>Ga0302326_10008606_pt1 | contig 22466 bp, 19 predicted proteins | sample Palsa_T0_3_FD_202264 | JGI IMG/M metagenome (GOLD analysis project Ga0302326, IMG submission 202264) | Peat permafrost microbial communities from Stordalen Mire near Abisko, Sweden - Palsa_T0_3 | ecosystem: Environmental > Terrestrial > Soil > Palsa > Peat permafrost | place: Sweden: Abisko... | reverse complement strand
CCCGGTCGCCCGGCCGGGCGGTGCCTGGCATCACCTGGCCGACGGCGCGCCGTCGGCCGTGGCGGCCGCGGCCGCGGGGCTGCTCGCGGGCATCGCCCACCTCGTCCCCGACGAAGAGCGCGAGGCCTATCAGCGGCTGCAGGCGCAGGTCGACGCGCTCGACGCCGCCGACGGGCTGCCGGAGGCGCTCACCCACCCCGACTTCGTGCTCGCGAACGTCGTCGCGACCCCCGGCGGCATGGTCCTGGTCGACTGGGCCGGGGCGGGCCGCGGGCCCCGGGCCTGGTCGCTGGCGTTCCTGCTCTACGCCGAGGGGGCGAAGGACCTGCGCCGGGTCGACGTGGTGCTGGCCGGGTACCGCAGGCACGTGACGCTCGAGGACGAGGAGCTGGACCGGCTGGCGGCCATCGCCCAGGCCCGCCCGCTGGTGCTCAGCGTCTGGTCGGTCTGCACCGGCCGGGCCACCCCGACCGAGGCGCTCGCGCACGCGGCCGAGGCGAAGACGCTGGCCGAGGCCATCGCCGCCCGCGCCCGCGCGGCCCTGGACCGGTAACCCCGCGGCCACAGCCGGCCAGGCCATAGGGAGGAAACCAAAGGTCCGTTCGGGAAAATCAAGATCTTTTCCTCCGAACGGGCCGTGCGTGACTCTGGCCGGTCCGAAGTCTCCCGTCAGCCGGCCGGCCGGTCGGTGACGTCGCTGAGCCCGTGCTCGAGCAGGTCGAACGCCGCGTCGCACTCCGCCAGCGTCTCCGCCTCGCACTGGCTGGTGGCGATGCCGAGCGATTGCCTGAGCTGGTTGACGGTGGTCAGGTGCTGCAGGGTGGTGGCGATCTGCGCCACCGCGACCCGCAGTCGGACCGACTCGAGGCCGATCACGACCTCGCCTGGGCCGGGCGCCTGGCCGACCCAGACCGCGCGCAGCCGCTGCGCCAGGTCGACCGGCTCTGGCGGCAGGCCCGCCGCCTCGGCGAAGGCGGCCAGCAGATCCCGCTCGCCGTCGCGCCACATCCGGCCGAAACCCTCGATCAGCGTCGGGCTGCTGAAGATGACCCGGGCGAACTCGGCCACCCCGTCGTGGAAGCCGGTCCACTCGGCCCGCCGCTCCAGCTCGGCCCGCACGTAGCGGTGCAGCGCGGCGACGGGCGAGATGCCCGGCCCGCGCTCGCGCACGGCCCGGCCCAGGTCCGGCAGCCGCTCCACCGCGAACTCGAAAAACATCGACTCCTTAGCCGGGAAGTAGTTGAACACGGTCATCTTCGACACGTGGGCGGCCTCGGCGATCTGGGCGATCGAGACCTCCTCGAAGCCGTGCTCGAGGAACAGGCGCAGGGCGGCGGCGGCGATCTGACGCCGGGTCTCTTCCTTCTTCGCGTCGCGCAGGCCGGTCGATGAGGGCATGCCGACATCATACGCCGTTCTTGGGTCCGGCCAATTTTTATGTTTGACATAAAATTAGTGCGGTCCTAATCTTGTGCTCACCATAAGAAAGGACCGGAGATGACGAAGGCACGGACCCTCGGCGTCATGATCGCCGCCCTCACCACGCTGCTGGTCGGCATCCTCGACCTGACGATCGTGTCGACCAGCGCCATCCCCATCGCGCGGTCGCTCGCCCCGGCCGGCGTCGTCGCCGCCGTGCCGTGGCTGCTGGCCGGGTACGCGCTGGCCAGCGCCGCCGTCCAGCCGCTGTACGGCAAGCTGGCGGACGCCTTCGGGGTCAAGGCGGTCTATCTGACCGCGGTGGGCGTCTTCGTGGCCGGATCGGCGCTGTGCGGGACGGCGCAGAGCATGCCCGAGCTGATCGTCTTCCGCACTCTGCAGGGGCTCGGCGGCGGCGGCCTGATGAGCGTCACCATGGTCGTCATCGGCCACCTGTCGGCCGACCGGGCCGACCGCGGCGAGAGCGGCGCCACCGGCGGCAACGCCATCGCGGCGGTCCTGCTCGGGCTCGGCCTGGTCTGCGGCCCGCTGCTGGGCGGCGTGGTCACCGAGGCCGCGGGCTGGCGCTGGATCTTCTTCATCAACGTGCCGGTCGGCCTGGCCGCGTTCACGGTCATGGCGCTGTGCCTGCGGCTGCCCCGGCCGGCCAGGCCGGCCAGCCTCGAGCTGCCCAGCGCCGGCCTGCTGGCGGTGGCGGCGGCCGGCCTGCTCGCGGTCTGCCAGTGGGGCGGCCATCAGTTCGGCTGGGCATCGGTCCAGGTCCTCGGGTGCGCGGGGCTCTGCCTGGCGGCGACGGCCGCGTTCTGCTGGCGGCAGGCGCGTGCCCGCGAGCCGTTCTTCCCGACCCGGCTGCTGCGCCATCCGACCCTCAGGGCCGTCACCCTGCTGCAACTCACGACCGGATTGGGGATGGCCGCGGGCACCATCTACCTGACCCTCGACCTCCAGCTGGTGCGCGGCTCGACCGCCATCGCGACCGGCCTGCAACTGCTGCCGGTCGCGGCCGGGCTCGGCCTCGGGTCACTGCTCGGCCAGCGGATCGCCCGGTCCGGCCGGCCGGTGAAGGCCTCGATCATCGGCGGCTCGGCCGTGTCGGCGCTGGCGCTGGCCGGGTTCGCGCTGTGCTCGCCGGGGGTCCCGGTCGCCGTGCTCTACGCCGTCATGGTCGTCTTCGGGGCCGGCCTCGGCCTCGGGCTCGGCAACGAGATGCTGCTGGTGTACGCCTCGGTCGAGCGGCGCGACCTCGGGGTCGCCACCACCGGCATCAGGTTCGTGGAGACCCTCGGCACCTCGCTCGGCGCGACCGCCTTCGCGACGCTGTTCTCGGCGCTGGTGCCGGACGGCGCGACCGCGGCGGGGGAGTTCGTCGCGCTCGGTCTCATCTTCGGCATCGGCGCCGCCGTCATGGGCGGCGCCACCCTGGTGGCGCTCACCCTCCCGCTCTCGGCTTCCCGGCCGCCAGCCGGCCGGCCGTCGGCGGCCCGGCTACCAGCGGGGCGACCTGCGCTCGTAGCCGGGGACGATCCGCTGCATGTAGCCGGTGTCGTCGCGGTTGCGGAGCCCGCAGGCGAGGTACTGCTCGTGCAGCAGGCCGAGGGCGTCGCGGTCGAGCTCCACCCCGAGCCCGGGCCGGTCCGGCACCGCGATCGCGCCGCCGCTGAAGCTGAACGGCTCGCCCGCCACGACGTCCTCGGTCTTCCAGGGCCAGTGCGTGTCGCACGCGTAGGTCAGGTTGGGCACGGCCGCGGCGAGCTGCACCATCGCGGCCAGGCTGATGCCTAGGTGCGAGTTGGAGTGCATCGACAGGCCGAGGCCGAAGGTCTCGCAGATCCCCGCGAGCGTCTTCGACCGGCGCAGGCCGCCCCAGTAGTGATGGTCGGACAGGATCACCTGGACGGCGTCCTGCCTGATGGCCGGGGGCAGGTGATCGAACGCGACCACGCACATATTGGTGGCGAGCGGCATCGGGGCGTCCCGCGCGACCTGCGCCATCCCGTCGATGCCGGGCGTCGGGTCTTCCAGGTACTCGAGCACCCCGGCTAGGTCGCGGGCGACGCCGAGTGACGTCTCGGGCGTCCAGGCGGCGTTCGGGTCGAGCCGCAGCGGGTGATCGGGGAAGGCGTCGCGCAGCGCCCGGACCGCCTCGACCTCCTCCGCCGGGGGGAACACGCCGCCCTTGAGCTTGAGCGCGGTGAACCCGTAGCCGTCGACCAGCCGCTTGGCCTGGGCGACGATGCCGTCCGGATCGAGCGCCTCGCCCCAGTCGTCGCCGTCGGCGCCGGGGTGCCCGGCCCACTTGTAGAACAGGTAGGCCGAGAACGGCACCTCGTCCCTGACCGCGCCGCCGAGCAGGTCGGCGACCGGCAGCCCGGCCGCCTTGCCCTGGATATCGAGGCAGGCCACCTCGAACGGGGAGAACACCCGGTCGGTGGCGGCGCTGTGACCGATCAGACCGGACGAGATCATGGTCTCGGCCGCCCCGATGGCCTGCACCCGGCGGTAGACGTCCTCGGTCTGGTAGACGTCCGCGCCGACGATGGCGGCCGCCGCGGCGTGCAGCGCGGCCAGGTGCTTCTCGTCCGCGTAGGTCTCGCCCAGCCCGGTCAGGCCCGCGTCGGTGCTGACCTCGATGACCGCGCGGAGCGCGAACGGCTCGTGCACGCCGACCGAGTTCAGCAGCGGCGGGTCGGCGAACGCGACCGGGGTGATGGCGACGCCGGTGATGCGGATGGCTGCCTTGCTCATCGCGTCAGCCCCGGGTGTAGGCGCCGTCGACGAGCCGCAGCAGCCCGTCCGGATTAGACTCGCGGACCGCGTCCGGCAGCAGGTCGTCGGGCACGTCCTGGTAGGCGACCGGCCGCAGGAACCGGTCCATCGCCAGCGTGCCGACCGACGTCGTGCGGCCGTCGGAGGTGGCGGGGAACGGGCCGCCGTGCACCATCGAGGGCACTACCTCGACCCCGGTCGGCCAGCCGTTGAACAGGATCCGGCCCGCCAGCCGCTCGAGCACCGGGAGCAGGTCGACCGCGAGCGGCGCGTCCGCGGTGGCGGCGTGCACGGTCGCGGTCAGCTGCCCCTCCATCGCCCGGGCGACGTCGACCAGCTGGCTCGGGCTGGCGGCGCGGACGATCACCGAGGTGGCGCCGAACACCTCGTCGTGCAGCTCCCGCGCGGCCAGGAACTCGTCGGCGGTGGTGGCCACCAGCGCCGCGCAGCCCCAGCCCGCGCGGCCGTTCTCGCGTCCGGGGTCCTCTCCGAGCGCGATCACCTCGGTCCCCGGATGGTCGGCCAGCCTGGTCGCGCCGTCGGCGTAGGCGTCGGCGATGCGGCCGGTCAGCATCGGGGCGGCCGGGCTGGCGGCGACCGCGTCGCGGGCCGCCCCGGTGAAACGGTCCAGGTCGGGGCCGTCGATGCCGACGACGATGCCCGGGTTGGTGCAAAACTGGCCCGCGCCGAGCGTCAGCGAGCCGACGAACGCCGCGCCGAGCTCGGCCGCCGCCTCCGACAGCCGCCCCGGCAGCAGGAAGACCGGGTTGACGGCGCTCATCTCGGCGAAGACCGGGATCGGGACGGGCCGCGACGCCGCCGCGGCGACCAGCGCCAGCCCGACCCGGCGCGAGCCGGTGAAGGCGACGGCGGCGATGGCCGGGTGGGTGACGAGCTCGACCCCGACGGTCGGGCCGTCGGCGTAGACCATCGAGAACACCCCGGCCGGGAGGCCGCTGGCGGCGACCGCGCGGGTGACCGCGGCCGCGACGATCTCCGAGGTGCCGGGGTGGGCGTCGTGCGCCTTGACCACCACCGGGCAGCCGGCCGCGAGGGCCGAGGCGGTGTCGCCGCCGGCCACCGAGAAGGCGAGCGGGAAGTTGCTGGCGGCGAATACCGCCACCGGCCCGACAGGAACCCGCCGCTGCCGCACGTCCGGCCGTCGGGCGGGCTTGCGGTCGGGCAGCGCGTGGTCGATCCGGGCCCCGTTCCAGCTGCCCTCCCGGAGCGCGGCCGCGAACAGCCGGAGCTGCCCGGTGGTCCGCCCGACCTCGCCGGTCAGCCGGGGCAGCGGCAGGCCGGTCTCGCGGTGGGCGCGCTCGGCCGCCGCCTCGCCGACCGCGTCGATCTCATCCGCCGCGAGCTCGAGCAGCCGGGCGCGCTGCTCGATCGGAGCGGACCGGAACGGCTCGAAGGCGGCCTCGGCCAGCTCCGCCGCGCGGGCGACGAGCTTGCCGTCCGCGAACTGGAACCCGGGCTCAACCGCGGCGCCGTCAGCCGGGTCGACCGCGTGGAAGGCGCCGGCGTCACCGACGACCGCGTCTCCCGCGATGTACATGGCGCCGACGACGGCTGCGCTTGCGGTTGTCATGTGATCCCTCCATGGTTGCCTTCGGGGCTGGCGCCTCCCATGCTAAGCGCCGGCCCCGCCTATCAGACGGAGGAGTGGCCGTCCTCGAACCAGCGCAGGAACCGGCCCGCCATCAGTCCCCGCTCGAGAACGTGCCGATAGCCGAGCAGCCGCTGGTAAGCGTCGGACGGCGGCGAGTCCAGGGTGTCGGCCAGCCCCCGCAGCCGGGGCAGGTCGAGCACGGCCCGGGCGGTCTCGCTCCGGTCGAGCAGCCGCAGCTCCTCGTGCACGGTGGCGCGGGCGGCCGACAGCCGCTCGAACCAGTCGGCGGTGTCGATGCCGTGCCTGCTGCCGTCCACGATCGCGGCCGGCAGCCGGTCGGCCATGGCCCGCCGGATCAGCGAGCGGGACACTCCCTGGCGCGAGCACTGGCTCTCCGGCAGCGACAGGCAGAACTGCGCGATCCGTGCGTCCCCGGTCGGATCGCGGATGTCGACCCCGTACAGGGCCGAGTAGGCCCCGTTGATCCCGCTGATGTGATGAACGTCATCCATCAGGTGCCGGACCCGGGCAGCGGGCGTGTCGACCCGGCGCAGCAGCCAGCGGTCGCAGTCCCGGGCGCGGCTGCGCTCGGCCACCCGCTGGTCGCGGGCGAACTCGGGATTGATCGGCGACAGCGGCGACCACCACTCCTCGCGGCTCAGCAGCGGATCGTCGTAGTGGCGGCTGGTGATCGCGAGCTGGACATGCTCGGGCAGTCGGGCGACCAGACCGCCCCGGGCGAATATCCGCGCGGTCGACTTGAGTCCTCCGGTGGGCGCCTGGGCGCGGGCCTCGCGCCAGGCCTGGCGCGATCGCCCCTTGCCGACCAGGGACCGGATCAGTCCGGTGCCCGGCCAGCTCACGGTGTAGTTCCCGCTCTTGCCGGTCAGCAGGACGGAGATGTCCCGTCGCTGCGCCGCGGCCATGATGCCCTCGTACCAGACCCGGCTGGCGGTCCCGGTATAGGGCGTCTCGGCCACGTCGAAGAACCGGTCGAGGTCGTCGAGGAACAGCCCCGGCGCGCGGACGACGAGGTGATCGACGTTGCGGTACCTGGCGGCGACCTCGCCCGCCAGCGGCGCCTCGTCGAGCGTCCAGCCGGGCAGGTCGGGTTCACGGAAGCCGATCATCGGGGCGCCGGTGAAGGCGGTCAGGCGCTCGCCCCGCTTATCGAGCAGCGGCGCCGCCGCGGCCGCGACCGAGGTCGAGTCGAGGCCGCCGCTGAGCAGCAGGCCGACCGGGCTGAGGCTGCGCAGTTGGTCCGCCACCACCCGGTCGAACAGCTCGGTGAACGCCTCCTCGTACTCCTCGTCGCTCCGCAGCCGCAGCTCCTTCCCGAGCCCGGGCGACCAGAACCGCCGCACCCGGCAGCCCTGCCGGTCGGCCGTGAGCAGATGACCGGGCTCGAGGCTGCCAATGCCCTCGTACAGGCTCGCGCCCGGCTCCGGCGGCACCAGCACGAGCATGTCGGCGATGGCCTGGTGGCTGAGCCTGCGCGGCACGGCCGACAGCGCGAAAAGCGCCTTCGGCATGGTGGCAAAGGCGACGAATTCCCTGGATTGATGGTAGAAGACCGTTTTGGCGCCGAACGGCGACCGGGCCAGCAGCAGCCGCGCGCATTCCTCGTCCCAGACCGCGAACGTGAACGACCCGACCAGCCGGGCGGCGCAGTCCTCGCCCCAGCGCTCATAGGCGGCGAGGATGAACGCGGAATCCGGGACGTGCGGCGATTCCCATGCCAGCCCCAATTCGGCCGAAAGCTCGCGCCGATTGTCGATCCGCCCGTCGCTGACCAGCACCCGCCGGCCGTCCCGGCTGATCAGCGGCTGCCGCTCGGCCAGGTCCTCCGGGGTTACCCGCTTGAGCTCGAGCCCGAGGCCCATGCCGTCGCCGGTCCAGGTGCTGCTGCCGTCGCCGCCGTGCGCGGCCAGGGCCGAGCGCATCTGCAGCAGCGCGCGGTCGGGCGGGCCGCCGCCATGGGGGCTAATCAGCCCGAAAATCGCACTCAACTAATGCCCCGCATAACCGCCGCCGACGTGTCTGCCGACGCACACCATAACTGACCAAAGTCGTCAGCCGCAACGGTCGTTATTGCCGCGAATTTCGGGAAAATTGCGACTTTCTCCCCGCGTTCCCGGCCATTTTGGTGTCGCTAGTTTTTTATTTGCCGTTTTCTCCGGGCGGCCCGTAGGTCGCGATCATCGCGAACCCGTCGGGGGAGACCTCCCGGCCGTCGGGGTCGATGTAGCCGACGTGCACCGGGCAGTCGGTCCCGGCGACCCGGCGCAGCATGCTCGGGCCCTCGGGCCGGGGCAGGTGCTCGTCGCCCCACTGCTGGAGCGCGGCCAGCACCACCTGCAGTTCGCGTCCGGACGGGGTCAGCCGGTAGGCGAACCGGGAGCGGGCGCCGGGCTCCCGGTAGGGCTCGCGCTCGAGCACCCCGTAGTCGACCAGCGTCGCCAGCCGGTCGGTGAGGACGTCAGGGGCGACGCCGAGCCGGTCGCGGAACTCCACGAACCGGCTGGCGCCGAGGAACGCCTCGCGCAGGATCAGGAACGTCCACCGCTCGCCGAGCACGCCCAGGGTGCGCTCGATCGAGCAGGGTGCATCGGGGACCTTCGCCATGACCCCAGCATACCTCTAAGTTGTGTTTTCATACTCAGGCATGCTAGGTTGTGAAAACCAACTCAGCAGGAAGGCGAACCCATGGAGATCACCGGAAAGACCGCGCTCGTGACCGGGGCCAACCGCGGCCTGGGGCGGCACCTGGCCCAGGAGCTGCGGGACCGGGGCGCGACCGTCTACGCGGCCGCCCGCAACCCGGAGTCGGTGGACCTGGCCGGAGTCATCCCGATCGCCCTCGACGTGACCGACCCCGCGTCCGTGGCCGCCGCCGCGGCGCAGACGGGAAACGTGGCGATCCTGGTCAACAACGCGGGTTCCTCGACCGGGGCCTCGCTGCTGACCGGGGACCTGGCCGACGCCCGGCTCGAGCTCGACACCCACTTCTTCGGCACGCTCGAGGTCATCCGCGCGTTCGCCCCGCAGCTCGCTGCGCAGCAGCACAGCGCGGTGCTCAACATCCTGTCGGTGCTGTCCTGGGTGAGCTTCCCCGGCAGCGGCGCCTACTGCGCGGCCAAGTCGGCCGAGTGGTCGCTGACCAACGCCCTCCGCCAGGAGCTCGCCCCCCAGGGCACCCGGGTCAGCGCCCTGCACGTCGGCTACATGGACACCGACATGACCAGGAACGTCACCGCGCCCAAGTCCAACCCGGCCGACATCGCCAGGATCGCGATCGACGGCATCGCGGCCGGCGACGCGGAGATCATCGCCGACGAGGTCAGCAAGCAGGTCCTGGCCGGGCTCTCGTCTGGCGTCGCCGGGCTCTACCCGCAGCTCGCCTGACCGGCGTCGCCCGCTGCCGGCCGGTAGCTCGCCCGGCCGGCCCGCAGCCCGCCCACCACCCACCCAGGGGCCCCGTGGGCCGGTAGGCGGAGCGCTACGGTGGGATTCTGTACCAGCGGCGCGGGATTCGGTACCATGAGAACGGGATTCGGTACCATTTTGCCGAGGGGTGACCAATGAGCGAAGCGATCACGACCAGCCCGCGTCGGAGCCGGCGGATCCGCGTGATTCGGTCCCGCGCATGACCGACGTCACCGCGGGCGAGTCCGACGACCTGGTGCTCGCCGGTGAGTTCCCTGCCGTGACCCGGCAGCAGTGGCAGCGGCTGGTCGCCAGGGTGATCGGCGTCGACGGCGACGCACCGGAACGGAGGCTCGCGACCGTCACCGGGGACGGCATCGAGATCGAGCCGCTGTATGTCGGCGAAGCCGGTCGGCCTGACCCGGGCTACCCCGGGCAGGCGCCGTTCGTGCGCGGGCGCGAGCCGGCCGGCCATCGCAGCGGCTGGGATGTCCGGCAGCGTCACGAGCATCCCGACCCGGCGGTGGCCCGCGAGCACATCATGGAGGACCTCGAGGGCGGCGTCAGCTCGCTCTGGCTGGTCCTGGGCGACGGCAGGATCCCGGTCGACGCCCTGCCCGACGTGCTGGCGGAGACCTACCTCGACCTGGCCCCGATCGTCCTCGACGCGGGCGAGCGGTTTGCCGAGGCAGCCGACGTGTACCTCGACGTCGCCGCGCGCCGCGGGGTCCGGCCGGGAGCGCTGGCCGGCTGCCTGGGGGCCGACCCGCTCGGGGTGCTGGCGCGGACCGGCATCGACGCCGACCTCATCGCCGCCGTTGACCTGGCCCGCCGTTGCGCGGCTGACTTCCCCGGCCTCCGCGCGATCGTCGTCGACGCGCTGCCGTACCACGAGGCGGGCGGCACAGACGCCGAGGAACTAGGCTGCGCCCTCGCCGCGGGCCTGGAGTACCTGCGGGCAATGCGCGCGGCCGGGCTGCCGGCCGACGCGGCCTTCGGCCAGCTTGAGTTCCGCTACGCGGCCACCGCCGACCAGTTCGCGACGATCGCCAAGCTGCGCGCCGCCCGCCGGGTCTGGGCCACTGTCGCGCAGCAGTGCGGGGTCACGGCCGCCGGGGGCCAGCGCCAGCATGCCGTCAGCTCCTGGCCGATGCTGACGCGACGCGACCCCTGGAACAACATCCTCCGCGCGACGCTGGCCTGCTTCGCGGCCGGCGTCGGCGGCGCCGACGCCATCACCGTCGCCCCCTTCGACGCGGCCATCGGGCAGCCCGACCGGCTGGCCCGCCGGGTCGCCCGCAACGTGCACGCCCTGCTGGTCGAGGAGTCCCACGTCGCCCGGGTGATCGACCCGGCGGGCGGCTCCTGGTACGTCGAGGACCTCACCGAGCAGCTGGCGGCCAAGGCCTGGGCCTGGTTCCAGGAGATCGAGCGGTCCGGCGGGCTGCGCGCGGCACTCGCGGCCGGGGTCATCGCCGACCGGCTGGCGGCCAGCCGCGACGAACGGCGCGACGCGCTGGCCCGACGGCGGGAGGCCGTCACCGGGGTCAGCGAGTTCCCCCTGATCGGCGAGACCCTGCTCAGTAGGCCCGCCGCCGCCCGGCCGGCCGACGGGGCCAACGGACTTCCGCGTATCCGCTGGTCGCAGTGGCACGAGGAGCTCCGCGACCGCGCGGACGCCCACGCGCTGGCGACCGGATCGCCGCCGACGCTCACGCTGGCGCCGCTCGACGGCTCGCGGGCGAGCGGCGCCGAGGCCGACCGGGTGCGCGCCCTGCTCGCGCCGGCCGGCATCACGACGGTCACCGCGGGCCCGGCGGTCGGCCCGACCTCCGTGGCCATCGTCTGCGGCGGCGCCGATGCCACTGCCGACGCGGTGGGAGCGGCGGTGGAGACGGCCCGGGGGCAGGGTGCGTCCACGGTTGTCGTAGCGGCCGGGGACGCGCAGCCGCCGGTGCCCGGCGCGGCAGAGAGGATCATTGACGACATGGACGTGCTCGCGTTCTGCGGCCGGATGCTCGACGCGCTGGGAGTGCAGCGATGACGGGCAACTGGGAGATCCCCGATTTCACCGGCGTGGAGCTGGCCAAGCCGTCGGCGCCCGGCCCGCACGACGAGAAGCAGTGGCGTGACGCGCTGACGGCCGGCGGCGAAGACGCCGGGCAGCCGTGGGTCACCCCCGAGGGCATCGACGTCAAGCCGCTGTACACCGCCGCCGACCTGGACGGGCTCGACTTCCTCGCCACCTATCCCGGCCTGCCGCCCTACCTGCGCGGTCCCTACCCGACGATGTACGTGAACCAGCCCTGGACGATCCGGCAGTACGCCGGGTTCTCCACCGCCGAGGAGTCCAACGCGTTCTACCGGCGCAACCTCGCCGCCGGGCAGAAGGGCCTGTCGGTCGCGTTCGACCTGCCGACCCACCGCGGCTACGACAGCGATCACCCGAGGGTGGCGGGCGACGTCGGGATGGCGGGCGTCGCGATCGACTCGATCTACGACATGCGGCAGCTGTTCGACGGGATCCCGCTCGACCGCATGAGCGTCTCCATGACCATGAACGGCGCCGTGCTGCCGGTGCTCGCCCTCTACGTCGTCGCGGCTGAGGAGCAGGGGGTGTCAAGCGAGCAGTTGGCCGGGACCATCCAGAACGACATCCTCAAGGAGTTCATGGTCCGCAACACCTACATCTACCCGCCGGCCCCGTCGATGCGGATCATCTCCGACATCTTCGGGTTCACCTCCCGCCGGATGCCGAAGTTCAACTCGATCTCGATCTCCGGCTACCACATCCAGGAGGCCGGGGCCACGGCCGACCTCGAGCTGGCGTACACGCTCGCCGACGGGGTCGAGTACCTCCGGGCCGGCCTCGAGTCGGGCCTCGACATCGACGCGTTCGCGCCGCGGCTGTCGTTCTTCTGGGCGATCGGCATGAACTTCTTCATGGAGGTGGCGAAGCTCCGGGCCGGGCGGCTGCTGTGGGCCAAGCTGGTGAAGCAGTTCGAGCCCAAGAGCGCCAAGTCGCTCTCGCTGCGGACCCACTGCCAGACCTCGGGCTGGTCGCTGACCGCGCAGGACGTGTTCAACAACGTGGGCAGGACCTGCATCGAGGCGATGGCCGCGACCCAGGGCCACACCCAGTCGCTGCACACCAACGCCCTCGACGAGGCGCTGGCGCTGCCGACCGACTTCTCCGCCCGGATCGCCCGCAACACCCAGCTGCTGCTGCAGCAGGAATCGGGCACCTGCCGGGTCATCGACCCCTGGGGCGGCAGCGCCTACGTCGAACGGCTCACCTACGAGCTCGCCCGGCGCGCCTGGGCCCACATTCAGGAGGTCGAGGCGGCCGGCGGGATGGCCCGCGCGATCGAGGAGGGCATACCGAAGATGCGGGTTGAGGAGGCGGCCGCCCGCACCCAGGCCAGGATCGACTCCGGCCGCCAGCCGGTGATCGGAGTGAACAAGTACCGCGTCGCCGGGGAAGACGACATCGACGTGCTCAAGATCGACAACCGGGCGGTCCGCGCCCAGCAGATCGAGAAGCTGCGCCGGCTCCGCGAGGAGCGCGACCCGGCCGCCTGCCAGGCGGCGCTCGACCGGCTGACCGCCGCCGCCGGCCGGCCCGGCGGTGACGGGGATGAGAACAACCTGCTGGCGCTGGCCATCGACGCCGCCCGGGCGAAGGCGACCGTGGGCGAGATCTCCGACGCGCTTGAGAAGGTGTTCGGCCGCTACACCGGGCACATCCGTACAATCAGCGGTGTGTACCGGCAGGAGGCTGGCCAGACCGACAGCATCGAGCGGGTCCGCGCCGCGGCGGCCGAGTTCGAGCGGGCCGAAGGGCGCCGTCCCCGGATCCTCGTCGCCAAGATGGGCCAGGACGGCCATGACCGCGGCCAGAAGGTCATCGCCAGCGCGTTCGCCGACCTCGGCTTCGACGTGGACGTGGGGCCGCTGTTCCAGACCCCCGGCGAGGTGGCCCGCCAGGCCATCGAGGCTGACGTGCACATCGTCGGCGTCAACTCGCTCGCCGCCGGTCACCTGACCCTCGTTCCCGACCTCAAGGCCGCCCTCGCGGACGAGGGGCGCGGCGACATCATGGTGGTGGTCGGCGGGGTCATCCCGCCCCAGGACTACGCAGAGCTGCGCGCGGCCGGCGCGGCCGCGATCTTCGGCCCGGGCACCGTCATCCCCGACGCGGCCTATGATCTGCTGACGGAGCTGACCGCGAAGCGCGAAACGGCGCCCTGAACACGGTGACATGAGCACGGCGACATGAGCACGGTGAGATGACAGACATGGCCGAAGCGCCGGACGCCGCCCGGTACGCGGACGCGGTCCTCGACCGGTCCCGGGCCGGCATCGCCCGCGCCATCACGCTGGTCGAGTCGAGCCGTCCAGACCACCGGGTCCTCGCCCAGCACGTGCTGACCCGGCTGCTGCCGCACGCCGACCCGGCCCAGCGGGTCGGCATCACCGGCGTCCCCGGCGTCGGCAAGTCCACCTTCATCGATGCCCTCGGCGGCCAGCTGATCGACCAGGGGCACCGGGTCGCGGTGCTCGCCGTCGACCCGTCCTCCACCCGCAGCGGCGGTAGCATCCTCGGCGACAAGACCCGCATGACCAGGCTCGCGACCGACCCGGCCGCGTTCGTGCGCCCGTCCCCGACGGCGGGCACCCTCGGCGGCGTCGCCCGCGCGACCAGGGAATCGCTGGTCGTCATGGCCGCCGCGGGCTACGACATCCTGCTGGTCGAGACCGTCGGCGTGGGCCAGTCGGAGACGCTGGTGGCCGAGATGACCGACACCTTCCTGCTGCTGGCGCTGGCCCGCACCGGCGACCAGCTCCAGGGGATCAAGAAGGGCGTGCTCGAGCTGGCCGACGTCGTCGCCGTGAACAAGGCCGACGGCCCGCACGAGGACGAGGCCCGTCGCGCCGCCCGCGAGCTGGCGGGCGCGCTGCGGCTGCTCGGCCGTCCCGAGGACGGCTGGTCCACCCCGGTCGTCACCTGCAGCGCCCGCACCGGGAACGGCCTGGACGAGGTGTGGTCGCTGGTCGAGAGCCACCAGCGGATGCTCCGCGACAGCGGCGAGCTCGACCGCCGCCGCCGCGACCAGCGCGTCAGCTGGATGTGGTCGCTGGTCCGGGACCAGCTCCTGGACCGGCTGCGCGACAGCGGCGAGCTGAACGCGCTCGCCCCGCAGCTGGAGGCGGGCGTCAGAGACGGCAGCATCACCCCCGGCCTGGCCGCGCAGCGCCTGGTCGACGCCTTCCTGCCAGATCGAACTTCAACGACATAACAGGACGGCGGCTGCGGCACGTACGACCGCTGTACGACCTGGGACGGCAGTCGGGACGGCTGCGGTGTGGTCAGGACCCTTCCCGTATCGACCGCCAACATCAGTTACGTCGTGGATCCGGCCCGGCGACGCCAGGGCTACGGCACGTCGATCATCGCCGCGCTGCTGACCTGCCCCCAGCTAGCGCACGTCACGCTGTTCGTGGCAGGCGTCGAGCCTGCAAATACCGGGTCGATCTCCTGCCTGCTCAAGAACGGCTTCCAGCCGCTCGACCCGACGCCTGACTGGGAAGGCACGGTCTACTACGCCAAGGGAAGGCCCCCGGACGGGGTCACCGCGACGTAACCTTCGCGACGTAACCTTCGCGACCCGGGCGGGAACAACCGCCGCAGGTGGTAGTCGATGACTGCCTGGGCTCGGTCGGGCGTCGAGTGGCCCGCGAGAACGCTCGTGGCCAGGCCGGCCGACATGCTCATCAGGCCGAGTGCCTCCAGGTCCGGGTCCAAGTCGGCGGGGGCGTCGCCGGCCGACTGCGCCGCGCGCAGCTGGGCGGCCACCACGTCGGACACCACGGAGGAGTTCCGCACCAGCGGGGATATGGCCAGCGCCGGATCCGTCAGTGAGAGGGCCAGGTAGGACAGGTAGACGACGTGGAAGGCGCGCCTCTCGTCGTCCGCGGGCAGCGCCTCGGACAAGATGGCGGCGATGATGTCGCGCGGGCTGGCCGGCCCCTTCGGCGGACGGGCCTCCTTCACCCGCGCCATCACCCGTTCGCTTAGCTGTGCGGCCAGGCGCTGCATGGCGGCGAGCAGGAGCTCTTCCTTGGTGCCGAAGTAGTACTGCACGAGTCGCAGCGACACCCCGGCCTCCGCCGCGACCTCGCGCATCCCGGTGGCGTGCAGCCCCCGCGCCGCCGCCGCCCGCACCAGCGCGTCCGCGATCCGCTGCCGCCGCTCCTCATGATCGACCCGCTTCGGCACCCGCCTACCGTACCCCTCTCTGCCTGCCTGATTGATTTTATGATACGTTCGTATCATAAAATCAATCAGGTCGAGGAGGCAGGCATGCAGGCGCCCAAGGGCGAGCCGGGTTCGTGGGTGAGCGAAGCCGCCCAGGAGAAGTTCATGGCCGCGTACGAGCGGGCCTTCGCCCTGTGGCCGCAGCCCCACGAGGAGCTCGACATCGAGACGGCGACCGCCACCACCCGCGTGCACGCCTTCCGGCCCCATCGCGACGGCACCCCGGTCGTGCTGCTGTCCGGCGCCGGCTTCAACGCGTCGATGTGGTACCCGCACGTCGAGGCGCTGGCCAAGAATCACCCGGTCTTCGGCGTCGACATGCCCGGCGACCCGAACCCCAGCATCCCGCGTGCCCTGATGACTTCGCCGGAGGCCTGCGCGGCTTGGCTCGACGATCTGCTGAGCCAGCTCAGCGACCGCCCGGCCCACCTAGTCGGCGCCTCTTACGGAGGATGGGTCGCCATGAACCAGACGCTCTGCGCGCCCGCGCGGGTCGCCTCCATCACCCTGCTCGACCCGGCCGGGCTCAGCAAGCTCGACGCCCGCTTCTGGTGGTGGCTCAATATCAGCGGCCTGGCCAGCCTGACCCCGATGCCGCTGCGCCGCCGTCTCGGCCGCTGGCTGGACAACCCGGCCATGCTGGAGCAGGAGCTGATGACGCTGATGTGGGCCGGCATCCGCGGCTACCGGATGGAGCGGAAGTTCCCCGACATCCTCACCGACGACCAACTAGGCGCCATCCGCGTGCCGGTTCTGCTGATCACAGGAGCGCGCAGCGCCCTCATCACCCCGGCGCAGGCCCGCGACCGGGCGGCCCGGATGCCGAACGCGGAAGTCGTCATCGTCCCCGGCAGCCACGGCGGCTTCAGCCGGACCAGCGAGCTGAACGACCGGATAACCGTCTTCATTGACGGCCACTCTGATTAGACGGCGCTGAAGCCGCCGTCGACGGACAGCGTAGAGCCGTGGATGTTGGACGCATCGTCGCTGGCGAGGAACACCACGGCCTTAGCGACCTCGTCCAGACTGCTCATCCGCCGGGATGGCACCCGTGCGATGAGCGGGGCGATGTGATCGGCGAAGGCCACGTTCCGCTCGGTCGTCGTCGGGCCCGGCGCCACCGTGTTGACCCGCACGCCCGATGGCCCGTACTCGGCCGCCCAGGATTTGGTCAGCGAGTGAATCGCGGACTTGGTCGCGCTGTAGAGGGCCGAGCCGGCCATCCCGACCAGGCCGTTGATCGAGCCGACGTTGACGATCGCGCCGCTGCCGCGGGCGGCCATGCCCGGGGCGATCAGCCCGGTGAGCAAGATGACCGACTTCACGTTGACCGCCAGCGCGCCGTCGATCAAGTCCTCGCTGATCTCGGCGGTCGGTCCTGGCGCGATGAGCATGGCGGCGTTGTTGACCAGGATGTCGAGCGGCGCGCCGGCCGCGGATTGCGCGGCGTCGGCTAGCTCGCGAGCGGCTGCGGTGCCGCCCGCTAGGTCGGCGCGGACGAAGGTGGCCGAACCGCCGCGCTCGCCGATCTCGGCCACGACTTTCTCGCCCTTCTCCGCGTTACGGCCGCTGACGACCACAAAAGCGCCCTCGTCGGCCAGCGCGCGGGCGATCCCGGCGCCGATGCCGTCGGTCGAGCCGGTGACCAAGGCGGTCCGGCCCTGCAAACGTGCGGTCATGTCAGTTCTCCTTAGAAGGGCCCGTCACAGCACCTGGTACCACTGTGCCCGCCATAAAATGGACTAGCAAGTCCAGGAAATGAGGTGCAGATATGACCGTGAAGCTGACGCCGAAGGGCGCCGCCACCCGCGACCGGATCATCCAGGGGGCGTCGACCGAGATCCGCGAGAACGGGGTCACGGCGACCCTGGACGACATCCGGGTCAGGACCGGCACCAGCAAGAGCCAGCTCTTCCACTACTTCCCCGACGGCCGCGAGCAGCTGCTGCTGGCGGTGGCCCGCTACGAGGCGGACCGCGTGCTGGCCGACCAGCAGCCGCAACTCGGCGACCTGACGTCGTGGGCGTCCTGGCTGGCGTGGCGCGACGCGGTGGTCGCCCGCTACCGCGAGCAGGGACAGCAGTGCCCCCTCAGCGCCCTCACCACCCAGCTCGGGCGCGCCACCCCGGGCGCCCGGGCGGTGGTGACCGAGCTCATGGGCCAGTGGCAGGCCGAGATCGCCGCGGGCGTCACGTCGATGCAGTCGGCCGGCGAGATCGCCTCCGACATAGACCCCGTGCGCACGGCGGCCGCAATCGTCGCCGGCATCCAGGGCGGCGTGGTCATGCTGATGTCCACCGGCGACACCACCCCCCTCGAGTCCGCCCTCGACCTCGCCATCGCCTACCTCCAGGCAAGCTCTCCAGTCACTACCGATCGGTAGGGGAAGCCTCGGCGCTGGTCTTGAGAGCGGCCATCGTTCGTACATTCTCGCGATCGAAGCTGCTGGTAAGCGCCCGCCGCAGGGGGCGCAGGATCAATGGCATCGAGATGTCCAGGACCAGCCACCGGGTCACGGTGGTGCGGCCATCTTCCTGCTCGAGTGAGTAATGGATGTGAACGTCGACCGTTGCCCGAACCTGCGCAACGTGAATGACGTGGTGGAAATCCAGCGCGCCAGGCCGCTGGAATCCCGTGACGGTTCCCCACCAGTCCTTCCCCTGCTCACCCGGTTTGCCGTCGTGGTATCGGCTGCCGAGTCGGACGGGGTAGGGGTCGACGTCGGTGGTGTTTCCGAAGGCGGTCGAGCCTGGCAGCCAGCGTCCGTAATTCGGCATATCGGCGAGCAGGTCGAACAGGACGTCAGGCGTCGCCGCGATGCTGGCCGTGTAAAGCTTGTGCCATTGCGAGGCCGACATGATCAGTCACTCCATCTGTGGCGGCGTCATCTGGCACCAGTAGACACCGTGCGGCCTCATCGGGCCACCCGTTAGGCTCGTCGTATACCCTATAGGGGTATAGTTGGTGTCGTCGGCGGGCGGACGGGGGAGGTCGAGGGGCATGCATGCGGTGGTCCACGCGCTGTCCATCACCGGATCGATGACCTGGGAGATCGCCTGGGCGCTGATCCTGGGGTTCGCGCTGTCGGCGGTGATCCAGGCGGTGGTGCGCCGGTCCACGATCGTCCGGTTGCTCGGCGACGCCCGGCCGCGCACGCTCGCGGTCGCGGCCGGGCTCGGCGCGGCGTCGTCCTCGTGCTCGTACGCGGCGGTGGCCCTGGCGCGGGCGCTGTTTCGCAAGGGGGCGGACTTCACTGCCGCGATGGCGTTCGAGATCGCCTCGACCAACCTGGTGATCGAGCTCGGGGTGATCCTCGCCCTGCTGATGGGCTGGCAGTTCACGGTGGCCGAGTTCGTCGGCGGCCCGATCATGATCGTGATCATCGCCGTGCTGTTCCGCATTTTCCTCCGCGACCGGCTGCTGCGGTCGGCCCGCGAGCACGCCGACCTCGGCCTGGCCGGCTCGATGGAAGGCCACGCGGCGATGGACATGTCCATCCAGCGGGACGGCTCGTTCGCGCGACGGCTGCTGTCGGGGGAGGGCTTCACCTCCGTCAGCCACGTGTTCGTGATGGAGTGGGCCGCGATCATCCGCGATCTGGTGATCGGCCTGCTGGTCGCGGGCGCGATCGCCGCCTGGGTGCCGGACAGCTTCTGGCAGGCGTTCTTCTTCTCCGGCCACCCGCTCGCGGCCAAGCTCTGGGGTCCGCTGATCGGCCCGGTCGTCGCGATCATCTCGTTCGTCTGCTCGATCGGGAACGTGCCGCTGGCGGTGGTGCTATGGAAGGGCGGGATCAGCTTCGGCGGGGTGGTCGCGTTCATCTTCGCCGACCTGATCATCGCCCCGATCCTCAACATCTACCGCAAGTACTACGGGCGCAAGATGGCGGCGTTCCTGCTCGTCACGTTCTTCGCGGCGATGGCCCTGGCCGGCTACGCGGTCGAGCTGATCTTCGGCGGACTCGGCCTGATCCCGAGCCCGGCCACCGCCAAGATCCCCGACCAGGGCGTGTCGTGGGACTACACCACCTGGCTCAACATCGTCTTCCTGGTCCTGGCGGCCGCCCTGATCATCAGGTTCACCCGCACCGGCGGCCCGGCGATGCTGAAGATGATGGGCGGCCAGCCCGAGCCGGCCGACGCCCCCAGCGGCCACGCGCACCACGGCATGCCCGGCACGGACCACGGCATGCCCGGCACGGACGCCGGCATGCCCGGCACGGACGCCGGCACCCCGGCCGACTAAGGCCGCGACCCGGCCGCCCCGGCGCGCCGCCGCCCATTCCGCACCTTCCGACACGCCCGCCCCGACAGCACCACTACTTCCGCAGATCGACCTCGTCTTCCTATCATTTTTAACCACTCCGTCCAGCTACCTATCAGTTTTGACCACAAGAATCGGACAAATCAGACAAGAAAGTAGTCAGAAGTGATACGAAGGCCATAAATGGTCAGAAATGATAGCAAGCTGAACGCCGCACTCCCGCTAAAACCGCGCTTGGCCGACTCTGACCAGGCAGCCTTCCGGGTGGTGACCGTGGGCGGCTGATCACGCTCGGCTCCAGCGGGCCCGCGGGCCCGCGGGCCGATGCGGCGACACGCCGACACGACATCTGGTGCTCGAAATCAAGACGCGCTCCATATATGGTGTTCCACGCAGCTGGTTCTGCGGGCTGAGAAGCTCGCGGAGGTAACAGGGAAGCCGGTGTGAATCCGGGACTGCCCCGCAGCGGTGAACGGGAACGACAGCCGTCCGAGTCGTGCGCGCAGGCGCGCGGCGGGAACAGCACTGGGCCTGATCAGCCTGGGAAGCGACGGCCGGTAGGAGGCGTCAACGACGACGCCGCGCCCGTGAGTCCGAAGACCTGCCAGCGCGCCGCGCGCGACAACGCGCGCGGCGGCTCCGGTCGCGCGGGACGGCTGACGAGCACGGCACCCCGCTCAGACGGCGGGCGGCCGTCTTCGTCGCGTGCTCGCAGGGCCTGAGCCTACGGAGCGAGCTCGCGAGGAGAGAGCGATGACGGTTACCGACGCCCGGCCGGGCAGGCCCGAGAGGCAAGCAAGCCCGCCGAAGTCAGGGTCCGCAGGCATGCAGGTGCGGAAGCGGAACGGCGAATCCGAGCCGGTCGACGTGAACAAGATCGTCCGCGCGGTGCAGCGCTGCGCGGTCGAGCTGGACGAGGTCGATCCGCTCCGGGTCGCGACCAAGACCATCAGCGGGTTGTACGACGGCGCGACCACCGCCGAACTTGACCTGCTGTCGATTCAGACCGCGGCCGAGATGACGGGCGAGGAGCCGCAGTACTCGCGCCTTGCGGCCCGCCTGCTGGCGGGCTACATCGACAAGGAAGTCCGCGGGCAGGGCATCGCGTCGTTCAGCCAGTCGGTCAGCCTCGGCCACGCCGAGGGGCTGATCGGCGACCAGACGGCGACGTTCGTCAAGGACAACGCGCGCAAGCTCGACGACGCCATCGCGCACATCGCGGACTGGGAGTTCGAGTACTTCGGCATCAAGACCGTCTACGACCGCTATCTGCTGCGCCACCCGTCCACCCGCCTGGTGCTCGAGACCCCGCAGTACTTCCTGCTCAGGGTGGCCTGCGGCCTGAGCAGGACGGCGGCCGAGGCGATCGGCTTCTACCGGATGATGTCCTCGCTGGCCTACCTGCCGAGCTCGCCGACGCTGTTCAACTCGGGGACCAGCCACCCGCAGATGTCCTCCTGCTTCCTGGTTGACTCGCCGCTCGACGACCTGGGCTCCATCTACGACCGGTACGCGCAGGTGGCCCGGCTGAGCAAGTTCTCCGGCGGCATCGGCATCGCCTGGTCGCGGGTCCGCTCGCGCGGCGCGCTGATCCGCGGCACCAACGGCGCCTCCAACGGGATCGTGCCGTTCCTGCGGACGCTCGACGCCTCGGTCGCGGCGGTGAACCAGGGCGGCCGCCGCAAGGGCGCCGCCTGCGTGTACCTGGAGCCGTGGCACCCCGACATCGAGGAGTTCCTCGAGCTCAAGGACAACACCGGCGAGGAGGCGCGGCGCACCCACAACCTGAACCTGGCCAACTGGATACCGGACGAGTTCATGCGCCGGGTCGAGGCGGACGAGCCGTGGTCGCTGATCGACCCGGACGAGGTGCCGACGCTGCCGGACCTGTGGGGCGACGCGTTCGACGCGGCCTACCGGGAGGCCGAGGCGGCCGGCCGCTACGTTCGCCAGGTCAAGGCCCGCGACCTGTACGGCAAGATGATGCGCACGCTGGCGCAGACCGGCAACGGCTGGATGACGTTCAAGGACGCCAGCAACGCCAAGTGCAACCAGACGGCGGAGGGCAACCAGACGGCGGAAGGCAACCAGACGGCGGAGTGCAACCAGACCGGCGGCGGTGGCGGCGGCGTGGTTCACCTGTCGAACCTGTGCACCGAGATCACCGAGGTGACGACCGACGCCGAGACCGCCGTCTGCAACCTCGGCTCGATCAACCTGGCCAAGCACCTCACCGACGGTGACGGCGACGGCGACGGCGACGGCGAGGGCAACGGCCGCGGCCGCCAGGTCGACTGGGCCAAGCTCCGCCAGACCGTGCGCACCGCCGTGCCGTTCCTCGACCGGGTCATCGACCGGACCTTCTACCCGAGCGAGCAGGCGGCCGCGTCCAACCCGGGCTGGCGCCCGGTCGGCCTCGGGGTGATGGGCCTCCAGGACGTCTTCTTCGCGCTCCGGCTGCCGTTCGACTCGCCGGAGGCGTCCGAGCTGTCGGCCCGGATCTCCGAGGAGATCTACCTGACCGCGCTCGAGGCCTCGGCCGACCTGGCCGAGGAGTACGGGCCGCACCCCGCGTTCAGCCGGACGCGGGCCGCCAAGGGCGACCTCCAGCCCGACCTGTGGGGCGTCGAGGTGACCGAG
>Ga0302326_10008605_pt1 | contig 22470 bp, 28 predicted proteins | sample Palsa_T0_3_FD_202264 | JGI IMG/M metagenome (GOLD analysis project Ga0302326, IMG submission 202264) | Peat permafrost microbial communities from Stordalen Mire near Abisko, Sweden - Palsa_T0_3 | ecosystem: Environmental > Terrestrial > Soil > Palsa > Peat permafrost | place: Sweden: Abisko... | reverse complement strand
TCCCAGAGCGGGCCTTGACGATGGCGGCTAGAACTCCCCCGGCCTGGACCCATGGGTTCGAATCTTCCCCGCTGGCGCGTTCGGCGCGCGGCGAATGGCTATCAGCGCGCGGGCGTCGCGGCAATGTATGGACGAGCACGGACTTGACACCAAACGCAACGGCCGCGCCCCTGGGGAAAGAGGAGCGCGGCCGCCGTCTCGCTGGCCTTGGGGGAGCTCAGCGGTAGATCTTTTCCTGTTGCATGGTGGTGCGAAGACCAGGCAAGCCGTGCTTGTCGAAGGCCTGCTGCCAAGCGAGGAACTCCTCGTTGGTAAGGGCATAGCGCTCGCAAGCCTCGTCGAGGGACAGGAGGCCGCCGCGAACGGCTACGACAACCTCGGCCTTGCGTCGAATCACCCATCGCTGGGTGTTGCTCGGCGGCAGGTCCTTCAGCGTCAGGGCCGTGCCCGTCGGACCGATGACGTAGCGGTCACCCCTGCTGTTGGTACGCTCCTGCTGCAACATGGCTTTGCGCCCTTCTCACCATCGTTGCGGCGAGCGTAGCGGGAAGCCAATAACGACGACTTAATAGCGATAGTAAAGAAAAAAATAATGGAGAGTTCGTCGGCGTTCCACGGGTTAACAGCAATATAATGTGGGCGTTACCGCGTATTAATAAATAAGTATCGCGTGTTTACGTAAATATTGACTTGGATTTGTTATCTTTATCTCAGGTAAGCTTTCTAGATTCTTTCCGTCCGGGGCGTCAGGGCCGGACGAGCCGCGGCTCTGGTCGCGCATCCCGTCAGCCGCTACATCAGGCCCTTGGACGATCACGCGCACAGGGCCATGGACCTCGATCGCAATGACAGGATTGGTCCCGCCAAGGACGCGGCCTCGAAAGCATGCGCCCTGCCGACCGGCGCGCGCGTCGTTGTCGCAATGTCCGGAGGCGTGGACTCCACGGTCGCGGCCGCCTTGCTGGTGCAGGCGGGCTACGATGTCGTGGGCGTAACCCTTCAGCTCTACGACCACGGATCAGCGCCGGAGCGAAAGGGCTCGTGCTGCGCCGGCCAGGACATATTCGACGCCCGGCGCGCGGCCGAAGTCATGGCCATACCACATTATGTCCTCGACTACGAAAGCCGATTCCGATCCGCGGTGATCGAGGACTTCGCCGACACCTATCTGCGTGGCGAAACGCCAATCCCCTGCGTGCGCTGCAACCAGACGGTGAAATTCCGCGATCTACTGCAGGTGGCGAGGGACCTGGGCGCCGAGGCGCTCGCGACCGGGCACTACGCTCGCAGACTCTGGGGAAACGAGGGCGCTACGCTTCATCGCGCCGCCGACGCCAGCCGGGACCAGACCTACTTTCTCTTCGCCACCACCAAGGCGCAGCTCGCCTTCCTACGCTTCCCGCTCGGCGATCTGGACAAGCATCAGGTCCGGTCGGTCGCCGCCTACCTCGGGCTCGCGGTCGCCGCCAAGCAGGACAGTCAGGACATATGTTTCGTTCCCGAGGGACGTTACACCACCGTCATCGACACCCTGCGCTCAGGGGCTGAATCGCCCGGTCAGATCATCCACGTCGATGGTCGGGTTCTGGGTCGCCACGAAGGCGTAAGCCGTTACACCGTTGGCCAGAGGCGGGGCCTCGCTGTCGCAGTAGGCGAACCGCTCTTCGTCGTCGGCCTCGATGCCCGGCGGCGCGAAGTGATCGTCGGTCCTCGGGAGGCCTTGCTCGCCTCGGGCGCGAGACTAACCCAGGTGAATTGGCTCGGTGACCCGCAACCGCTGGGGGAGGAGTGCGCCGGCGGCCTGGCGGTACTGGCCAAGGTCCGGTCGACCCGGCCGCCCAAGCCGGCGTCACTCAGCACTCGCTGCGGCGAACCGTGGGTCGCCTTCGACGCCGCCGAGGAAGCGGTGGCGCCCGGCCAAGCCTGCGTTCTCTACGACGCCGCTTCCCCAAGCCGGGTTCTGGGCGGCGGTTTCATCTCTGGAGATCGGCCGGCAATCGTCGCGGACCCGCCGCTCTGAACCACGCCGCCTGAGATCGCCAGTCGGGGGCCACGGTCGGGGGTTGCAAGGCGGTTCGTCAGTGACCAGATCCCGATCACCCCAAGCAAGAGAATCTCTCCATGAGCGCCGACCCTATCGTCATCACGTCCTACGCGCGCACGCCCATGGGTGGCTTTCAGGGATCACTCGCCGGCGCCAGCGCCACGCGGCTCGGAAGCGCCGCGATCAGGGCGGCCGTCGATCGGGCGGGATTGTGGGCCGACGCCGTCGATCAGGTTCTGATGGGCTGCGTGTTGCCCGCGGGCCTCGGGCAGGCGCCGGCCCGCCAAGCCGCGCGAGGCGCCGGCCTCTCCGACGCCGTCCAGGCGACCACGATCAACAAGATGTGCGGCTCTGGCATGCAAGCGGTCATTCTCGCCCATGACGCCCTGTCGGCTGGCTCGGCCGACGTAATTGTCGCCGGGGGCATGGAGAGCATGTCTAACGCTCCCTACCTCCTCGCCAAGCACCGCGGCGGGGCGCGGATCGGTCACGACAAGGTCTTGGACTCGATGTACCTCGATGGCCTCGAGGACGCCTATGAGAGCGGCAAGCTCATGGGCGCCTTCGCCGAGGAGACGGCCACCGCCTACCAGTTCACTAGGGCGGATATGGACGCCTACGCCACCGAAAGCCTTGGTCGCGCCAGGCGGGCGGTGGAGAGCGGCGCGTTCGAACGCGAGATCGTCGCAGTCGAGGTCGATACCCGCAAGGGCGTCGAAGTCGTCTCCCAGGACGAGCAGCCCCTGAAGGCCGATCCGGCCAAGATTCCCACGCTGAAGCCCGCATTTTCCAAGGACGGGTCGATCACGGCCGCCAACGCCTCCTCGATTTCCGACGGCGCCGCCGCCCTGACCCTGATGCGAGCCTCGACGGCCAGGGCGCTCGGGCTTCGGCCGCTCGCGCGCATAGCCGGCCACGGCGCCCACGCCCACGCGCCCGGCCTCTTCACGACGGCGCCGGTTCCGGCGATGCGCCAGGCGCTGGAGCGCGCGGGCTGGAAGGCGGACGAGGTCGATCTCTTCGAGGTCAACGAAGCCTTCGCGGTTGTCGCGATGATCGCCATGCGCGACCTCGGCATCCCTCACGACAGGCTGAACGTGAACGGCGGCGCCTGCGCCCTGGGCCACCCCATCGGAGCGTCCGGCGCGCGAATCCTGGCCACGCTCCTCTCCGCTCTGGAGGAGCGTGGGGTCTCCCGAGGCCTCGCCTCGCTCTGCATCGGCGGCGGCGAGGGGGTGGCGATGGCGGTCGAGAGCCTCTAGCCGGCCTTTCTTAGAAGCCAAGGGAGCGCCTCGGCGTCCGTCAGGGATCGTTGAGGGGGCGGGCCTGGGGCATGCGGTTGATGTTGCCCTTCATCCCGTTGCCCATGTCCATGTCGCCGGGCGACATGCCCGCCGGGCAGGGGCCTCCGTAGGTCGCCGTGATCTCTGTGACATGCCGACCGTTCATCGGCGCGAAACTGGAACCGGTGACCGTGCTTTCGTCACGAATCACGTACTTCGAAGAAAAGTCGCCGGTGGCGGTGCCCGAGGAGCTTACGGTGCCGGCATGGCCGAGCGTGCAGGTCGAAGTGAAGTGGTAGGCCCCATCGAGCCCCCGGCTCATCGACCGCTGGGAACAGGCGCTCTTGCCCATCTGCTGACCGAACGCCGCCATCTTGGCGTCGGTCGTGGCGTCGATGCACATCTTGATCGCCCCGCCCATCGGTCCGGCCTTGCCGTCTCGGCTCATCGTCTCGATCCAGAGACCGGTCTTGCGAGCTGGAAAACCGGTCGGCGAAGCGGCGGGTGCCGGAGCGGGAGTCCCCGCCGAAGGGCCAGGACCTGTGCCGGCGGAAGTCGAATTTTGCGATTTGGTGCAAGCGCAGAGCGCCAGGCTGGTGAGGCAGGCCAGCGGAAACAGACGCATCGCGATTTTCCTTCCCATCGGTTGAACCACCTTCGTTGGCAGGTTCCGAATCCCAGACTAATTCCAATTCGAGGGGAACGGAAATCGCGCGCCGCATCCCTGGTTGCCGATCAAGGGGCATGACATGGCCGAACTCAGAGACAACGTCGCGGCTGGACGCTTCGAGATGGACGAGCGCGGCCAGACCGTGTTCGCCAACTACCGGCGGGCTGACGACCGGCTGATCATCAGTCATGTGGAGGCGCCGCCGGTGCTGCGCGGTTCGGGCGCGGCCGGCCGGCTGATGGAGCTTCTGGTCGGCAGGGCGCGCGCCGAAGGCAGGAAGATCACGCCGCTCTGCAGCTACGCCGCGGCTTGGCTGTCACGGCGCCCCGAGCACGCGGACCTGCTCTGATCGGGGTTTCGCCGCCGCCAGCCGAACCGGTCGCTCAGTCCTGGGGTCCGTAGCCCGAAGGCGGCGTGGAAGGGGCATCCTCGTAGGGGCGCGGGTAGTATCGCTCATAGGCGCCCGGGCCGTATTGGTAGTCGTAGGCCGCCCTCGCGCGCTCGTAGGCCCGCAGGCGATGCTCGTAGGCGCGATGCTCGGCCTCGTAGTTGGCGCGCCCGCTCTGATAGGCGTCCTCCTGATCCTGGTAGGCTTGGCTATCCCGCTGGTACTGCTCCGAGTTCGGCGCCTGCTGATACTGCGCCGGCGGGTAGGCGCCCTGTTGATACTGGTCCTGAGCGGCCGCCGCGGCGACGCCGCCGCCGACCATGATCAGGGCCGCGGCCGCAATCGAAACATATCTCATCGCTTCCACTCCCATCGACACCCCGCGTCCTTAACGTTGCGGCGGGCCGGAAGTTGCGGGTGAAGGCGCGATCAGATCAGGTCCGAGGGGCTAAGGCCTAGTTCCTCGAGGAATGGCTGGGCGTAGGCGATGCGCCCGGTGAGGGTCGCAGGATCGCCGGAGGCCAGGCGATAGACCGCCTCGGCGATGAACTCGATCGGCTGGACGCGGTCGCGGGTAGCCTCGGTGATCAGGCCATGGACGGCGACGCCCGGCGTCGCCACCAGCCCCGGCGAGACCGCGTTAACGGCGATTCCGTCCTGCGCGACCTCGGAGGCGAGGCCGGTGCTGAAGCGCTCCAGGGCCGCCTTGCACATGCCATAGACCGTCCCTCCCCGGGCGGCCTGGCGATAGGGGGGCTTGGGATGCATCCCCGCGCCCGAGGAGATGTTGACGATCCAGCCCCGCCGCCGCTCGCGCATCGATGGCAGGACCAGCTGCGAGAGGTGGAACGGCGCGTGGACCTGGACCTCCATCATCAGGCTGAACCGCTTGTCGGTGAATTCCTCGACCGGAGCAAAGTAGGTGATGGCGGCGTTGTTGATCAGAATGTCGACCGGCCCGTAGGCCTCCCGCGCTGTCTCCACCAGCCGCTCGCGCTCCTCGCGCAGGGCGAGGTCGGCCTTGATCGCGATCGCCTCGCCGCCGGCCTTGCGGATGCGCGCGACGGTGGCCGAGAGGGCGCCGGGAAGACGGCTCTCACCTGGCTCCAGGGTGCGGGCGCTGATCACCACCTTGGCGCCCTCCATGGCGAGCCGCGCGGCGATCGCCTCGCCGATGCCGCGGCTGGCGCCGGTCACCAGCGCGACCTTGCCGGCGAGCGGCCCCTCGGCGTTGACATGGACTTGAGGCATGGGCCGGTCTCCTAGAGCCAGGGCGATCCTCCAAATTCGCGCTTTCGCGGGATGGCGGCAAGTGCGCGGCGAGGTTCAGAGAAGCCTGAAACGAAGAAGGGCCGCCCCTTGCCGGGACGGCCCTTCCAATGTCGGTGAAGGCCGAGATCTACTGGCTGGCGGCCGAGTTGGCGGCGCTGCCGGCGGAGTTGGCCGAGGAGGCGGCGGCGTTGGCGGCCGAGCTGGCGGCGGCGGCGTCGGCCGGAGCGGCGGCGGTCGCGGTGTTGGCCGCCATGGCCGCGGTGTCCGCAGAAGTCGCGGCCGAGTTGGCGGCGTCAGCAGCCGCGTCGTCTTTCTTCTGGCAGGCGGCGAGCGAAAGCGCGCTGATGGCGAAGCCTGCGACGACCGCAATGCGAAGGGTTCTGGAGGTCATGGTCATTGTTTCCTTGTGGCGTTGTTCCAGCGTCGCCGACGGCCGCCGCGCGAGGCGGGGTCTTCGACGACCGGCGGTGCGGTAACACCGGCGTGAGCATTAGGTTGCGCCGCCGCCCAAAGGCAAGGCCTCCTCGCCTCTAGCCCAGAACCGTTTCCAGTCTCGACATCGCCTCGGCGAGAACTGTCGGGGAACGGGCGACGCAGACGCGCAGGAAGCCCTCGCTTCCCGGTCCGAAGAAATAGCCGGGCGCGAGGCCGACACCGGTGCGGCGAAGAACTTCGAGGCAGGTGGCGCGGGAATCGGTCATCCCCTCGACCTCGAAGAAGGCGTACATCCCGGCGGTGGGCCGCGGCCCGAGCCGCACCTTCGCGAGGCCTTCGAGCGCATCGCAGGCGATGCCCATCCCTTCCTTGCAATAGGCCCGCACCCGCGCGACGAAGCCCTCGCCCTCCTCCACCGCGGCGAGGGCGGCGTGCTGGAGAAAGGTCGTGACGCCGCTCGTGGTGTACTGGACCATCATCGCCAGGGTCGGTCCGACCGACGGCGGATGGACCATCCAGCCCAGGCGCCAGCCGGTCATGGCCCAGGTCTTGGAAAAGGAGTTGATCACCACCAGCCGGTCCTCGTCCTTGGCGATGTCCAGGATCGAGGGCGCGCAATCGGCGCCGAACACCAGCCGATGGTAGACCTCGTCGGCGATGAGCCAGGCGCCGCGCGCCCGGCAGAGCTCCAGCAGCGCGGCCTGGGTCTCCGCCGGCAGCATCGCCCCGGTCGGGTTACCGGGGGAGGCGAAGAACACCGCCCGAGTGCGCCCATCCATCGCCGCGGCCACCTTCGCCGGATCGAGCCGCCAGCCTTGGGCGGTGGGGGTCATCCGCACCGATCGGACCTCTGCGCCCACCAGCCCCGCGATGCCGCCGCAGTTGGGCCAGACCGGATCAATGACCACGACGTTGTCCCCGACCTGGGCGACGAGCTGCAGCGTCAGCATCAGGGCGTTCATGCCGCCGGCGGTGACGGTGATACGGTCGGCCGCGATCGGCGTCGTTCCAAGGCCCGTCAGATAGGTGGCCAGGGCTTGGCGAAGTTCCGGGACGCCGTTCTGGCGGGTGTAGAAGACGTGGCCGGCGTCGATGGCCCTGGTCATCGCCTCGCCAAGAAAGGCCGGGGGCCGAAGATCGCTCTCGCCGAACCAGAGGGGGATGGTGCGCGGATCGTCGGCCTCGCCCTTGGCCAGACTGGAGATGTTCTCCAGCGCCGCCCGGCGGATCGCCTCGCGGGCGCCGGCAAGGGCGGGGCCGGGATCGTCGCCGGCGCTCGCGTGCGCGTCGGCCGACGCCAGGGTCGATGATGCCATGGCCGCTGATATCAACGCCTTCGCCGCAAGTCACCAGCGGTCGGCGACCTTAGAAAGGATCAGGGCCGCCCCGACGGGAGGCGGCCCTTAACAGACGCTGGAAAATCCGTTCGGTTCGTCAGACGACCCGGCGGCGGAAGACCAGGTGATAGATCAGAAGGACGATGATCGCCCCGATGACGGCGACGAACATGCTGTAGAAGTTAAAACCGGTGACGCCGTTGGCGCCGAAGAAGTGGGTGAAGACAAAGCCGCCGACGAAGGCGCCCACGATCCCGAGTACGATGTCCATGATCAGGCCCTCGCCGGTCTTGTTGACGAGCTTGCTGGCGATGAAACCCGATATCAGGCCCAGCACCAGCCAACCAATGATTGACATGACAGCTCCTCCAAGCCTGCTCTGGGCGGAAGCGCCACGAGGCTTCCCCGATTAACGACGATGCGGGATTTTCGGTTCCGTGGCCCCCGGCCTACGTCTTCCTCGCCTCGACGCAACGCTCCAGCTACATCACCGGCGAAACCCTCCCGATCATCGGGGGTACGAGGGTGGCTGAGCATGGCGCAAGAGTGGCCCGAGCGTCTGTGGCTGGTGCGCCATGGCCAGAGCGCCGGCAATGTCGCCAGGGAAAAAGCGCGGGCCGCCGGGCGCGGGCGAATCGAGATCGTAGGGCGTGACGTCGACGTTCCCTTGAGTCCGCTCGGCGAGGACGAGGCCAGGGCCCTGGGGGCCTGGTTCGCGGCCGCCGCTCCGGCCGAGCGTCCCGGGGTGATCCTTGCGTCCCCCTATCTGCGCGCCAGGCGGACGGCCGAACTCGCCGCCGAGGCCGGAGGGCTCATTGGTCCCGTCATCATCGACGAGCGCCTGCGCGAGCGGGAGTTCGGCGTGCTCGACGGTCTCATCGGCGCGGGTGTCGCGGAGCTTCATCCCGACCAGGCCAAGGCGCGTCGGGCGCTCGGCAAGTTCTATTACCGCCCGCCCGGTGGCGAGAGCTGGTGCGACGTGATCCTGCGGCTGCGCAGCGTCTTCGACACCCTGAGCCTCCACCACGCCGGGGCCCGGGTCCTGATCGTCACCCACAAGGTGGTGGTGCTCTGCTTCCGCTACCTGCTCGAGAACCTGGACGAAGCGCGGATCCTGGCGATCGACCGACAAGGCGAAGTCGCCAACTGCGCGGTCACCGACTACGCGCTCGACCCGCGAATGGAAGGCGCCGCCGGCCTCGTCCCGCGGCGCTACAACTTCGTGCCGTTCGCGCTCGCCGAAGGCCTCGCCGAGCCCAAGCCCGAGATGGTCGTCGACTGAGGCTGGCCGCTAGAGCGCCGAACCGACCAGTAGACCCAGCGCGATACCGACGACGGCGGCGATGGCCACGGAGGCGACCGGCTGGCCGGCGATGAGCTCGCCGGCCCCACCGGCGGCGTCGCGAACCTGATCCACGGTGCGGCCGTAGAGTTGCTGGGCCGAGCCGAAGGCCTCGTTGAGCTTGCCGCGCGCTTCCATCGCGGTGTCGCCGGCCAGGGCGCCGGCCGCGCCCTCGATGCGTCCGCCGCCGGTCTTCACCGCGCCGCCGATCCGATTTTCGTCCATCGTGAGACCTTCCCAGGGGATTGATTGAATGCGTCGCCATCAGAACGCGGCGGCAGGGTCGCCGTTCCGGTGGCGCCCCCTTTAAGGAACGCGCCGGCGGCGCGGTGCATTCCCTCTTAGAAGCCCTGGACGGGAAGCCCGTAAAGCCGTGAACGTCCTTTTCGTCGTCACCAGCGCCGCCGCCCTCCCTGGAGGTCACCCGACCGGGGTCTGGCTGCAGGAATTCGCCGTCCCCTACATCGCGCTGGCCGAGGTCGGGATCACCGTGACCGTGGCGTCGCCCTGCGGTGGCCCGGCGCCGATCGATCCGGCCTCCGGCCTGGACGAACAGGCCCGGACCGAATGGCGTGCGGCGCTGGAGGCGCTGCCGACGACCGCGACCCTGGCCTCGGTCTTTGCCTCAGCGTTCGAGGCGATCTTCCTCCCCGGCGGCCATGGACCGATGATCGACCTCGCGGTCGACCCGGTTCTCGCGCGGCTCGTCGAGGCGTTCGACCGCGCCGGCAAGCCGATCGTCGCCCTCTGCCACGGACCGGCCGGCCTGCTAATGGCCACCGGCGCGAACGGCCGGCCGCTGCTCGAGGGACGCAAGGCCACCGGCTTCACCAACGGCGAGGAACAGCTCGCCGGCCTCGCCAAGGCCGTCCCCTTCCTGCTGGAGACGCGGATGCGCGAAGCCGGGGCGCTCTTCGAGCACGCCCTCGTTCCAGGCGGCTGTCACCTCGTCAGGGACGGCGGCCTGATCACCGGCCAGAATCCGGCCTCGAGCGAGGCCGTGGCCAGGGCGCTGGCCGAAGCGCTCGCCGAACGCCAGCGCGCCCGGCTGACCGCCGCCGACACCGCGACCTAAAGCCAGAGCGGTCCCGCGGCGACGCGCCTCAAGCGGCGGCGGCGATCCTTGGCGGCGCGATCGTGACCACGTGAAGCTCGGCGCCGGCGGCGTCGCCATAGGCGATTCGCACCGCCCGCCGGGTTACCCGCAGGGCGGTGAAGCCGGGGTGCAGCGAACAGAAGTCGCCGCCGGCGAGTTCGCAATGTTCGTCCATCTTCGAGCCGGCGCCGGTGCAGACATAGTGGGTCGCGCCGACCTGGATGTGATGCAGGTTGTGGTCGTGGCCATTGATGTAGAGGGCAACCCGGTGGCGCTGGAGGATCGGGTCGATCTTCGAGGCGAGGTCGAGCGTGCTCGCCGGGTCCCGTCCCGAATGGATCGGATGGTGGCCGACGACGATCTTCCAGTCGGCGCGGGAGGCGGCCAGGGCGTTCTCGAACCAGGCGAGCTGGGCGGCTGTGTCCTGGCCGGCGACCTTCACCTTGACGCCGCCATCGGCGAGGTACTGAGAGAGGAAGGGCGAGGTGTCCAGGAAGAAGAGTTCGAGCTTCGCGCCGTCGGGCGCGGTCTCGGTCCGCGAATACCACCGCGCCGGCAGTCGCCAGCGCCGGCTCTTGGCCGAATAGTCGATCTGGGCCTGAGTGTCGCCGTGGTAGTCGTGGTTGCCGAGCGCGACACGCCAGGGGACCTGCAGCGAGGGTGCCCTATAAACGTCCTCGAAAGAGGTCCGCCACTGGGGATCGTCGACGCTCGCGACCCCGTCCTCGTAGAAGTTGTCGCCCACCGAGATCACGAAACGGGCGCCGATCAGCGCCGCCGTCTGGCCCATCCGCGCCGCCACGTCGCCCTGGTTGAAGGCCCCCTCGCGACCCCAGTCGCCGACGGCGAGAAAGGTGAGCGCCGGCCGAGCGGCCCTGGCCCAGGTCGCCGTGACCGAGGCGGCGGTCGCGCCCAGGCCCTGGAGGGCGAACCGGCGTGAGATCGGAGGCACGGCGGACTCCTGGCTGCGAGGGGGGCTATTTCAACACCCGATTGTGACAGCCGTCACTCGCGGCCGCGCAGACGCTCCGCTTCCCGTGAAAAGGCTAGTGAAAAACAGCGAGTTATCATAGGTTACATGTAACGATCGGAGTCTCTCATGGCCGCAGGATCAAACGCCAAGCCCTCGCGCATCAAGGTGCGAGAACATCGTCAACGGCTTCGCGAGCAGGGCCTGCGACCGATTCAGATCTGGGTTCCGGACGTGCGTTCGCCCGCCTTTCGTTCCGAAGCGCATCGCCAAGCGGCGGCCGTCGCAGCCAGCTCGCAAGGGAAGGAGGACCAGGCGTTCATCGACGCGATCTCGGATCGGGGCGATGAATGAGACGAGGCGAGATCTGGACCGTCGCCGGCGGTGGGGACTATGCGGGAAAGCCGCGCCCGGTCGTAATCCTCCAGGACGATATCTTCGCGGCGACCGATTCGATCACCGTTTGCGCCCTCACCTCCAATCCGACAGACGCGCCGCTCTTCCGCCTGCCGGTGGCGCCGAACGAGCGTAATGGCCTGCGCGCGACGAGCCGGATGATGGCGGACAAGATCACCACCGTCTCCAAGACCAAAGTTGGCGCGCGTCTCGGCCGGTTGGACGACGAGGATATCCTGCGGCTCAATCAGGCGGTGCTCGTCTTCCTCGGCCTGGCGGCCGCGCCAAGGACCAGGCAGGCGTAATCTTGCCGCGAGCGGGCCGACTTCGGCGTGCGCCCCGCTGATCGTCCCCAGCCATCGAGCTTAGGCCGCGCATCGGCCGCTGGCCCACTTCAACACCCGATCTCAACGCCGTGCTAAGAGTGGCGGAATGATTTGCGTCTTCCTCCTGCCGGAGACGCCCCCCGAACTGCGAAAGGCGAATCCAGCCAATGGCGATTTCACTCTATGACCTCAGCGTGGCGTCCTATCTGCAGACGCTAGGCGGCGTCGCCGGCTTCCTGGAGCGCGGCTTGGATCATTATCGGGAGACAGGCGCCGACCCGAACGAAGTCGTCGAGACGCGCTTGATCCCAGACATGCTCCCGTTCCGTTTCCAGATATGGTCGGTCGCGCACCATTCGGTTGGCGCCATCGAAGGGGTGAGAAAGGGGGTGTTCACACCGCCGCCGGAGCTGCCGGCGCTCGACTACGCCGGGTTGCAGAAGGTCGTGGCCGATGCAAGGGCCACCCTCGAGAGGCTGACGGCCGCCGAGGTAAACGCCCTGGAGGGCCGGGACGTCGTCTTTCAGTTTCGCGACTTCAAGATGCCGTTTACGGCGGAGGGATTTCTTCTCTCCTTCTCGCTTCCTAACTTCTATTTCCATGCCACGACGGCCTACGATATTCTGCGCTCCAAAGGCGTGCCCCTGGGCAAACGCGACTTCATGGGCTCGCTGCGGCTGAAGGGCTGAGGCTCGTTCGCGGCGAGTGTGTTGGTAGCGGTGCGCTGGCCCGCCGGCACGCGAAGGCCCGTCTTCTGGACCGGCGCACTGGGGCCCCGCCGTCAACCGGTCAGGTCGAATCTCGGCGCGATGTCTCGCGCGAGCGAAACGGCGCGTCGTTAGTGCATGGAGGGATCTTCATCCCGGTCGGCGAAGTGGATGATCGCGTCTCGCCCCCTCAAATGCTCGCCTGGTTGTTGAACAGGTTGGCGTAAACCCCGCCTGCGATGATCAACGCCTCGTGCGAGCCCTGTTCGGCGATGCCGGCTTCGGTCAGGACCACGATCCGGTCCGCATGCCGGACTGTCGACAAGCGGTGGGCGATCACCAGGGTGGTTCGGTCCTTCGCCAAACCGTGCAGCGCCGCCTGCACGGAGATCGCGTGGCGGCGGCCGGAGTCGGAGGGCATGCCCCCGGACCTCCTCGATCTGGTCAACGCCCGTTTCGAGGTGGTCTCCTTCGACATCATCTCCGAAGCGCCGGGATGACCGCGGGATCACCGTTCGAGCAGGGTTAGTCGGCCCCGCGAGCCGCTGCCGCCAGGGCCAACAAGCCAGTCGAACGGTTTGGGCCTCCCGAGCGTTATCCCGCAGGGGGAGACGAGGGACCTGATTCATGGCTCGTTCCAGCGGTGATCCGACGAGTTTGAGCCGACGCGGCGTGCTGGGCGTGGCCGGCGCATCCGCTGCCGGAATGGCTGCTTTCGGCCGCGCGAAGGCCGAGGCCGAGAAAGCCGGCGGACCGGGCGCGGCCTCCATCGACCTGACCATCAACGGCGTCTCCCACCGCCTGGCGGTCGATCCCAGGACCACCCTTCTGGACGTCCTGCGCGAACGCCTGGGGATGAACGGCGCCAAGAAAGGCTGCGACCATGGGCAGTGCGGCGCCTGCACGGTCCTGCTGGATGGCAAGCCGGCGCTCTCGTGCCTGACGCTCGCGATCGCGGTGCGCGCGCCGGTCACCACCATCGAGGCGCTCGCCGACAATGGGGCCCTGCATCCGATGCAACAGGCCTTCATCGACCAGGACGCCTTCCAGTGCGGCTATTGCACCCCGGGGCAGATCCTTTCGGCCGTGGCCTGCGTCCAAAACGCCCACGCCGGCTCGGACGAAGGCATCCGCGAGTTCATGAGCGGCAACCTCTGCCGCTGCGCCGCCTATCCGCACATCGTCGAGGCCGTGAAGCAGGCGGCCTCGAGGATGCGCGCCTGATGCGCCCGTTCGCCTACCAGCGCGCCGGGAGCGCCGAGATGGCCGTGTCGCTGGCGGGGTCCAGCGCTACGGCGCTCACGCTTGCGCCGGTGCAGTTCCTCGCCGGCGGGACGACCCTCCTCGACCTGATGAAGACCGGGGCGATGGCGCCCAGGCGCCTGGTCGACATCAACGACCTCGCCGACGCGCACGGCCGCATCGAAGCGACGCCCGGGGGGCTGCGGATCGGCGCGCTCGTGCGCATGGCCGACGCCGCCGCCGATCCGACGATCCGGCGCGACTATCCGGTGATCGCCCAGACCCTCGAGCTGGCCGCCAGCCAGCAGCTGCGCAACATGGCGAGCCTCGGGGGCAACGTCTTGCAGCGGACCCGCTGTCGCTACTTCCGAGACCCCAGCTGGCCGTCGTGCAACAAGCGCGCGCCGGGTTCGGGCTGCGGCGCCCTGGCGGGCGTCAACCGGCTGCACGCGGTGCTGGGCGTGAGCGACGCCTGCATCGCCAGCTACCCCGGTGATTTCGGCCAGGCGCTGGCGGCGCTGGACGCGGCGGTGGAGATCGTCGGGCCGAACGGCGCCCGGGTGATCCCGTTCACCGACCTGCATCGCGCCCCTGGGGCGACGCCGCACATCGAGACCGGGCTCCAGTCCGGCGAACTGATCGTCGGCTTCCGGGTGCCGGCCGGACCCTGGACCCGCCGCTCTCTCTACGTGAAGGTCCGCGACAGGGCGTCGTACGAGTTTGCTCTCGCCAGCGCCGCGGTCGCGCTGGAGGTGGCGGACGGCATCGCCAGGACCGTCCGGATCGCCCTCGGCGGGGTGGCGACGCGGCCTTGGCGGGCGCGGGCGGCCGAGATCGCGCTCACCGGCCGGCCGATCGACGAAGAGACCGCCTGGGCGGCGGCGGACGCCGCGTTCGCCGGCGCCGTCACCCATGGCGGCAATGACTTCAAGCCCGAACTCGGTCGCCGCACGCTGGTTCGCGCCCTCATCGAAGCGGCGCGGATGGAGGTCTGAGCGATGGCCGACGACGGTTCGGCGAGGCGGCTCTTTCCAGGTCAGAGCACCCGTCGCGTGGACGGGCCGCTCAAGGTCGCCGGCCAGGCCCCCTACGGCTCCGACTTCCCGACCGAGCCGGCGGCCTACGCCGCCCTGGTGGTGAGCCCGATCGCCCGCGGGCGCATCACCGGCTTCGATTTCGCGGCGGCGAAGGCCGTGCCGGGCGTGCTCGACATCCTCACCTGGCGGGAGGCGGCCGGAGCGGTGAAGCCGGGCAAGACCTCCTCCGACAAGGGCTACATGGGATCGTCGATCGCGCCGCTGGCCTCCGACCAGGTGTGGCACGCCGGCCAGATCGTCGCCGTGGTGACCGCCGACAGCCTCGAGGGCGCCCAGGAGGCCGCCGCCCGGCTGGACGTCCGCTATGCGGCTGAGGCGCCGAGCGCGACGTTCGACAGCCCGGGCGCCGAAGTCGTCGCCCTGAAATCGGTCGCGCCGCAGCACGAAGACCCGGAAGTGGGAGATGCGGCCGCCGCCTTCGCCGCCGCGCCGGTGAAGGTCGAGGCCCACTACGCGACGCCCACCCAGCATCACAACCCGATCGAGCTCTTCACCACAGCCTGCGTCTGGCGCGGGGGCAAGCTGACCGTCTGGGAATCGAGCCAGAATGTCTGGGGCTTCAAGAACGGACTTGCGGAGCAGCTGGGCGTCGACCCGGAGGATGTTCACATCGTCTCCCCCTACATCGGCGGCGCCTTTGGCTCGCGCGGCTCGCTCACCCAGCGCACGGCGCTGATCGCCCTGGCGGCCCGGCGGGTGAACCGGCCGGTGAAGCTGGCGACCACCAGGGAGCAGGGCTTCACGATCGGCACCTACCGCGCCGAAACCCGGCACCACGTGCAGCTTGGCGCAACCGGTGACGGCAAGCTGACCGCGCTCGTCCACGAGGGCTGGGAAGTGACCTCCCGGCCCGACAACTACAGTGTCTCGGGCACCGACGCGTCGACGCGGGTCTACGCCTGCCCCAACGTCGCCTCCAAGGTCAGCATCGTCCACGCCGACCGCAACACGCCGGGCTTCATGCGCGCGCCGCCCGAGACGCCCTACATCTTCGCCCTCGAAAGCGCGATGGACGAACTCGCCTACGCGCTTGGCATGGATCCGGTCGAGCTGCGGCGGGTGAACGACACCCAGGTCGAACCGATCAAGGGCCTCGCCTACACCAGCCGCCACCTGATGGAATGCTTCGACGCCGGCGCGAAGGCGTTCGGGTGGGATCGCCGGACGCCGAAGCCAGGCTCGATGCGCGACGGCGACTGGCTCGTCGGGTTCGGTTGCGCGACGACCCTCTACCCCACCCAGATGGGGCCCGCTACGGCGCGTCTGACCTTGACGCCCGGCGGAGCGGTCAAGCTGCAATGCGCCACCCACGAGATCGGCAATGGCGTGCGCACGGTGCTGGCGGTGACGGCCAGCCAGCTGCTGGGCGTGCCGGTGGAACGCATCATGGTCGAGGTGGGCGACAGCGACCTGCCGCCGGCGCCCGTCTCGGGCGGCTCCAACTCCACGGCGAGTTGCTGCAACGTCGTCGCCAAGGCCTGTGAACAGATCCGCGACCGCGTCGCCCACGCCGCGGTGCTCGCCAACGACGGGCCATTCGCCGGCCGCGACCCAGCCACCCTGACGCTATCGGAGGGTGCGCTGCGGGGGCCGGACGGAACCAGCGAGCCGCTCGCCCAGGCCGTGGCGCGGGCCGGCGGCGCGATCGAGGTCTACGCCGAGAACGTGCCCCATGGCGTGCCGCCGGACGCGACGCTGGGGCTCTACAAGGGCAAGGCGACCCTGGCCGGCGGCGCGAAGATGAAGGACCGCATCCAGTTCGCCTTCGGCGCCCAGTTCATCGAGGTGCGTGTCCATGCCCTGACCGGCGAGGTGAGGACCCCGCGAGCCACCGGAGCCTTCGCTGCCGGGACGATCATGAACCCGCTCACGGCCCGAAGCCAGCTCATGGGAGGGATGATCTGGGGCGTCTCGGCCGCGCTGCACGAGGCCACCGAGATCGACCGGCGCAGCGCGCGATACTACAACGACGATCTCTCCGAATACCTGATCCCGGTCAACGCCGACATCGGCGAGATCGACGTGATCATGATCCCAGAGTTCGACGACGCGGTGAACCCGCTCGGCATCAAGGGCATCGGCGAGCTTGGCAATGTCGGCATGAGCGCCGCCGTCGCCAACGCCGTCTTCCACGCCACCGGCGTGCGGGTGCGCGAGCTGCCAATCCGGATCGAGAAGCTGCTCGCGGCCCCGGCGATGCGGCGCGTCTGAAGAGCGGCCGCGAGAGCGGAACGCGTCGCCGCCCGCTGCAGCAGGCAGGCGGCGAGCTGACCGTGCGCCGGCATCCCAGGGCCGACGTTCGAGATCCTTCTTTCCGTCAGCAGCTTCGTGGGCGTAGCCGGAGCGGAGTGAGGCGACTGAGTTTCTTTTGCTGCGGCGCCAGGTTCAGACCTTCAGTTCATCCGGCCTGGCCGGCTTTTCTTCAGCATCCACGACCGCCTCGACGAGGGCGGCGCGCGGGGAACGCGGGGCGGCGGCGATGGCCGGCCTGATCTCGCCGGGGAGGGCGCATCGGAATCCGTCGGCGCCGCACCTCAGATGGGAGATCAACGCCAATTCAGTCGCCGGGTTCTCCGACCGTCGGTGAATCTAGGGGACTGGCCGATCGGGGGGGGCAAGCGGACTGGCTGGAGTGATCCAGCGCGGCGGCGTGGCGGGCGGCCGGGCCTGGAACCATACCCTCCGCATCCTGTTGTTGCTGCAGCAACTCAGGAGGGTCTGGTGGTCAAAGTCATGCTGTTCGCCGCTGCGGCGAGTCTCTTCCTTTCTTCCCGGGCGCTGGCGCAAACTTCGCCGGCCTTGTCCACGCCCGCCTTCATCAAGGCTGCCGCCCAGACTGACGCCTTCGAACGCGACGAGGGCCGCCTGGCGGCAGCGCGCGGCTCGACCGGCTCGGTGCGAGACTTCGGCAAGATGATGGTCACCGATCACACCAAGACGACCGAGGCGCTGAAGGCCGCGCTCCGAACGGCCAAGCTCCCCTCGCCGCCGCCGCCGACGCTCAGCACCGAACAGCGGCACAATCTGGCGACGCTTAGAAGCCTGCATGGCGCGGCCTTCGACAAGGCCTACATCGAGGAACAGATCACCACCCACCAGGCGGCGCTGGGAGTCATGCAGGGCTACGCCGCAGGCGGCCAAAACGCGGTGCTGCGGAAAGCGGCGGGGGACACCGTGCCGATCGTGGAGCGCCACTTGAAGCTGGCGCAACAGATCGCCGGCTAGAGCTGACCTGAGAGCTTCCAGTAGGGCGCCCTCGGAGTTGGCTCCGGTCCCCTACTTCCGTGGCGCCAGGATGTCGTCCAGCAGGGCGGAGGTGGCGGGGAGTCGTTCGAGGCGGGGGTAGCGGGGGCCGTCGTGGTAGTCGATCCGCACGGTGCGGAAGAGGTCGTTGCTTTCCACGAGCAGATCGATCGGCGGCCCGGCCCCCTTGGCCGCCTTGATCGACTCCTTCAGGTCGTCGAGATCGTAGGCGAGGCCGTCGACCGCGACGATCTTCGCGCCGGTGGCGAGGCCCGCCTTGAACGCCGGTCCGTCCCAGGCGACATCGACGATATCGCCGTCCTTGCCGACGATCGGACCAAGCGAATATGTGAGAACGGAGACTTTTCCGTCGGTCTCCAGGCTCTTGAAATAGTCGGTGGGCGTGTCGGCGTAGACCAGCCTGTAGCCGCCGCGGGCCAGGCCATCGAGCGACGCGCCGGGACCATGGCCCTCGAGGCGGGCGTGGAGAAAGGCAGCCCAGCCATAGGGCTGGACCGCGTCCAGCGCCTTCACCACGTCGTCGAAGTTGTAGGTGTGGGTGGCAGAACTGCCGTCGTCGATCCCGAAAAACGCCCGCGCGAAATCGTCGAGCGAGCGCCGGCCGCCGGAGAGCTGGCGGATCAGGGTGTCGGCGTCCAGCCAAACGAGCTCGCCCTCGGAATAGTAGTCCTCGCTGCGCTGCCAGCTTCGCCACGACAGCGGTCGCCGCCGATCGATGATCGGATCGTCCGTGGTGTCCTCCAGCGGTCGCCAGACACGTCCGACCCGGTGATCGAAGGCGGCGGCCGCGGCGGCGATGGCGTCGAGGGTCTCCTGCCGGCTCATCAGACCCGAGCGCGCCGCCAGCACATAGCCCCAGTACTGGGTCTGGCCCTCGTAGACCCAGAGCAGGGAATCGCGCATCGGGGTGTTGAAGTTCGCGGTCCAAAGGTCGGCCGGGCGGCGGAACTTGCCGTTCCAGGAATGGGTGAACTCATGAGGCAGCAGGTCGCGACCGGGTAACGTCGCCTTCCAGTCGGTGAAGTATCCGGGGGCCGCGCCGTCCTCGCTCGACTGGTGGTGTTCGAGTCCGATGCCGCCCATCCGGTCGCTGAGCGAGAGCAGGAAGTCGTAGTGGTCGTAGTGGCGCGAGCCGAAGAGGGCGTAGGCCTGCCGGACGAGTTCGGCGTGGAAGGCGATCTCTTCCGGCGACGCCGCCAGCTGGCCCGGCCGGTCGGCGACGACATCCAGCCGGACCTTCGCCGATCCAGCGGCTCCCAGGTCGAAGGACTTGAAGTAGCGCCCGGCGATGAGGGGCGAGTCCGCCAGGGTGTTGAAAGTCGTCGGCTTGAAGCGCGTCGTCTCGGCGGCGCCGCCGGGCGTGGTCTCGACGGTCTCCAGAGCGGTGGCGAGGGTGAAGCCGGCCGGCGGGGTGACGCTTGGCGCGACCGTTATCCGGCGCGCGAAATAGCCGGCCGGATAGAGCGCCACCTTCTCCCACTGGAGGCTCAGCATGTCGGGCGTCATCATCACCCGGCCCTCGCGACCGGTGACCGACGAGAGGACCTGGAAGGAAAGATCGAGGGCGGCGGCGCCGGCAGGCGCATCGACGTGGAAGGCCCAGACGTCGACGTCGTCGCGCCGCCAGGGGAGGGGCCTGCCGCCGGCGGTGACGACGAGGCCCGCGAGCTTGTCGATCGGTTCGCTCGGCGAATGGCTCCCCGGAATCCACTTCGGATAGAAGAGGGTAATGGGCCCAGGGCCGCGCACCGGAATTCTCTCGCGGACCGCGAAGATCCCGTGCTCGAGGTCGGTCGCGTCCACCGCCAGGTCGATGACGCCGGGGTAGGGGACGTCCCTCGGGGCCGCGATCGCCGGCGTCGGCGGCGCCGGCTGGGGCTGGGCGGCGGCAGGGGTGGCGAGGAGGATCGCGATGGTCGCGGCCGCGTGGGCGCCGGCTGAAATTTGGGCTCGGCGCTTCATCCGGCGGTTGCTCTTTCCTCTTCGGCGCTAAGCCTCGCGCCGCAGCCGGTATCGGCCGCGACCGGTGAAATCAAGGTAGCCGTGGTCGCGCAGAACCTGGAGTTGCTGACGTATCTTCGGCCTGACGAACCGGTTGGCCGGATAGAGGAGGCGCAACCGGTTCTCGTGGGCGTAGACGTCGTCGAGGCTGAATTCGCGCCGGCCTATCGCTTCGACGCATTTCATGACTTCGATCAGCCAGCCGCGGGCGGTTAGGTTCTGCTCCTTGAGGAAAAGGGTGCTGCGCCACTGTTCGACGACGTAGTCGCGCGGCGCGGCCTCGCCTGCGCGCACGAAGAAGATTTTGCCGCTGGCGGGGATTTCGTTCAGCAGGATGTTGCAGCCGATCCAGCCGGCCCGCCTCGCCGTCGGCGCCAGTGGGCGGCGCTCCTGGATAACCTCGCGGACGAAGAAGTGGCGGGGAACAAAGAACAGGTCAGTAACGCGAAGGCGCCCCAGATCGTAGTTCATCAGGATCAGGCTGGGGTTGTTGCTGGCAGCGAGCCGGTCGCACATCGAGGCGAAAGCGCCGTCGACCACCCGCGGTCCGAAGCGGCCCTTCTGGGCCTTGAGTTCGTACTCTTCAGCGCAGGTCCGGCAGAGGAAGTCGGCGACCTTGCGGTTGCCCGGAAACTGGTCGATGCGCGGCGAGGCGCAGTTGGGACAGAAGAGGTTCGCCCCGACCCAGTGCTCAGTCCAGATGCGTGCATTCTGCGATGCGCTTACAAAGAGGGCTCCGGCCTCCTCGAAGCCGAGGTCGACCGGCTCGTCAGCCAAAGTACCCGCACCGGCTTTTCTCGATCTCATCTCCGTCGTCGTCGAGCGCGACATAGCCACGAGCGTCGAACTCGATCGCCCCGTCCTCTTCCCACTTGTAGTCGTCCGCGTTCTCCCGAGCGAGATACGCCGCCTCGCAGGCGTCGTCGGCGAAGACCACCGTGCGGTAGTCGACGTAGGCGTCCACGCGGCAAAGAACGGTGAAGGCAGGCATGCCGACTCTCCCCGAGCACCGCCGGCGATCACCGCCCCGTCGGCTCTCGCGAGAATATGAGATCTGAATCAGAGGGTTAGCAAGCCCATTGTTGGATGGATGTGGTTGCCGCGTCCGAGGATTGCGCCGTTGCGGGGCTGCGCGGTGACCGCCTTAGCGCAGCCAATTCTCAACCTGTAAACCGCCTACCCTCGAGAACTCCCGCTCATTATCCGTCACCAGGGTGCAGTCGGAGGCGAGCGCCTGGGCGGCGATCAGCATGTCATTGCCGCCGATGGGAGTGCCTGCCGCTTCGAGTTGGGCGCGCAACTCCGCATAGGCGATGTCGGCAGGCGCCTTGAACGGCTCGATTTCGATCGCCGACAGGATAGTTTCAAGCTGGTTCGTCAGGCGCTCGGACCCCCTCTTGGCCGCGCCAAAGCGGAGTTCCGCCGCCACGATGATGCTCGTGCAAATCGCGCCTTCGCCGATCCGCTCGATACGAGCAGCGATGCGACCCTTCGGATTGCGGACCAGATCGGAGAGGATGTTGGTGCCGAGCAGGAACCGCGTCAAAGGTCGACGGAACGCGGCGGTTGGTCTTCGATCTCGGGAAATGTTTCCTCGATCGGACCAAGCTCGGCAAGGATAGCGAGCAGCGACCTCGCCGGCGCGGCCTCGATGATCAGCCGGTCGCCGTCTCGGTGCATCATGGTCTCGTCTCCGGGGATTTCAAACTCCTGGGGAATCCGGACAGCCTGGTTGCGGCCGTTCTTGAACAGCTTCACGCGGCGGCGGGCGTTCACCAGCCCGACATGGCATATGCCGACGATAGGTCAAAGTTCTCAGAGCCTCGGGGCTTGACATTCCGCAAACACATGTTGCATAATGCAACTGATGATGGGTGCTTTCGAGGATGTGCGGCTGGAGGCTCTGGCGCAGGCGCTGGCGCGGGGGCTGCCGCTGCATGCGGCGACGCGCGAGGCGGGGTATTCACGCCAGACCGGAATGTCGCGCCGGCGCGCCGGCCGCTATGACGTCCAGACCCGCGTCAACGAGATCAAGCGGGAGCGTCTGGATGCGGCGGCCGATCCCGCTCCGATCATCGATCTGCTGATGGAGCTGGGGGCCGCTGCCGGAAAGCTGGGCACGGCCGCGGGGATGGTGGCGGCTCGCGGGCTTCTGGCGGAGGCGGCGCGCCTCAAGGTGAAGCTGGTCGAGGAGCAGGGGCCGGCTACGACCTACTCCATCGTACCACCCAAGCTGAGCAAGGAGGAGTGGCTGCGGGCCTTCGCGCCCAAGTACTACGATCCGGCGCCGACCGCGGAGAGCCAAGCGCCGGTAGACGGTCCTCGGTAGACCGCCCCCCGCATCGGCGTCGATCAGTGGAGTTGAAGGATCCCGTCGACCGCCTTCCATTCGTGCGGCCGGATCAGGCCTTGGTGAGCGACGCGGACGGAATGCAGGGCCCCTTCGAGTTCGCGCTGCCAATGATCGAGGAACGATCGAAGGGTCGGAAACGCCGGGGCGCGGTCATAGTCCTGCCAGACGAAGAGTTGCAGCAGGGTCGGGTGGTCAGGCAGCCGGTAGTGGATCTCCGCGGTGGTCAATCCGTAGCCTTCCATCTGCA
>Ga0302326_10008604_pt1 | contig 22472 bp, 28 predicted proteins | sample Palsa_T0_3_FD_202264 | JGI IMG/M metagenome (GOLD analysis project Ga0302326, IMG submission 202264) | Peat permafrost microbial communities from Stordalen Mire near Abisko, Sweden - Palsa_T0_3 | ecosystem: Environmental > Terrestrial > Soil > Palsa > Peat permafrost | place: Sweden: Abisko... | reverse complement strand
AGATTTCCTGCGTCGCATGGCCTGGCAAAAAGAGGCCCGGCACCACATTGGCGAGGATGGTTTTGTTCAACCTGCGAGGACGATGAGTTGCATTGGGGGATGATCTGGTATATTTGAAGGTTTGAGATTTATATGCCGACTTACGAATACGCTTGCTCCAAATGCAAGCATCACTTTGAAATAGTTCAGCCCATAACGGGCAAGGCTTTGACCATTTGCCCCAAGGACCAGTGTCCAAAAAAACCGTGGGGCAAGGGCAAGGTCAAGCACGTGATCAGCGCAGGGGGCGGTTTGATTTTTAAAGGCACCGGTTTCTACACCACCGATTACCGCAGCGAAGGTTACAAAGCGGCCGCCAAGAAAGACTCCGACGCCGGATCCAGCAGTTCCGCCAAATCAGCCGACAGCGCCAAGAAGGAAACCAAGCCCGCTGAACCGGCCAAACCAAAGCCCGCCGCAACCGGTTCCACCGCGGCGAAGACCGATTAAAGGGCGAAGGCGGGTCTCCGAGCAAGAGGCCGTTCGAGCATCACTCGTGCAGTGCCAGGTTGATCTCCGTGATGGCGATCCTGAGATGTTTGTGCTCCTCGCCGCCGCCGGTTTCCAGGCGCACCTCTTTCAACAATCTCCTGGCTTCGCGCAGCCGTTTATCGGACTCCCATTTGGGTTCGCCGCCGTAGCCTTCGCCGTGCAAATCCATTCCGATGACGTCGCCGGCTTTCTTGACTTCCTTCAACGCCACTTTGCGGTGGCCATCATAATCGCGCTCGGCGTGTTCCAGAAGCCAATAGGCCGTGCGCAGCTTGTGTCTTTTGGCCTCTTCCCAATCGATTCGCTGAGGCTGCGCTTGTTGGAGCACAGAGTTGTTGGCGTCCAGTGTGGAAGGCGCGACAGCCGCGCGACCCGACAGCGTGGAGAACGGCAAGAAAGCGGCCATAGCCGCCATCGAAGCATAATTAGAAAAACATTCTATTTTCATGGTCTCAATATCCCACATACACTCTTAAATGGGTATGGGGTGTAATGCTTAGAAGATACCTGGCAGCCAACAGTTGTCAAGGGGTGCCGATTTAATCGCGCCCGACGGCGCTTGAGTTTTTTTGGCGAACGCTTATTCTGTAGGGATATGAAGAACGACGTTCTGCCAGTGGAGATTCGTGGTATCCTGCCCGCCAATACCGGCTGCGCCATCTTCGTCGGAAATACCAAGAAGGTTTTTGTCATCCAAGTCGAACACAGCATGGGCGCTGTGATCGGCATGTTTCTGAAAGGAACCGTCAAGGAACGTCCGCTGACCCATGACTTGGTCAACCACATCTTTAAAGGGCTGAACGTGACCATCGAACGGGTCATCATCACAGAATTGAAAAACTCGACCTACTTCGCCCGTTTGATCTTAAAGCAGGAGAATGAACTTGGGTGCAAGATTGTGGAAATCGATGCCCGCCCAAGCGATTGCCTGGCGCTGGCCACCGCCCAGAAACGTCCCATTTATGTTTCCACGCCACTGTTTGACCAGGTCGAGGACATGAGCGAATACCTCGAACGCATCAGCGAGAATACCGGCGAATCCGAGGACACCGAGTAGAAGACCGACATGCCCCAGGCTCCCAGCTCCAAAGCTCCCGTCCTGCTTGTGTGCGGGGATGACGATTTCGGCGTCAAGGAACGCGCGCGGGAAGTGTTCCGCCGATGGTCGGAGGAGATTGGCGGGACGGACCACGAGATCATTGACGCCTCCGCCAGCAACAGCGGCGAGGCGCTGGCCGCCCTGGCCAAGTTGCGCGCCGCCTTGCAAACGCTTCCTTTCTTCGGCGAGGGCAAGGCCATCTGGCTGCAAAGCTGCAACTTCCTGGGTGAAGAGCGCGCGGCCGAAGCCAAGGCGGTGACGGAAGACCTTTCCGCGCTGGCCCAGGAACTGAAGGCTTTTTCCTGGCAGAATGTCCGCCTCCTGGTCAGTTCAGGCAAGGTGGACAAGCGCAAGACCTTTTACAAAACATTGGAAAAAATCGGAACGGTCGAGATTTTTGCCGGCTGGTCGGCCGATGATCGCGATTGGACGCAGCAGGCAGAAAGTCTCGTGTTGCGAATCCTGGGGGAATTGGGCAAGGAGATTTCGGAGGAGGCGCTCGGCAGGTTGGTCACTTACACCGGACCGCATCCCCGCGCGTTGCGGAGCGAGATCGAAAAGCTCTATCTTTATTGCGGCGCGCGACCGCGCGTCGAAACAGCCGATGTCGAGGCCATCGTGACCAGGCAGAAGCAGGCGCGGGTTTTCGCCTTGGGGGACGCCTTGGGCGAGAGGAAATTGCCAAGCGTTCTGCGCTGCCTGGACGAGGAGTTGTGGGAAATGCGGCGCGACCCGCAGCACAGTGAAATCGGGGTGCTGTACGGCCTGATCGGCAAGGTCCGCAGCCTGATTCTGGTGAGCGAAATGGCAAGACTGAAATGGCTTCGGCCGGGGGAGGATTACAGCCGGTTCAAGGCCCAATTGACGCGGGTTCCGACGGAGTCGCTGCCGGAAGACAGGAAATTCAATCCGCTGGCGCTCCATCCTTATGTATTGTTCCAGGCGATGGGCCAGGCGGCCAATTATACCCAGGCAGAACTCATCGCCGCGATGGACCTTCTGTTGGAGTGCAACCGGCTGCTGATCTCGCGCAGCCTTGATCCGGCTCTGGTCTTGCAACAGGCGCTGGTGCGCATCGTCAGCCGTGCCGGGGGACAAGTTTTATCGGCTGCCGCTTGACTAAGGAGGCGCGAGGCTGGATACTTCTTTAGCTGTCTCATGAACGAGTCATTGGCAAAATTGATGGTGGCGGTGCGCGATCAGGTGGTCTTTATCAAGATCAACGGGCGGGGGGATTTTAATTTGAGCCTGGACTTGAAAAAATTGTTCGTGGAACTGAAGCAGCGCGGTTACCGGCGTTTTGTCCTGGAAGTGTGCGATTGCGCAATGATGGACAGCACGTTTTTGGGGATGCTGGCCGACATCGCCTTGAAATTTTGCAACGCCAACAATCCGCAATGTTTCCCTCTGGAATTAATGCACCCGAATCCGCGCATCGCCGAAACTTTGGAAAACCTGGGGGTCGCCCATCTGTTTAAGATCACTCAGTGTTCGGATTCACCGGCCGTCGATTACCAGCCGCAGGCCCTGAAAGCTGACAAAAGCAAGATCGAAGTGACACGCAATTGTCTGGAAGCGCACACCCTTCTCATGGGCATGAAAGAGGAGAACGTCCAGAAGTTCAAGGACGTGGCGCAATTCCTGGCCGAGGACCTGAAACGCCTCGAATCGGCCGCCAAGAATTAGTCCTCCCGGCAGATTCGGAATAAATTGCCGCTTCCCAAGTTTTTGGACGCGGCAAAATGTGCCCCTCCCTTCCAACGCTCCTGCGCAGCTCATAGCTTAACCGCTTTCATTTACCCCGGAAACAACCTGTTTCGACGGTCCTGGCGCGTTGATCCCCAAAAGATGGCAGCGGTCTTGCTAATGATATTCCGACGGTGAAGTTTTATGAAATCATTAATGCTATTTGGAGGAGTGCTGGGTTGGGTAGTGGGCATGGGCTTTAGCTATAGCCGGGGCAACGGCTGGCCCGCCTGCTTTTGGCACGGGTGCCTGGCGGCCTATATGACCGCCCTGCTCATGCGCTGGTGGGGCCGCGCCTGGCGCAAGAGTCTCCAACAATCTTTGCAGGAACGCGAAAAGGCCGATCTTGCAATTCTCACGCCGCCCTTCAACAACCAGAAAGTTTCCAGACCATGAGCGCGACTTTATGCGATTTTGATTCTCCGGCGTCCACAGCCGAACAACGCCGCTCGACGCAACAAGAGTTGTGGCGTCTTTACTCCCGTAGCGGCCCGGGCAGTTCCATGGAGAACAGCCTGGTGGAGGAATACCTTCCCTTGGTAAAAACTGTCGTGGGCCGGCTGGCCATGACGTTGCCGGCACACGTCAACAGCGACGATCTTTACAGCGCAGGCCTGGTGGGACTGCTCAATGCGATGCGCCGTTTTAACCCGGAGAACGGCTCTTCCTTTGAAACTTACGCCCGCGTTCGCATTCGCGGCGCCATTTTTGACGAACTGCGCCGCCTGGACTGGGTGCCGCGCTCTATCCATGAAAAAGCCAAGAAAATGGAAAGAACATTGCAGGAATTGACGCAGCGCACCGGCGCCGTCCCAACCAACGCGCAAATGGCCAAGGCCATGGAATTGTCCCTGGATCAATACGAGGAAATGCTCGAGCAAATCCGGCCCACCACCTACGTCTGCCTGGATTCCGTGCAAGGCAACGATGGCGACGGCGCTTCGGTCTATGACGTCATCGCCGATGATTCGCAAACCAATCCCGACCAATGGGCCTCGGTGCGTGAATTGTCCGGATTGATCGAGGAACGCCTTCAGCAATTGCCGGAGATGCAACGCAAAGTGCTGGCTCTTTATTATTTTGAGGACCTGCGCTTGCGGGAAATCGCCGAGGCCTTCGGCTTGACCGAGTCGCGCATCTGCCAGATTCATGCCCAGGCCATCCTGGCCATCAAGGCGCTCTTGCAGAAGGAAGACCCTGAGTTCTTCCAACATCCATTGTGAGTCGCGCATGATTATCATTTTTGGAGCGCTCATAGTCATCGGGTCAGTCGTCGGCGGATTCGTCATGGCCGGCGGCAACACGATGGCGTTGCTGCATTTATCGGAGTTGATCATTATCGGCGGCGCAGCCTTGGGCGCCTTGGTGCTGATGTCTCCCAAAGCCGTGCTGGTCGCTCTCATCAAGCAGATTATAGGGGCCTTGAAAGGCTCGCCCTATTCGCGCAAAGCATACGAAGAATTGTTCAAGGCGCTTTACGAATTGTTCATGCTGGGCCGGCGCGGCGGCATGGTGGCGCTGGAAGAGCATATCATGGCCCCGGAAACCAGCGCCATTTTCGGCAAGTACCCCGGCTTCCAAAAAAACAAGCACGCCATGGAATTCCTTTGCAATGGACTGCGTCCTATCATTGACGGCAAGATCAAGCCAGACCATTTGAAGCTGCTGCTGGACATCGAAGTGGACGCCATGGAACTCGAACATGAGCGCCCCATCGGAGTGCTGGTCAAGGCGGCCGACGCCATGCCCGGATTCGGCATCGTGGCGGCGGTGTTGGGAATTGTCATTACCATGGCTTCCATTGCAGGCCCCATCGAAGCGATCGGCGAAAAAGTGGCGTCCGCGCTGGTAGGAACCTTCCTGGGCATTTTTATTTCTTACGGCTTTATGAATCCTTTGGCGGTCAATATGGAATTTGTCAGCGTGGCCGAAATCTCCTACATCCGCTGCATTGCCGCCTCGGTCATCAGTTTTGCCAGCGGCATGTCACCGATCATGGCAGTCGAAGTGGCCCGCCGGGGATTGTCCAGCGAGGTCAAACCCAGCGCGGACGGCTTGGAAGAGATGCTCAAAGGGTTAAGCCAGACCCAGGCGAAATAACAAGAACATGAGTGCAAAAAAAGCGCATCACGGAGGCGCATGGAAAGTGGCCTACGCCGATTTCACGACGGCGATGATGGCGCTGTTCATCGTGCTATGGCTGACCTCCCAGGACCAGCGCATCAAGGACGCCGTCGAACGCGCCTTCCGCAATCCCTTTTCCTCCATTACCAAGGAGTCCACCGGCATCATCAAGAACGACGAAATCCAGGCCGTCAAATCGACTTCCGGCAATTTCGATTCCGCCTCGGTCATGGAATTGAGTATGTTGCGCCGATTGAACCAGGACTTGTTGAAGTCGCTGCAAGCCGGGGAAGAATCGCAAAGCTCAGTCAAACTGGAAATGACGCCCGAGGGTCTGCTCATCAATGTATTTGACCGCTCCCGCAAACCTATCTTCGAAGCGCAAAGCATCCGGTTTACGCCTTACGGCGACTGGGTCTTCTCCACCCTGGCGTGGGAAATTGCGCGCTATCACGGCTTCAGCATCGAGCTTTCCGGCCATACCGAAAGCGGCAATCCGGCCATTCGTCCCGATTACGGCGATTGGGAATTGTCGTCCGACCGCGCCAACGCCGTGCGCCGCAAGTTGCTCGAGCGCGGCGTCAACGCGTCCCAGATTGTCAAAGTCGCCGGCTTTGGCGACACCATGCCCATGCGCGAATACGATGCGACCAACGAAGTCAATCGCCGTGTTTCCGTTTTGCTCAACGCGCAATCGAACAAGAAAGCCTGATCCGCCATGCCCGACTCCTTTGTTCCACTCGTGGCGGCGCCGGTTTCCAACCTGGCTCCGGCCCTGCTTCCATTGAAGGTTTTGTCGCAGGGGCAAACCGAGGCTAAGGCTCTCTTCGAGCCGTTGGCGGCGGCAGGGCGGGCGGAGCAACCGGCCAAAGCTTGCGGGCGTCCGTCAGTCACACTGCAACGGCAGGGCGAGTTTGTTTCCGGCATTCGCATCGAATGCAGTTGCGGTCAGGTCATTGAGCTGGCTTGCGGTTATTGAGAGCCTGCATAAATTGCCAGCCGGTTGACAGGCATGGCTTCATTCATGTATCGCTCGTGTATGAGTAAGACGATTACCATCGACGACGATGTTTACAAATTACTAGCCTCACTCAAGCAGAACCACGGAGATTCATTCACGAAAGTATTGCGCAGGCACGTCCATAAACCCGCTGAGACTGCTGGCGAATTGCTTGATGCCTGCGAAAATGAAGCGCCACCCAAACTGGAGCCATTGGCGCTCAAACGTCTGCTGAACCAACGGGGCCGTCGATCTGGCGGACGCAAATGATAGCGGACACGACATTCCTGATCCAATTTGCAAATGAAGGAGCACTGCACCGCGTGGGACCGGCGTGGATTTTTTTGGCACAACATCGCAGAGAAATCATCCGAACGACCATCATCAGTCTGGCGGAGGTTGCCACAGGATTTCAAAGCTCGGCGGCTGCTTGGGATTACTTCAAGTGGTGGAAGATTTATCCACTGCACCGAGGAACCGCGGAGGCGGCGGCCGACGTGGACCGCGAGTTGGCTGCCGTTGGGCAACGCCTTGGGGAAAACGATAACTGGATAGCCGGCTTTTGCCGCTTTTACCGCGAGCCAGTGATTAGTGCGGATGTTGCTTTTGATCGGGTGACTCTTTTGCGGCGGATTCTTTATTAAACCTGTGGGTGGCCACGTGGGTGATACACGCCGCGCCTCTTCATGCCAAAATACCTGTCTATAGGCAAATCCCCTATTAACCACTAAGGGTTTCAGAGCCAGCCGAAAGCAGAAGCTCCCCGATTGCCCCCCAGCCTCTCTCATGGTTCTATCTGGAAGGTAAGTTCGGGGAAATCGCCCGAATTGCTCTGGTGAAATGTAACGAATTTGCTAACAAAAAATGCAGCCATGAAAACAATGGAATCTACTCACTCCTCAACCGCCCCCTCCACTCAGGGCAAAAAGGATGCCACGCGCGTTCTGATCGTCGATGATCATCCTCTCTTGCGCAAAGGCGTCAGCCAATTGATCGATCAGGAAAAAGACCTCGTGGTCGTCGGCGAGGCCGAGGACGCCCACAAAGCCATCGCCGCCATTGAGAGCGCCCGGCCCGATGTGGCCTTGATCGACATCACGCTCAACGGCACCAGCGGGATCGAACTGCTCAAGGACATCAAGGCCCGGTTCCCCAAACTCAAAATGCTGGTGCTTTCCATGCATGACGAATCGGTTTATGCCCATCGCGCCTTGCGGGCCGGGGCCTGCGGTTACATCATGAAACAAGAAGGAACGGAGCGGGTTTTGACGGCTTTGCGCAAGGTATTGAAGGGCGAAGTCTATCTCAGCGAACGCCTGGGCAACCGCATGCTCCACACGCTGGTCAATGGCCGCGCCTCCCTGACCAGTTCGCCCATCGAGGAATTGAGCGACCGCGAATTGGAAGTTTTCAGTTTGATCGGCCAGGGCCACGGCACCCGGCCCATTGCCGAAAAGCTGCATTTGAGTGTCAAAACGATTGAATCCCATCGCGCCCACATCAAGGAAAAACTCAACCTTCAATCCGCCACCGAACTGGTTCACCACGCCATTCAATGGGTGCAAAGCGAACGTGTCCTCAGCGGCGAAGCCGCCCCTGCGCAACCGGCAGAAGTTTGAGACGAATGCGGAATACGGCCCAAGAGATGCGGTAAACAAGATCACGCCTACATTCAATCTTCAAGCCTCCTGCTTTTTCGGTTCTCCGAAGGGCGGAATTTCCAGCGTCAGGCAATAGTCCTGATAACCCATGGCTCGCCAAAACTTCACGCCCGCTTTGTTTTGGGTCAGGACGGAGACGGTCAGCCGCTGCGACTTGGGCCAGATGTGCTGGCGCAGCAAAGCCATGGCATGGCGTCCAATCCCTCGTCGGCGGAGGTAACGAACGACGAAAAAATGGCGCAAATAAACCTCTCCGCTTTGGGCGCGGTAGAGCGCGTAGGCGGCCACTTCGCCGCCCTCCTCGAACAAGACCGCCTCGTATTCCTCCTCCAGCCAGTTTCTCATGCGCCCTTCGAGTTCCGGGATGTTCATCGTGTTGCGGTGGCCTTCATCGGCAATGAGTTGGTGGTTCAGTTCAGCCAGAAGCCGGCAGTCGCGCTTGGTTGCCAGTCGCCAGGTCATAGCACCCTTTACCTCACGTCCATGGATCGCGCCAGTCCCACCGCCGTGTCCTCCAGTCTTGCTTCGCGGTCGAGCTGCGACTTTTCGTCGCTTTGCGCCAGCAATGCCTCCCCTGGCCGAGTATCCGTCTCCACCAAATAAAGCCGGCGGTTATGAATGAAGATCGCCACGGCGGTTTTGCGCGAGGCCGGACGAAGATAAACGAAGGAGAGCATTCCTTCGCGCACATCCGCATGGTAATGAGCGGCGATCAGGTCCCCGTACACGTGCCGGGCGAACTCGCCCAAGGCCTTCTCCCGCCCTTCTTTTTGAAGCATCGGCACCATGGGACTATGCTCCAAAATCGCCTTTCCATAGAAGGTGATGTGGCTGCCCCAATTGTCGGTGAAGATCACGCTTTGTGCGTCGTCGCTCAAAATCCGCCCGTTCAAATCGCTGCTGACAGGAAAAGCCACGGAAAACCCGCCCTCCGCCGATGTGTAGATGGAGCCGTGGACAGACCCGCGCAAATGAACGGGGGCCGGGGGAGCCGGACGAGCCGGATGTTGCGGCTTGTAGCAACCGCCGAGCAGAAGAGCCGTTCCCACCCACATCGCCGATATGCTTGATATGAATTTCATGATTACACCAGCACCCGGCACAGCCGCACGCCGTCGCCTATGGAGAGCAACACCGATTCCACTCTTTTGTCGCGCGCCAATTTGCGGTTGAGCCGGTCAATGGCGCGTCCGTTGGGATGCCGGAGGCGGGCTTTGCCGCCCAGCCGCCCGCCCCACAACATGTTATCAAACAAAATCAGCCCATGAGTGCTCATGCGCGGGAGGACTAATTCGTAATAATCGTCGTATTCCGCCTTGTGCGCGTCGATGAACGCCAAATCAAATCGAAGTCCCTTTTCGAGTTTTCTTAGACTTTCCAGGGCCGGCCCAAGGCGCAGTTCAATTTTGCCGTCCACCTTGGCCCGCGCCCAGTAGCTGCGCGCGATGTCCGTCCATTCCTGGCTTGCATCCAAGCAGAGCAACCGGCCTTCGGGCGGCAAACCGCGGGCGATGCAAATGGAGCTGTATCCCGTGAAGGTCCCAACTTCCAGGGCCGAGCGTGCGCCGATAGCCGCCGTCAATAGGGTGAGAAACGCGCCCTGATCCTGGCCGATTTGCATTTCGGCGATGTCCCCCAAGGCCGCCGTCTCCGCCCGCAAGGCCTCCAGCAGGCCATCGCGCCGACCCGCGCCGCAAGCGCAAAGGTAACGGAAAAGGCGGTCGTTCAAAGGCGTGTATTTGAGAATGGCTTTCGCGCGTCTGTTCATTGTTTTCCATTTGACCGATCTAGCCTTGATCGTGGCAGATTTCCTCCCCGCCGTAAATCCTGATTCGCTGTTCCGCAGATGGCGGCTTTGGTGCCATGTGTTGTCGCTCTTCGATCATGCTGCGCGTCATTCTTTCTCCACAAAACCCGCAAAACTTTCCGCAATTTTGCCCCATCCGTTCGCATGATTGTCCCGGCTTTCCACCGATGCAAACCGGCTGTGCGTCAGCACTAATTCCGTTTGCTCGCCTCGCTTCAGAAACTCCACCGTGATCAGGGACGGCTTGCCCTCCACTTCGCCAAACTCCGTGCCGCCCCCGTCCTTCTCCCAATCCCACGTGTAAACCAGCCGTTCCGGCGGCTTCACCTCGCGGAACTCTCCCACTGCCGTGAAGAATTCCCCGTCCGGCATCTTCATTTGAATGCGGAATTTTCCGCCCACCCGCAGATCCATGCTCGCCAGTGGAACCACCATGCCCGGTTCCGGCCGCATCCATTGTTGGATATGTTCCGGCGAGGTCCATGCCTGGAAGGCCCGCTCCGCAGTCGCGTTCAAAACTCGCTTCACGATTAACGTCGCGTCATCCGGCTTTTGCACTTCATTATTTATTGTTGTCATGTTTGTTTTCCTTTTTTTGTAGTTTGTTTAGATAATCTTCAAACCGATCCAAATTCCCCTCCCAAAATTCCCGATACCGGTTGATCCACGCCTGCGCTTCCTTCATCGGCTTCGCCTCCAGCCTCAACGAATGCACCCTGCCATCCCGCCGCCGCTTGACCAACCCTGCCTTCTCCAACACGATCAGATGCTTTGACACCGCCGCCAGCGACATCGCATGCGGCCGCGCCAGATCCGTCACACACTCCTCGCCCTTCGCCAGTTGCGCCAAAATCCGGCGCCGCGTCTGGTCCGCCAGCGCCCCAAAAGTCCGGTCCAACAACTTTGAACTATATTCAACCATACGGTTGAATATAAATGAAATAGAAACAAACGCAAATGAATTCTTTAATTATTGGAAGAATCCAGATGGGGGGAACACCCCATATCGCCCGTCTGCTTCTTCCGTGTACGATGAATTGTGGTATTAAACGAATGACAACAGTTGAATTTTCGGAACGCACGGTTCCGTCGTATAGGCGGGAAATGGCCCGGCACAATTCGCAATGAACACCCAGGCCGCATTGCCACCTGACGAAAAAGAACGGCTGAGGGCCTTGCGACGTTACGAAATTCTCGACACGGACCCAGAACGGAATTTCGACGACATCACTCTGCTGGCTTCCCAGATTTGTGGAACTCCCATTGCGATGATCAGTCTAGTCGATGAGAATCGCCAATGGTTCAAATCCAAGGTCGGCCTACCTCTTAGCGAAACTCCCCGCGACGTTGCTTTTTGCGCGCATGGGATTTTGCAGGCGGAGGTTTTTGTGGTCAACGATGCCCGGGAGGATGAGCGTTTCGCGAACAACCCGATGGTCACCGGCAATCCGAAGATTCGTTTCTACGCGGGCGCGCCGCTCATCACGCCCGACGGTCATTCGCTGGGCATGCTGTGCGTGAATGATCAAGTGCCGCGCGAATTGAGCGTGGAGCAGAGGACGACGCTGGAAGCCTTGAGCCGACAAGTCGTCGTGCAGCTTGAATTGCGGCGCAGTTTGACGGAACTGCGACAAACCATGATCCAGCTCCAGTTTGCCAGAAAGGAACTCATGGGGAAAACGGCATTCCTTGAGGCTCGGGTAAACTCCTCCATTGATGGAATATTGGTGGTCAATGAGCAGGGAAAGAAAATTCTGCAAAATCAGCGTTTTATTGACATGTTTAGCATTCCTCCGAACATCGCCGAGGAGAAAAGTGATGAGAACCGTCTCCGTTGGGTCGCGGGCATGACCAAAAATCCCGATAAATTCGTCAGACGGGTCCTCGATCTCTATGATGACCCGGATGAAACCAGCCGCGATGAAATCGAACTTAAGGACGGGACGACTCTGGACCGGTATTCGTCTTCCGTTGTCGGCCAAGACGGAGTTTGCTACGGCCGAATCTGGAAGTTTCGCGACATCACTTCGCGCAAAAAGATAGAGAACGCACTGCGAGAGAGCGATGAGAAATTCCACCAGTTGGCGGACAATATCAGCGACGTATTCTGGATTACCTCCCCAGACATGCGGCGGGTGCATTACCTCAGCCCCGCCTTCGATCGAGTGTGGGGCCGCTTGGCGGCGAGCGCGATGGAACATCCGCAAGAATGGTCCGACGCGATAGTGCTGGAGGATCGCAAGCTTGTCTTCGCCGTTTTTGGGCGCCTTATGGCAGGAAAGCCGAGTGTGGAAGTGGAGTTTAGAATCGCGCGGCCGAACGGTGAAGTGCGGTGGATTCATAGTCGCGGTTTTCAAGTTCGCGATGCCGCGGGCAAGGTGGTTCGGCTCACGGGCGTGGCCCGCGACATCACCGAAAGCAAACGAATTGAGGCGCAATTGATTCAGTCCCAAAGATTGGAAACCGTCGGCAAACTGGCGGGCGGCGTGGCGCATGAGTTCAATAGCATCCTGACCGCTATCCTCGGCCAGAGCGAATTATTGCTGGGCGATCTTCCCGCGGGGAGCCCCCTGTCCCGGAACGCGCGCGAAATCACTAAAGCCGCCAATCGCGCCGCCGTGCTGACCCGGCAACTCCTGGCATACGGACGCAAGCAATTTCTTCGACCGGAAATCCTCGAACTAAACCTGGTTGTCAACGGCATGAAATCGGCCTTTCGCCATCTTTTGGGTGATGAAGTGGATGTGCAGATCGTTGCGGACCCCGGCTTGCGAGCGGTGAGAGCGGACGCCGGACAAATAGAACAGGTCATCATGAACGTGGCGTTGAACGCAGCCGATGCCATGCCGAATGGAGGCAAACTCACACTCGAAACCGCCAATGTCACGCTGGATGAGGAATATGTCAGCCGCTTCCCCGACTTGAAAGCGGGAGAATATGTGATGCTCGCCATCACAGACACGGGAGCAGGCATAGCCAAGGAAGTCATGCCGCGCATCTTCGAGCCGTTTTTTACGACCAAGGAAATTGGCAAGGGCACAGGATTGGGGTTATCCACCTGTTACGGCATCCTTAAACAAAGCGGCGGGCACATCAACGTGTACAGCGAACTTTCCAGGGGCGCCACGTTTAAAATCTATCTGCCGCCATTCGAGGCGCCCGCGAAATCTCCGCAGCCGCGCCCTGGTGCGCCCGTCTTGCAGCGCGGAACGGAAACCATTCTGCTGGTGGAGGACGATCCCGGCTTGCGGGAGATGGCCGCAAACTTGTTGGGACGGCTTGGTTACAAGGTTTTGTCGGCGGCCAACGGTCTCGAAGCCTTGAAGCTGAAGCAACAATATGGAGCAGGGCATGTTGATTTGTTGTTCACGGATGTCGTCATGCCGCACATGAGCGGCAAAGAATTGGCCGATCGCATGCATTCCTTGTATCCCCGCACGAAAATCCTTTTCTCCTCGGCCTACACCGAGAATGCCATCCTTCATCAAGGCGTATTGAACAAGGGTGTGGCGCTCCTGCAAAAGCCTTTCACACCATCCGCGCTGGCGCTCATGGTGCGCGAAGTATTGGACCAACCGGATCGTTAAAAGTTACCCGCGGCGAGCCGCGCGGAATTGCTCCAAAGCCTCCGGAGTTTTGGGCCAGTCCCTTTTCAGCAGCAACGATAGGGATCGGTCGGCCAGCAGCTTTCCACCGGTCTGGCACGTTGGGCAGTAATTGGTTTCATTTTCGGCGTAACGAATGCGTTGGACCTTGGAACCGCAAACCGGGCAAAACTGGCCAAAACGACCATGAACGGCCATTCCGGAACGAAAGGCGGTCACATGTTCGGGAAAGCCAACGCCGTTTTGTTCCCGCAAACGGATGATCCACTCGCGCAAAACGCCTTGGGTACTCTCGTAGAGGCGCTGTATTTGCTCGGGACTAAGCCTTCGGGTCATGGCAACTGGCGAAAAGCCACCGCGATGCAGAATTTCGTCCGAATAGGAATTGCCGATGCCGCTGAAAAGGGAGGGATCGGTCAGAGCACGCTTGAGGGTATGATTGCGGCTCGTCAAAACCTTCGCAAATTCCTCTGGCGTGGCATCCAAGACCTCCAGACCGCCCGGATCCAAAAGGCTCAGTGCTTCTTCCCCCTCAATCAAGTGCAACGAGGCCCGCTTCTTGGTGCCCGCCTCAGTCAACAGCAAGGTGCCATTGGGGAAATCAAAGGCAGCCAGGCCCAGCTTGCGCGCCAGCTTGGCGCCAGGTTCGCGCCAATGCAGCCGGCCTGCGATCATTAGGTGGAGGACCAGCCATAACTCGGCCTCCAAACCCAAGGCGATCCGTTTTCCAATCCGCTTGAACTTGACCACCCGCTTGCGCAGCGCAGCGTCAATAGGCGGCACCGCCGTTCGCAGCACGAATGGACTGGAAATCCGAATACGTTCCAAGGGCTGGTCCAGAATGCGTTGCTCCAACGCCTCCAAGTAAATCGTGATGTCCGGCAATTCGGGCATGGTCTGGAATAATTTCCTGCCCACACCGGCTTTCGATGCGGCGAGTAAATCTGGCACATTTGCACCGCACCGGCCATTTGAAAATTCACCGCTCGCATTTTCGGCTTAAAGCCGATCTCGCTTGCCATAGAGGAACCAAGGCGGGATCACCCCACTCTGACAATTAGAGCGGAAAGCCGGAAACGAGTGGTGTTGCCCGATGCTCATCCGGGGGGACGTATTTACGTACGAAAATCATGGCAACGGTCATTTTTATCTGGTGCGCTTGAACGTGCCTGATCCACCCAAAAGAAAGACCCAGGCGCAGGTGCGGAAAGCCATGACCAACTCCAGATTGAAATTCGACATGACGTGGGACGAATTGCGCGGGCTGACGCGCGAACCATGATCCGTTTTTCCATCGCCGCATCTCTGGAAGAAGCTCGTTATAATTAGTCATTATGAAAGAAAGGCTAAAGACTAAAGACGGAAATGCTCTTTCATTTCTTCCCGCGCGGCTCCAATGGATATAGGCCGGGACAGCAACCGATGACTTCATGAAAGGCACTGCTGAAATGGCTCAGACTGGAATAACCCACCTCCAAGGCGGCCTGCGTGACGTTCAGGCGGCCTTCCCGCAACAAGTTCGCGGCGCGTTCCATGCGCAAGTCGCGCAGGGTCACGGTAATGGTCTTGCCGACTTCCTGCGTAAAAATCCGGCTCAGATAAAAATGGCTGCAACCAACTCGCCGCCCCAATTCCTCCAATTCGGGCGGTTCGGCCAGGTTCTCTTTTAGAATGGCCAGAACTTTTTGCGCCCGTTCCCGATTCAAGTGATGCTGGCGCTGGCAGAATAATTCCTCGCCGGCCAATGGTTGATAAAGAAATGCCGCCACTACCTCCAATGCCTTCGCCTCAAACCAAAGGCGTTGCGCCGCCTTGAAAACGGGCGGACTCCGAAAACTCAAGACCAATTGTTGCTGATCGTGGCTCAACCGAATCGGTGCGGATACCATTGCCGGGGCGCGGTCGCGGCGGGCCAGGAACCGCTTCACGCATGGATGAAGGCCTTCTTCCCCGGACGCCAGGTGGCGCACCAGGAACGGCAGCGAAAGCTCGACGGTGATGAATTGATGCCGCTGCCCGCCCCGTCGGCAAGCCGCCAATGAGGAATCGTTTTGCGCATAGAAACCAGCCATGTGGGGACCAAGCTCAAGAGTTTCACCAGCCGCGCGGACCTCGGCATGGCCTGACAAATTGAGACAAATTTCCAGGCTGCCTGGATGAAACGTTTTGGACCAATCGAGCGGTTCGGACGAGGTAAAATCATGCCATTCCACGCTGTAGCCGGCGTCGTGAAAACTGCCGTGCAGCTTGCGCCAGCCGCCACCGAAGGGTTTCCAGACATCCAATTCGCTAAAGGCCGCGCCGTTGCGCCCGCCCAGCCATTTTTTGCTTTTCTCAGGCAATAAAGCCGTCATCGCCACAAACTAATCAAACTGAGATTCAGTCTCAACAAATAAATTGGCGCGCGGAGTTATTAGAACGGTTCTATGAGTTGTTCAGCCTGGGCAGCGGATAAATTGGGACAAGCGTTTGTAATATCGCTGAAGGTTATGGCGCTAAACATGGGTTGCCTGGCCCGGATTTTTTTGATGATATAAGGGTCAATGCTCAACAGATTTCTAACCAGATCCGAAGCTCTTCGATAAGGGCCTGGCGGGGTGGCATCTCTCCGACCCCAGGTTCTCCATAAGTAATCCTCTGCGAAGACGGTGGCCGCTCCCTCCTCAATGACGGTGCTCTTTGAGGCCGGCTCCAACAGATGCACCGTCTCGTGCGCTGCTTCGTAGCAGGCTTCGATCATGTTCGTGGCGCACATGGGTGTTAGCTGGATAATGATTTGGTGTGCGCTTGAAGGATACCAGATTTCCGCATGTCCACGCGCGCCTAATTCCACTCCCAGCAGTGTCCAGCTTTCGTTTCGCGGCCCATACTTTTCCTCCGCGCAGGCCAACATTTCGCCAACTCGCGACACAATAGACCATGTGAAAGGCGCTGGATTGTTGGTGAGCGGCCTCGCAAGGAATATGCTGGAAGCCGTTTGGGCGTTCACTGGCAGAGCAGACAAGAGCACGATAAATGGCGCCAGCAGACAGGCCATTATCGCCTTCGACAGGCAATTTCTTCCTGATTTTAGCTTGCTGGGTCCCATAACCACCAGTTGAGCACTTACCATGCCGCCGAAAAGGTTGGCAATTCGCCGATAATAAATGGCAATCCAGCGCAAGCACAGGGCTTCGCTATCATGCAATGTTGGTGGAATGTTAAATAAGTCGTTTGTCGGAAGATGGAGTGTACGGGCATCAACCATGGCGTGTTGCGCTTTGGCCTTTTGGACCGGTTCAGTCCCTGCCACACCGCCGCCCGTCCCGGTGATCACGGAGGAGCAGTCAAACCAGCCAGGCCAGGCCACGAACAATGCGGGTTCAAATTTGGAGGCGTTTATAGCTCGATTGCGGCGCACCAACTATCTGCTGGGCGATATGTGGGGCCTGCGCCATTGGCTCAGCCGGTATGGCATGAATTTCTCGCTCTTGGAAACGAGCGAAGTCTTGGGAAATGTCTCCGGCGGCGTGAAGCAAGGCTTTGCCTACGACGGCTTGACCCAGGCCATTTTGCAACTGGATACGCAAAGGGCCTTTCAACTTTACGGCGGAACTTTCAACGTGAGCGCCCTCCAGATTCATGGCGATAATCTAAGCCCGCAAAACCTCTACACCTTGCAAACCGCCAGCGGCATCGAGGCTGACCGGGCGACCCGGCTGTGGGAACTTTGGTATCAACAGAAATTCCTGGAGGAAGACCGGCTGGACGTGAAAATTGGCCAGCAAAGCCTGGATCAAGAGTTCATGGTGAGCCAGAATGCCGGATTGTTCGTCAACACCATGTTTGGCTGGCCCATGCTGCCCTCGGCGGATTTGCCCGGCGGCGGCCCGGCCTATCCTCTTTCCGCACCTGGCATCCGCGTGCGGGTGCGTCCGGTCAATGCGCTGAATGTTCTCGTGGGAGTGTTCAATGGCAGTTCCGTAGTCAATAATACAGGAGACCCGCAGCGGCAAAATCCATCCGGCGCCAATTTTCCCCTCAATGGCGGCGCGCTGGCCATCGCCGAGGTTCAATACTCCTATCCTGCCCTGGGCGGCATGGTTTACAAGAACGACTCGCAGCCTTTGGCTCGCGTCCTCAGACTCGGCTTCTGGTACGACACGGAAAACTTTGCCGATCAGGAATACGATAACACCGGCCTGTCGCTGGCCAACCCGAAAAGCACCGGCATTGCGGCGACACACTCCGGTGATTACGCCATCTACGCCGTCGCAGATCAAATGATCTGGCGCGACCCAAAAGACGAGGATGGCGACCGGGCCATCAATTTCTTTGTCCGCGCCATGGGCACTCCCGAGGAGGACCGAAATCTTATTGATGTGAGCATGAACGCCGGTTTTACCTTTCATGAGCCGATCTACCATCGGGACGATGATACTTGCGGTATCGGCATGGGTTACGCCAAGGTTGGAAATCACGCGTCCAGGTTGGACAGGGACACAGGCTATTATTCGGGCGGCTTTAGCCCCGTTCGGAGCAGCGAGACTTACGTGGAGGCCACCTATCAATATCAGATCACGGCGTGGTGCCAGTTGCAGCCTGATTTCCAGTACGTGTTCAATCCCGGCGCAGGCGTCGCCAACCCGAATTCTCCAGGTCACAAGGTCAAAAACGAAGCCGTTATCGGCTTGCGAATGAACATTTTATTCTGAATACTAACTATGATGAACTTCTCAGCCATCACACCCTTGATCCAACGCCAAGTAGCCTGCGGCCAGGCCGCCTTGGCCGTGGCTCTGGCCATGACTGTGGGCGCGGTTAACGCGGCCTCAGCGGCGGAACAAAAAGCCTTTCTGGAGCACATTCACCGTCACATCACCCTCGCTTCCATGGTGGCGGACAATGGCGATCTGAACCCGTATGCCGTCATCGTGGCCCCCGTTTCCATCGGAAAGATTCACAAGGGCGATGTCCTGGTGGATAATTTCAACAAGGTGTCGAATTTGCAGGGAACGGGCACCACCATTCTGGACTACAACCCCGCCACCAAGAAAACCTCTCTCTTTGCCGAACTCCCGCAGCACTTGCCGCAATGTCCGGGCGGCGTCGGATTGACCACGGCCATGACCATGCTTCAGAGCGGCTGGGTCATCGTCGGCAGCACGCCCAGCACCGATGGCACCACGCGCACCAAGGGCGATGGCGGCCTGCTGGTCTTGGACGCCAACGGTCAGCTCGCGACTGTTTGGACCGGCACGAATATCAATGGACCGTGGGGCAATATCGCGCAAATCGACCATGGAACCAACGCCACGATCTTCGTCAGCATGTCCGGTTTTGACGTCCCCGGCCCGCGTGTCCGCGACCCCCTCACCGGGTATCCTGTGACGGTGAAAAAGGCCACCGTGCTGCGCCTCGAGCTTTCCATCCCCGAAGGAAAGCCGCCGGTCATCACGAGCCAGACCGTGATTGCCAATGGCTTTGCTCAACGAGCCAACTTCGATTCTTTTCTGGTCGGGCCGACCGGTTTGGCTCTCGGCCCCGATCAAACGCTTTATGTTTCCGACGGCGTCGGCAACCAAATCGTCGCCATTGCCGATGCTGTCAAGCGCACCAACAGCGCCGGAACCGGATCTCTCGTGACGAAGGACGGGTTGCTGCGACGGCCACTGGCGCTGGTCCTGGCGCCCAATGGCCATCTTTTGGTCTGCAATGCTCTGAACGGGCAAGTCGTGGAAATTGATCCCGCCAGCGGCAAACAACTTTGCGCGCAGTGGATCGATGCCGACCAGGCGCAATCTCCCCCGGGCAATGGAGATTTGTTTGGCATCGCCATGACACCGGACGGCAAGGGGTTTTACTACGTCGAAGATGATATGAACACTTTGGTGGAGGCGCGATGAACCCTTCAGAAGAGGAGAAACAACGTTTATCCCGCCGCCGTTTTCTGGCCGCAACTTGCGGGATGGTCGCGGCGGCGGGTTTGGATGTGAAGGCTCAAACCAATTCCGTCACATCCACCAACAGAGTGAACGAACCGATTGGGGGAGATGTCCTCAACGCGACCGAACCGTTCTGGGGCGAGCATCAGGGGGGCATTTTGACGCCCGTGCAAAGCCACACTTACATGGCGGCCTTGGATTTGGTGGCGGCCAAGCGAGAGGAAATTGTGGATATGCTCCGCGCATGGACTGCGGCTGCCGCCAGGATGGCGGAAGGTCAAACAGCCGATGCAATCGGGCAGGATCGGGCCGTACTCGGTTCCGATAGCGCCGAAGCCATGGACTTGCCGCCGGCGCGTTTGACGGTGACATTCGGATTCGGCGCGGGAGTGTTCATCAAAGACGGGCAGGACCGTTACGGTTTGGCGGCGCGCCGACCCGCCGCGCTGGTGGATTTGCCAAAATTCAACGGTGATCAATTGGTGGAGGCGCGCACGGGCGGCGATTTGTTGATCCAGGCGTGCGCGAACGATCCTCAATCTGCCTTTCATGCCGTGCGCCAGTTGGTGCGGCTGGCCTACGACGTGGCGCAAGTCCGCTGGGTGCAATCCGGCTTCCTTGCCACCAACGCCGCCCAACAAACCCCGCGCAATTTGATGGGGTTCAAGGATGGAACCAACAATCCATCCTCGCGCGATCCCGCTGTCATGGACAAGGTCGCATGGGTCGGCGATGAAGGGCCGGAGTGGATGCGCCGCGGCAGCTATGTGGTCGTGCGCCGCATCCGCGTGGCACTGGAACATTGGGACCGCATGAACGTCGGGTTTCAGGAACAGACCATTGGCCGGAGCAAATATTCCGGGTGCCCTCTCGGCGGGAAAAAGGAGTTCGACCCGCCGGACTACGACGCGACGGACAAGGACGGGAACCCCATCATCCCGGAAAACGCGCACATTCGTCTGGCCGCGCCGGTCAATAACGAAGGCGCGCAAATACTACGTCGTCCTTATTCCTACAACGACGGAGCGGATTTCGTGACCGAACGCTGGCCCCCCTGGCGGCAAGGGATGGAATATGACGCGGGCCTGTTGTTCATCTGCTACCAGAGAGATCCACGAACCGGCTTCATCAAAGTCTTCGACAAAATGTCCAAGTTCGACGCCCTGAACCAATTCGTCACGCACGTCGGCGGCGGACTTTTCGCCTGTCCGGGCGGGATGGCCAAAGGCGAGTACATCGGCCAGCACCTCTTTGCATCATAAATTGCCTTCATCCTTCATCCTTCATTCAAAAGGACCAAACTATAGTTTTGTTGACTATGTGAACCGACCGCAACGAGGAAAAAACTATTCGTTTTATTGAATGGATACGGTGAAGCCGGGCTTGTCGTCGGATGAAAGGCCGGGTAAATTATGGCATGAAATTGCGCTTGTTGGTTGAATTTGATCCCGCAGTCAAACGCTGGGCTGCCGTCTTTCCCGAACTGCCGGGCTGCGCGTCCGCGGGCGACACCGAGGAGGAAGGCATTGCCAACGCGAAAGAGGCGCTTGCCCTGTGGTTTGAACATGTCCCGGTCAAGTTGGGCAAGAGGGCCAAGCTATTGGAATTGGCCATGCCGTGAGCCGCCGCTTTGTGACTAAAGCAAAGAATTCGCAACCGGCTTGCAACCCAGGGCGTGCTGGATACATTGTTGAAGGTTGATCGGCAGCGTTTTATTTCTTTATGTCCGAGCACAAAGCAACGATCCATTGGAGGCGTACGACGCCAGACTTCCTCCATGGCAAGTATTCACGCGAGCACACTTGGAGCTTCGACGGAGGGCTGACGGTGGCAGCCTCTCCATCACCGGCCGTTGTGCCCGCGCCCTACTCGAATCCGGCATGCGTTGATCCGGAGGAGGCTTTTATCGCAGCCATTTCGAGTTGCCACATGCTGACGTATTTGTATCTGGCCAGCCAACAGGGTTTCCAAGTGGACAGTTACCATGACGAGGCCGTTGGGGTAATGGCCAAGAACGAGAAAGGGGTGCCGTGGGTTAGCTTGGCCACACTTCATCCGCGGATTGCCTACAGCGGCGAGAAGCTGCCAACGCCCGCAGACGAGCAGCGCCTGCATCACATGGCACATGAGCAGTGCTTCATTGCCAATTCCATCAAAACCGAAGTGGCCGTGCAAGGGATCAAGCATGGGCCTTAAAGTGTTTCCGATTGTCCGTTCTCCGTTGCGGAAAGGCGGCAACTCAAAAGCGCATGAGACAAAACTATGGGTTGACTCCTTTGTTGTTTGGGCGCGGCGGATGCGTTGAAAGCCGGCCGCCTTATTAAATGGGTGCGGTGAAGTCGGGCTTGTCGTCGAACGAAAGGCCGGGCAGATTAGGAACATGAAATTGCGCTTGTTGGTTGAATTTGATCCCGCAGTCAAACGCTGGTCTGCCGTCTTTCCCGAACTGCCGGGCTGCGCGTCCGCAGGCGACACCGAGGAGGAAGCCATTGCCAACGCGAAAGAGGCGCTTGCCCTGTGGTTTGAACATGTCCCGGTCAAGTTGGGCAAGAGGGCCAAGCTATTGGAATTGGCCGTGCCGTGAGCCGCCGATAGCCAGTTTGCAACGCCAAGGAATTGGTCAAGTTTTGCGAAAACATGGGTTTTTTTTGGTCAGCCAAGCTGGCAGTCATCAAAAATGGCGTCATGCCAATGGGCGAGATTGAGTTGTTCCGTTGAATTCGCTTGGTGGCGGAGCCGTCACGGTCAAAAGGGTCAAACAACAGTTTTGTCCAATTCGCGAGCACTTAAATGTGTTTCCGATTTGTCGTTCTTCGCTGCTGAAAGGCGGCAAATCGATAGCGCATGAGACAAAACTATGGGTTGATAAACATTAAGGGCGATTGAGAGGAAGGTCTCCTCACGGTAAAAACGTTGTTGTCCGTAAGCAGTAGAACAACAAACAAAATACTATGAGAAGACCTAAAGACAAATTA
>Ga0302326_10008601_pt1 | contig 22479 bp, 21 predicted proteins | sample Palsa_T0_3_FD_202264 | JGI IMG/M metagenome (GOLD analysis project Ga0302326, IMG submission 202264) | Peat permafrost microbial communities from Stordalen Mire near Abisko, Sweden - Palsa_T0_3 | ecosystem: Environmental > Terrestrial > Soil > Palsa > Peat permafrost | place: Sweden: Abisko... | reverse complement strand
TCGACGATGTCGTCGTGGAACACGAGCCGAGCTCGCACCGCGATGCGAAGCGCTGCGGCCATCTCCGCGATTGTCCCATACCGTGCCGTCGGGTCCGTCGCGAGCGCGCGATCAATCACGGGCAAGAGCGAGCCTGCCCACCCATCACGCGCCGCAGGAAGCGCCTTCTCGATGCGACCCGAGAGCTGCTTCTTCACCACCTCTTCGGGTGCATCGCGACCAAAGAGCGGGCGGCCCGTGATTGCCTCCCAGAGCAGCACCCCTGCCCCGTACACGTCCGTGCGAGGATCGATGGCGTCCCCGAGCAACGCTTCCGGAGCGTACGTGTCCTTGCCGATGCACAGCGCTCCTCGGTAAGCGAATCCGAGCTTCGTCCGCCCGCCCTTGTCGACGAACGCCGAGCGCAGAAGACAGCCACCGTGAACGAGCGGACCGGCCTGACTATGGGGTACGTGCAACGCGCTGAGAGCCGTGAGGATATCGACGATCGAACGAAGACGAGCGCCGAGGCTCATGGCGAAGAAGACCTCTTCGAGGGGAGCCCCATCGACGTGCTCGGTGACGATCGACCAAGCCACACCGATACGCTCGACCGACAGCACCGACACGAGGTGCGGATGCTTCACGCCGCAGAGACGCCGTGCGCTCTCTGCGACGGCGCGCATCGCACGGGCATCGACGTTGGCGTAGGTCTCGAGGACGACGTTCGGTCCGTCGGAGGTCTCACCGAGATATGTACCCGGCGTGCGCGCCCCGATCTCGCGAACGATGCGAACGTGGGCGAGCGTCTCCTCGTACGATGGGGCCGAGGTAGCCACATCGTCAGTGTAGGCCTCAAGCTCGCGACCGCAAGCTCGGCTTGATGGCATCGAACGCCAAGCCGTGCGCCGCGAGTCGGTTTTGGTAATAGAAGAGGAGCCGCGTGTCCTCGAGCACCAAGTCGGTCGCTCCTGCGGCGATGACGGGGGTCGTGTGATAGCCCGCGAACGCTCGGAGAGCTGAGTCAATGACGTGGGGTGTTTTCGCCCCAGCGAGCTGAGGCGCAAGGACGAGCTTCCCATCAGCCTCGAGACGGCGCGCGCGGTCGAGAATGCCGTCGACCTTCGCCGTCAGCTCCTCCCGCGAGATGCGCACGCTGTCTCGATGGTTGAGAATCGCGAAGAGATCGGCCGGGCGTGAGACGGCCTTGCGCAGGTGGTCGAACGCCGCGGACGCAACGATGTGGGTCGCCATGACGACGGTGTCTTTCGCGAACGCCGCGCAAATGGCATCACCGAGCTCGCGTGTGTACTGGGTGTCCCGTGACCCGTTGCGGTGGGGTTTGCCGTCGTCCCCGACGAGGTAGCTCTCCGCGTCGACGTGGCGACCATGGGCGTCGAACGACTCTCCACTTTCATCGACCACGTTGCCAAAGCAATCCATCGGCTCTCCGAACCGCACGACGACGCTCTCGTCGAGCCCGAGGAGCTTCTGGGCGAACGCTGCGATGCGACCCACCCGTGTCGACTCGTCGTCCTCGATGATGTACCGCGCCTTGCCTTCCTCTTGCAGGAAGTCGTCGATGAGGGTCTCTGCCTCGAGCGTGAGCATGTAGTTGAGGGTGGCAGGCACGAAGTACACGGGCTGCGTCTGGCCCTTCTCTGCCGTGCGCGCAAACGCTTCGATGGCAGTGCCCGCGAGCCCAAGCTTGAGCCGCCGCTCGATTCCGCCGGAGCGCGAGCGCGTTCCCCCGGGGAAAAAGAGGCTGTGATACCCGCGCTCGATGAGGATGCACGAGTACGCCTTCAGCACGTCCTTGTAGAGGCCGTGCTTCAACCGGCGGTCGACGCGGTAGGCCCCGAGGTTGTGCATGAAGAACGACAAGACGGGGTTCGTGAAGAGGTTCTTGCCCGCGCCGTACGTCGCCGGTGGAAGACCCGCGCGCTCGAGCGCGAACCCGAACACGACGGAGTCCAAGTTCGAGAGATGGGTGGGTACGAAGACGAGCGTCCCGAGCTTGGAGAGGGCGGCGATGCGGCCGACAGGGCCTTGCACGACGATGCGCCCGTCGAGCGCGTGCAGGCTGCCGAGCTGGGGAATGTTCTTGAGCGCCGCTCTTGGCGAAAGAATGGTGCCGAGGATGGGCGCCATCGCGCGAGCCGCGAACTTGTAGACCGACGGGTTGAAGTTACCGGCGACGTCCCAAGCGTACTTCTCGCATAGCTCTCGAAGCTTCTCGCGCACCTCGGCCTCGCGGAGGCGGCCCAAGCTGCCCGCGAGCCCGCGCCATTCGGCGTACTCGGGACCCCCTTTCGACGCGAGGCGTCTCACCTCGAAGTAGGCCGCCTCGTTCAGCACGAGAACCGGGTCGGTCACCGAGCTCGTGACCCGCTCGGTTACGTCTCGAACGATGGCGCTCTTGTGCTCGTTGAAGCCGAAAATTGGGGCTTCCACGTTGTTGCGACGCCGCTCGGAGGCGTCGATTCGGTCGGACATTGCGCGATAGTACTGGCTTTTCGTGCCACCGAGCGAGCCGTCCGCGCGTACACTGTCCACTGGGTCATGAAGGCGGATGTTGCCGAGCTCCTCGAGGTTGCACTTGCGAAGCGCCCTGACCGCGTCGGCCAGGCAGCGTTCGACCTGCTCACCAAAGAAGCCCGCCGCGAAGTAGCCGCTCTTCACGAAGATCTGACGGCTCTCGCGCTCGCCGAGCCCGCGGCGATGCCGAGCGCCTCGCTCCGGTCCCGGATCCTCGCGACGGTGCAAGGCGCTGTGAAACCCAAGCGAGCGCTCCTCGTGGTCGACATGATCAACGACCACCTGGTCCCGGGACGCATTCTCGAGGTCCCGCGCGCGCGCGACATCGTGCCTGCGCTCGCGACGCGAATCGCCGAAGCGAGGCGTGATGGCGTCCCCGTCGTCTACGTGCTCGATCGCCACGAGCCAACGGACTCCGATCTCGACGACTGGGGCGAGCATGCCGTCGAGGGAAGCGAGGGGGCCGAGGTATGGCCGGCGCTCGCACCCCATCCAGGCGATCACCTCGTGACCAAGCCGAGCTACTCGAGCTTCTTTCGCTCGAACCTCGAAGCCGTGCTCGACGCTCTCACCGTCGACACGCTCGAGCTGACGGGCTGCTCGACCGAAGTCCAGCTCCTCGCCACGGCGACGGACGCACTCCAGATGGGGTTCATCGTCGAAGTGCCAGTCGCGCTTCAAGCCGGCACGAGCGCGGAAGCCGAGCACGCAGCGCTTCACACGATGCAGTTCCTCGTGCCGTACAAGCCCGCACGTGAAGCGCGGATGCTGCGCGCTTCACCAGCTTGATCAGCCGAGCGCTTCGGCCACTTCGGTGGCGATCATCTCGGCGAGCTTCTCGTAGGTAGCCTCGCCTTCTTCGCGTGACGCGTCTGCCGGGCTCCCGGTGTAGGCGCGGTCGAGACCCATCTCCGCGAACGTCTTCTTCCCAGCACGAATGCCCTCCGCGAGGCTCGTGTCGATGGATGGGAGCTTCTCGTATCCCGCACGCACAGCGGCACCTCCCGCGAGCGCGAGCGACGTCTCGTAGCGCCCGGCGTGGCAGTTCCCTCGTTTGTATTCGTCCGTCAACGTGCGGCCCCAACGGCGTGTGAGCGGACAAGCGACGGATGCCTTACCGAGGGGGAATCCGGCAACGCTCGCGCGAACGGCCTCGTCGTGGGCAGGCTCGAGGTGATTGTTGACGAGGCAGACGTGAGCGAACCCGGTTGCCAGAAACCGCTCGCATATCGCACGCAGGAACGCGTTGAGCGCGGCGGCGGAGACACCAATCGCACCGGCAAAACCCGACGCATATTCGGTGACCCCATAGGGCACGCTCGGTCCGACCACCGCTTGGATGTTGCGGCGGCGAAGGAGATCGACTGCACGAGTGCTCGCCTGCTCGCTGATCAACGTATCGGTGCGAAGCGGCAGGTGTGGGCCGTGTGGCTCGACGCTCCCAACGGGCACGAGCACCGCGACCCGTCCGCTCGCCAGGAGCGTGTGTGTCTCGTCCGTCGTCATGTCGCCGAGGTGGTGCCGGGGAGCGCTCATCGCGCCTTCTCGCGGGCACGAAGCGCTTTGCGGTCGACCTTGCCACGGTCGTTCTTCGGTACGTCGTCGACGAACTCGATGATGCGAGGGTACTTGTGCTTCGCCATGCGTTCCTTCGCGAAGGCCTGGAGCGACGTGCTCAACGCGGCGCTCGAAGCGTGACCCGCTCGAAGGACGACGAAGGCTTTGGTCTTCACGAGCCCCTCCTCTTCCACGCCGATCACGGCCGCGAGCTGCACGGCCTCGTGCTTCATCAGGCACTCCTCCACCTCGACGGGCGAGACCCAGAGCCCGCTGACCTTGAGAAGCTCGTCCGCACGACCTGCGAAGTAGAGGTAGCCGTCCGCGTCCATGCGGAAGAGATCACCCGTGCGGCACCAGTGCCCGAAGAAGGTCGACCATGACTTGTCGCGGTCGAGCCAATAGCCCATCGACACGCTGTCCCCTTTCACCCACAAGACGCCAATCTCGCCGCGCGGCACCTCCTCAGCGCCTGGGCCGTGCGCGTCCTCCGGCAAGATTCGCAGCTCGTAGCCTTCGACGGCCTTGCCGAGCGAGCCGGGCTTGACGTCGCCCGGACGATTCGACGCGTAGATATGGAACATCTCCGCGGAGCCGATGCCGTCGTAGACGTCGCTCGCGAATCGCTCGAGCCAACGATCCAAGAGCGCCCCCGGTAACGCTTCGCCCGCGCTCAGCGAAAAGCGAATCGACGAGAGGTCCAATCCGCGGGCGTCGGTCTTGCGAGTCGCTGCATCGTGCTCGAGCAGCTTGCCGAGCATCGTCGGCACGTTCGTCACGATCGTCGGGCGGTACATCGCGATCGCCCGCATGAGGGACTCCGGCGTCGGTCGCTCGCTGAAGAGCGCCGCCGTCGCACCGACGGCGAACGGGAACATGAGGTTCGTGCCCGTCGCGTAGCCGAAGTAGAGGCGTGGCACGCTCACGGTCACGTCCCCGCGCCGGTAGCCGACCGTCTTCTTGGCGTAGACCTCGGTGTTCCAGGCGAAGTCGCGATGCGCATGAACGTTGGCCTTCGGCTCGCCCGTCGACCCGCTCGTGAAGAGCCAGATGGCCGGCTCGTCACGGTGCGTGCGGGGAAACGTGTCGCGCACCTTGGTCTTGGAGAGCGCTCTCGCGAGATCGCCCTCTCCTGCATCGACCTCGGGATCGGTGCCCGTCGGCGCGTCGGGCACGGTCCAGATTGCGTAGATGTGAGTCGACAGTCGCCCGGCGGCCACGGCCTCACGCAACGCGTCGCGGACCTTCGGTACGGTCACGATCGTCGTCGCGCGCGTATACGTGACGAGGTACTCGATGGATGATGCGGGAACGTCGGGGTTTCCCATCGCGACGACGGCTCCCGCCGCGAGGGTGCCGAAGAATACCCACGCAAAGGGTGGCACATCCGGCAAGACGATGAGCACCCGCTCGCCCGGCAAAACGCCCGTGTCTCCGAGCAGCGACGCAAAGGCGCGTGTCTTTTCGGCGACCGTCGCATACGTGAACGATCGATCGCCGAATCGAATCGCGGTGACTTCACCGAGACCTTCCTTCAAGCGGTCGAACAGGAAGTAATCGGCGAGGTTGAACGCTTCGGGAAATGTCGGGCCTGACATGGGCCACACATCGTATGGGATCGGATGGGTTTGGTGCTATATGCGCGCCATGTCGATGAAGCGCTCCAAGGAAGTCCGGCGCCGCGGCCGTGACGACGAAGGTGAAAACGGTTTCTTTTCCACAAAGGCGCCCGGCAAGCAGTGGGACTGGGAGAAGGACGTCGCATCGCAGCCCGATGACGCCTTCACCGCCTACGCCCCCAAGGAACGTTTCGCGAAGGACGCGTTCGTGGTCCACACGAAGTTCGGCAAGGGTGTCGTGGTCGACGTCGAGCCGTCACGTGCGACGGTGCTCTTTCACGACGGTCCGAAGAAGCTGGCCCACGGCCTCACCTAAGCTTCGGCTGGGACACATACTTCGACAGAAGGCGTCAGCCTCCCCCTGTTGCCCGCGAGATCGTACGGACGAATCGCGTATCGATACGTCACGCCACCGACGACGCGCGTGTCCTCGTACCGCAGTGACCCTGCGCGAACGCTCGCGAAGTGCAGCATGATCCCTCCCGCTGAAGCGTGAACCTCGGCTCTCATGAGCTGGTAGCCGTAGACCCCCTCGTTGTCGGTGGCGGCGTGCCACCGCAGCAGCACACGACCGGCGTCGAAGTGCGCGGTCAGCTCGGCTCCCGCCTGAGGCCACTCCGGTGGAACGACGTCGTCGCTCTCGGGCGCTTTGCCGAGCTTCTTGGGCCAGAGGGTACAGACGACACGCTTGAAGTTCTCGTCGAGCGCCTTGCACACGTTGCCGTAGACGCAACGCACGACGGCGTCGTCTCGACCCGTTTCCCATTTGCGCGGGATGTCGGGATCGGCGAGCAGAGCGCGCGCCATGCCGACGAGATCGCCTTGACCGCTCTCGATGACGTGCTCGGCGAGCTCACGTGTGCCGATCTTTCCGACGGCAACGACGGGCGTGCGGAGACCCTCGTCTCGGAGCGCCTGCTTCACGGCCTGTGCGATGTAGAGATTCGCGCCATCGGGATAAGCAGCGCTCGGCATGCATCGATCGCCGGAGTATCCGGTGTACGGGTAGAGTGGCTCACCCTCGATCTTGCGGGCATCCTCGAACTTGCCGCCTGCCGACAGCGAGACGTAATCGACCCCCGCTTGCGCGAGCCTCACGGCAATGGGACCGGCGTCGAGCACGGTGTAGCCACCACGGATACATTCATCGCCGAGGAAACGAACGCCGACCGGGAAGTCCTCGCCGACGATCTCGCGCACGCGACGAACGACGCGCAGCGGAAGGCGCAGTCGGTTCTCGAGAGTGCCGCCGTATTCGTCGCGGCGAGCGTTGAGCCGCGAGAGAAACGACGAGAGCGTGTACGCATGCGCCATGTGGAGCTCGACGCCGTCGAAGCCGCATCGCCGCGCGCGTGCAGCCGCAGCTCCGTAGGCGTCGACGATGGCGTCGATGTCGTCTTTCCCGAGCATGTCGACCGTCTGCCGCCAACCCGAACGCGAGATCTTCAGGAAGTGAATGATCTGCGGAAAGACCTTGCCCGGTCCGGCGTCATGACACCGCTTCGCCAGGTCCGACAGGTCTGGCACGAACGCGTCGTCGCTGATGCGCAGCAGCGGGCCGCTCTTCGAAGCATGAACGGCCATGGCCTCCAGCACGACGAGGCCGACGCCGCCTTTCGAAAAGCGCACGTACCTCGTGCGGATGTCGTCGTTGACGTGGCCGTCCTCGCCCGACAGCCGCGTCACCATCGCCGGGAGCACGAGGCGATTCGGCAGCGTCGCGCAGCGAATGACGAGCGGCGAAAACAGCGCGCTCATGGCGCGGCGTAACGCCGGAGCACGTCCTGACCGACGAGGAGCTTGAGAATGTCGGTCGCGCCCTCGTAGATGCGAAGCGGTCGTACTTCCCGGTAGAGCTCCTCGACCTTGTTGCCGAGTACGACACCGAGTCCCCCGTGGAGCTGGACGGCGCGATCGATGATGCGCTGCGCGACTTCCGTCGCGTACATCTTTGCCATCGCGACGTCGGCGCCGATGGCTTTCTTCGTCTCGTCCTTGTTACGCGCCACCGAGGCAACGAGTAGGCGCGCGGTGCAGAGCTCGGTCGCCATGTCCGCGAGAGCGGCCTGTACGAGCTGGAAGTCGCCGAGCTTCTGGCCAAACTGCGCGCGTGAGCTCACGTGTGCGAGCGTCTCGTCGATGGCACGCCAGGCCATGCCGAGCGCGGCCGCACCCACGCTCGTCCGGTACGTTTCGAGCGTGGAAAACGCGAACCGAAGGCCCTGACCCACCTCGCCGAGCAGCGCGCTCTTGGGGAGATGACACGCGCTCAGCACGATGCGCCCGAGCGGATGGTGCCCCGTCAACGGAATGCGCACGAGCTCGACGCCCTCCGACGCTGCTGGAACGAGGAAGGCGCTGATGCCTTTCTTTCCCGCTAAGGGGTCTGCGTTGGCGAACACGACGAAGTGATGCGCAATGCCGACGTTCGAGATGAGCGTCTTTTCGCCGTCGAGGATCCACCCCTCGCCATCGCGCCTGGCGACGCTCTTCATCGCGCTCACGTCGCTCCCTGCGTCAGGTTCCGTGAGCGCGAACCCGCCGATGCGTTCGCCGGTGATCATGGCCAAGGCCGCGTCGCGTCGGCCCGATAGAAGCAACGCGTTGGCGCACAGCCCCTGTACGGCGAAGACCGCATCCGCAAGCGGGGAGTGATAGGCGAGGAGCTCGCGAATCGTGCAGAGCGCCCGCACGTCGACGTGCGGACCATGACCGAGCGCGCCCGGGCGCAAATACTTGTAGAGACCCAGCGCGCCTAGACGTGGCCCGACGCGCGCCGTGTCCCGCAGATCCGCATCTCCGCCGAGGTCGCACTGGTCCGTAAGCATGCTCGCAAGCACACGGTGGCCCTCGCAGTAGAGCGGACCCGGATCGTCGCAAGCCGAGGGGGCGAACGCGCGCGTCACGGCCCTTTCGCGTCCTTCGTTCGAGCCCACGTGTCGTAGGCCGCTCGGAAATCCGGGTGCATCATGCAGATGGCTTGAGCCTGCGCCTCCGCCTCGATGGCTGCCGCGAGCTGCATCCCGTGCTCGCTCTCGAGCATCTGCTTCGTGACGCCGTGCGCGAATGCCGGCCCTGCCGCGAGGCGCGCCGCAATCTCGCGCGCCTGGGGCACGCAAGCGTCGTGTGGGACGACGCGATTCACGAGGCCGATGCGAAGCGCTTCCTGCGCGTCGATCACGTCACCGAGAAAGAGAAGCTCGCTCGCACGCGCAAGGCCGACCACGCGCGGGAGGAGATACGTCGCCCCCATGTCCGCTCCTGACAGGCCCACACGCGGGAAGATGAATCCGAACTTGGCCTTCTCGCTGGCAATGCGGAGATCGCAGGCGAGCGCGATGACCGCCCCAGCACCCACCGCCGTTCCGTTCACGGCAGCGATCACGGGTCGGCGAACCTTGCGGATGTTTTCGATCAGCGCGCCCGTCACACGCGTGAAGGCGAGCATGCCCTTCATGTCCCGTGAGAAGAGCTCGCCGATGATGTCCTCGACGTCGCCGCCCGAGCAGAACGCCCGCCCCTCACCAGTGATGACGACCGCGCGCACGTCGTCGGCGCCATCGAGCGCGGCGAACGTGTCGCGCAGCTCTTCGTAGATGGCGAACGTGAGGGCGTTGAGGCGGTCCGGGCGATCGAGCACGATCTCGGCGACGCCCGCGGCGACCGAGTAGCGGAAAGTCTTCGGCGCAATCATTCCCTGAGCCCCGCTCGAAGCTTGCCGAGCAGCCGCCGTAGCTCGCCTTGCTCTTGGGGAGCGAGAGGGGAGAGCGTCCGGTGTACGGCGCGTGCGTGACGGGGGATCATCTGTTGTACGAGCGTTCGGCCCCTGCGGGTGAGGTAGACGCGTGACACGCGGCGGTCGCGAGCGTCGGATCGTTTGACGACGAGCCCATCGCGCGCAGCACGATCGACGAGGCCCGTCAGATTCCCCGCCGTCACGAGCATGTTGCGGCTGAGCGACGCGAGTGGCTGCCCATCAGCGCGGTCGAGATTGGCGAGGAGATCGAAACGCGCCATGGTGCACTCGGGAAGGAGCTCGGTGCGGAGCGCGGCGAGGACGTGCGCATGGCACTCGAGCAGCCGAACCCACGCCCCGACCGCGATGTCCGACGGGATGGTGCGCAGGACGGCGGACGCACCTTTCAAGGAAGCACCGCCATGCCCTCGATCTCGACGAGCGCACCAGGCTCGAGGAGCCCGGCCACCTTCACGAGGCTCATCGCTGGGTAGTACTTGCCCATGCGGGTCCGCCAACCCTCACCGATCGATTTCGTCGCTGCGCGATATGCGTCGAGATCCGTCACGAACGCCAGGAGCCTCACGATGTGCTCGGTTCCTCCGCCGCCGGCGCGTACGACACCGATGACGTTGTCGAGCGCCGCGAGGAACTGCGTCGCGAAATCGGGCGAGACGATGTGCGCGTCCTTGTCCCACGCGATCTGGCCGGAGATGAACAAAAGACGCCCGCTCGGGACGATCAGACCGTCGGCGTAGCCACGCGGCTTCGGCATGTTCGGGGGAGAGACCACTTGGTGTGTCATGTTGATTTGCTCCGTGGCTTGGCCGTCAGTGTCACTTGCCCACCATCGATCGCGATGGCTTGTCCGTTGATTCCTCGCGCGCCATCCCCGCACAGCATCGCGACCGTGTCGGCGATTTCATCGGGGTGAACCAGGCGGTGTTGGGGGTTCATGTCTTCGAGGTTGCGCCTTGCCTCGTCGGGCGTTCGCTTCGTCTTCGCGACGATGTTGGCGATGGTCGTCTTCGTCATCTCCGTGTCGACGAATCCCGGGCATACGGCGTTGACCGTCACGCCCGTTGACGCGAGCTCCGCAGCCATCGCGCGCGTGAGCCCGATGAGCGCATGTTTCGACGCGCAATAGGCGGTGACGTAGGGCTGCCCAATGAGACCCGCTATCGAGGCGACGTGGACGACGCGGCCCCACTTGGCTGCGACCATGGCTGGCACGAGTGCGCGCGCGACGCGAAACGCGGCGGTCACGTTGAGCGCCATCGCGCGATCCCACACGTCGTCGGTCGTTTGCGCGAATGGGGCGCTCTCACCGATGCCCGCGCTCTGAATCAGGATCGAGACGTCACGTGCCTCCGCGAGGCCGCGACTGATGGACGTGTCGCTGGTCAAATCACACTCGATGAACGCCGCACCGACGTCGGCGACGAATGGAGTTCGCTGCCGATCGAGGACGATGGTGCGCGCGCCGTCGTCCGCGAGCCGCCGCACGATCGCGGCACCGATGCCGCGAGCTCCACCCGTGACGAGCGCGACCTTTCCGGAGAGCATGGAAGGCGAAGCTATACACCTAAAGGATTTGGTGTGGCAACGCTCGGCTCAGTCGGCTGCGCGGTGCAGGCGGTCGCCAATCGCCTCCCACCCTGGCTCTGCGGGCGGCGGCTCGACGACGATGCGGTCGTATTTCTGTCGGTCGAGCTCGTAGAGAAGCGCGTAAAGAGCCGTGCCTGCAGCGACAGGGTCACCCGGGAGGACATGCAGAGGGGCGCCAGGATCGCGCTCGGCACGGCGGAGCGATTCTCGAAACAAGATGATGCCAACGCGCTGCCCGCTCCGAACGAGCTCCGTCGCACTCGAGAGCGCCGAAGCGCGGTCAGCGGCCAGCTCCAATGGGGTGGAGGGGGCGTAGTGCTTCGTCCCAAGCCCGGGAGAGGCGCGCGGCTCGTCACCAGCGACCTCTGTGTGCGCAAATTGTAAGGATGGGACGACTGCGCGCAGCGCTTGAATCGTGAGCGCACCTGGCCGGAGCACACGAGGCTCGCTTCCCCGAACATCCACGACGGTCGACTCGATTCCGCTGGGGCACGGCCCTGCGTCCAAGACCAAAAGGTCGTGACCCTCGAGCGATGCCGTGACGTGCTCGGCGCGGGTCGGTGAGATCGATTGATAACGGTTGGCGCTCGGGGCGACGATGCCGTCGTGCTCGCCGATGGCGTCCAGCAAAGCACGCGCTACGGGATGGGACGGTACGCGCAGCGCAACTGCGGAACCTCCACCGGTGATCGCGGTCGGGACGAAGTCGGCTTTGGGCACGACGAGCGTCAAAGGGCCCGGCCAGAATGCGCGCGCGAGCGCTTCGGCGAGCGGCGACCACTCGGCCGCGTGAAAGCGCGCGGCGGCTTCGTCGAGAACGTGGACGATGAGAGGATGGGACCGCGGCCTTCCCTTCACCTCGTACACACGCTCGACGGCGGCTGCATCGAGAGCCCGCGCACCGAGGCCGTAAACGGTCTCGGTCGGAAAGACGACCAGTCGCCCGGCTCGGAGCGCCGCCACCGCTTCGGCGATGACGTGCGCGTGAGGATGCTCGGCGTCGAGAACGCGCACGGTCAAGCTCTAGCCGAGGATCCATGGCGAGTCGCGAACAATGACGCGAACGTGGTAGCGTGCGCCGCCATGCGCGCGCTGGTCTCCTTGTCCGCGGTCTCCGTGCTCACGCTCGCGTGTGGCGGACCCGGATCGAAGACGCCCGTCACGGAGCCCTCGGATGCCGGGGCAGACGTTGGATTGCCCGTGCACGTCGTGTCGACGCTGCCGACCGATGTGAAGAATCCTCCGCCGTTCAACCTGGGCAGCAAACACGCCCAGACGCGTGCACACAATGAATGGGGCGCGTGTCATGCGTCGTTTCACCCAACCGGCGACCCTGGGAAGGCAGTGTTGGCCCTCGCGACGGCGTGCGCCTCGGCGACCAAGATGCACGCAGCCAACGCGCCGCCGATGGCTGGAACGCAAAACGCCGTGTCCTCTCCGCCGATCACGTACAAGTTCCACGGCTCGGCGAAGCACTGCTATCGCGTGTACGTCGCGACGGACAGCAAGGTGAAGTCCCTCGTCGCAGTGGTCGCGGATGCGGAGGGTGCGGAGATCGCCGAGTATCATACGGACGAGGTGACGCCAGTCATTGCGCCGGATGAAGCGCTTTGCTTCAGTGACGATAGCGACGCCCAGATTACGGTCAGCGTCGGCATCGGTGATGGTGCATACGCGGTCGCGCTCTGGAGCGACTGATGTAGACTGCTTGGCATGCGGGCGTGGGTGTCTGTCTTCGTGCTCCTCTTGGGTGCGTGTGGTGCGACGCAGCTCGGCATCGCCAACTACGAAGACCCAACCACCAGCACGAGCGGCACCAACATCCACCGCCACAACGACGACACCATCGCGTTGCCCGATGACGAGTCGGCGACCGAGCCCGAGCACCCCATGGTGCAAACCGTGCAAGAGCGAGCGACAGCGCACGTTCACACGCCCAAAGACGTGTGCTCCGGCATCGTGATTGGACCGAAAGAGGTCATGACGGCACATCAGTGCATGCCCGACATGACTGGGGTGCTTGCGGTCGCCGACAAAGACAAGGACGCCTGGCGCGTCGAGGTTGCCTCGACGTCGCTGACGTGGACCGCACGTCACGTCACGGCTGTCGTGACGCCGGCGTGCGACTGGAAGACGCTCGACGCCGCGGTGCTCGTGCTCGACGAGCCGGTCGACTGGATCACGCCGCTCAAGATCTCGACCGCGCCACCAGCAGGCGCGACGGTCCAAGCGATGGGCTTCGGCCGCTGCCGCAACGAGCATCGTCCCATCTCGCAGCGCATGGGGAACGTGGTCGAGCGACAAGCAGACGCCATCGAGGTCGAGATCGGGCTCTGCCAGGGTGACGTCGGCGGTGGATTCGTCGATGGCGCCGCGGGGCTCGTCGCGATCGTGTCCCATCAGGACGACCCGGACAACGCGGACCGCCACACAACGACGGGTTTCCGAGTGGACACGGAGGCGGCGCGCCACTTGCTCGAGGTGGCAGCAGCAGTCGTGAAGTCGGGCGATGCAAAGACCGCCGCGTCGGTGTGCCAGTAGCCGTCACTCTCTACGCAGGGCTTCGATCGGATCGAGACGCGCTGCGCGGCGGGCCGGAAAGAAGCCAAAGACGACGCCCGTGAGCCCGCTGGTGATCACCGCGATGATCAGCGCAGCCGGGTTGATGCTCATCGACACGTCTTTGAGGGCACCGATGATGGGCACGATGATGACACCCGCGAGGACTCCCATGACGCCACCGATCGACGAGAGCACGATGGCTTCGACGAGGAACTGCATGCGAATGTCGCCCTCACGCGCGCCGATGGCCATGCGGATGCCGATCTCGCGCGTGCGCTCCGTGACGCTCACGAGCATGATGTTCATCACGCCGATTCCTCCGATGACGAGGCTCACGAGCGCGACCAGCGTGAGGAGCGCGGTCAGCGCGCCGTAGACGGTCTGCTGCAACGCGAGGAACTCCTTCTGCGTGCGAATGGCGAAGTCCGGCTCTCGACCCGGAGCGATACGGTGCCGCTGGCGGAGGATGGAGTCGATCTGCGCCACCGCGCGATCGTTAGTATCGGCCGACGTCGCCGACATCATGAGCGCGCCAGCGTAGCCCGGTGGCGTCCGGAAGATGCGCGCACGCATGCTCCCGATCGGCATTACGACGACGTCGTCTTGGTCGCCACCTATCGGTGCTTGGCCTTTCGGTTCGAGGACGCCGAGGACCCGGAACGAATAGCGATCGACGCGGATGTAATGGCCGATTGGGTCGGTGTCGCCGAAGAGGTTCTGCTTCACGGTCTCACCGAGCAAGCACACCTTGCTCTTGAGCACCTCGTCGGACTCTTGCCACATCGAGCCGGACTTGAGCTTCCAGCTTCGTACGACGAGATAGTCGCGGTTCGTTCCGATGACGCTGGTCGCTACGTTCTTGTCGCCGTAGACGAACTGCGACGATGCGCGAAGCATGGGGGCGACGGCGGCGATGCTGACCGCTTCGCGCCGGATCGCCTTGCCGTCTTCTTCGGTGAGCCGAATACCGCCAGTGTTGCGTGCTCCGGAAGCGTTCGACTGTTGCGGAAAGACGATGATGAAGTTCGAGCCCAGGGACTCGATCTTGCTCCCCACCGACTTGCGCGCACCGTCCCCGAGGGCCGTCACGATGACCACTGCTGTGACACCGATCAAGATGCCGAGCACCGTGAGCGACGCGCGAAGGCCATTGCGCCTGATTGCGCGAAACGCGAGCCACGTCGCGCTCCAGAGCGACGTCATCACTCCACCCGCAACGCTTCGATGGGGTCGAGCTTGGCCGCGCGCCTCGCGGGCAAGAAGCCGAACGTGATGCCTATGAGCCCGCTGATGGCCGCGGCGAACAAGAGCGCCGTGATGCTCGGTGCCATCGGCCACGCGAGGGCTCGCCCGAGCCCCACGATGACGCTCGAGCCGAGCATCATGCCGAGGATCCCGCCGATGAGACTGAGGACGACCGCTTCCACGAGGAACTGGATGAGGATGTCCTTCTCACGCGCACCAATCGAGAGCCGGATGCCGATCTCTCGGGTGCGCTCGGCGACGCTCACGAGCATGATGTTCATCACGCCGATTCCACCGACGACGAGGCTGACGAACGCGACGCCCAAGAGCAGCTTCGAGAGAGTGTCGGTGATCTCGTGCTGGGCGTCCTGAAGGTCGGCTTGAGAGTTCACCTTGAAGTCGTTCTCCGACGTCGGGCGCATGCGGTGGCGCTGGCGCAGAATCCCTTCGATCTGGCGCTGCGCACGGCCGGTCGTGTCCTCCGACGTGGCGGCTGCCATGAGCATGTCCACCCTTCCCGGCGACGTCGGCATGACGCGCGCGCGAAACGAGCCGATGGGCATGAAGATGCGGTCGTCTTGGTCCTCCCCGAAGAGCGACGTGCCTCGTGCCTTCGTCACCCCGACGACGCGGTAGGGCGCACGCCCCACGCGAACGACGCGACCGATGGGGTCCTCGGTACCGAACAGTGACGTCGAGACCGTTGGGCCGAGCACGCACACCTTCGTCTTCACGAGCTCGTCGGCGTCCGTCCAAAACGCGCCCTTGTCGACTTCGAACTTGCGGATCCAGAAGTACGGGAGGTTCGTGCCGTACACCGCCGTCTGTACGTTCTTGTCCCCGTAGACGACCTGACCCTGCGTACTGAGCATCGACGCGACGCCCGCGACGCTCACCGCTTCCCGTGCGATCGCCTTGCCGTCGTTCTCCGTGATGCGGCCCACGCTCTTGGCGCGCACGCCCGACGCCTGCGTCGCCTGCGGGAAGACGTAGAGGATGTTTGCGCCGAGGTCGCTGACCTTGCCACCGATGAAGCTCGACGCGCCGCTCCCGAGGGCCCACACGATGACGAACGCGGCCGTCCCGATGAGGATGCCGAGGAGGGTGAGCACAGCGCGGAGCTTGTTTCGCGCAAGGGCTCCGAGGGCGGTCACGAACGCGCCCCAGACGACGGCCATCACGCACGCACCGGACGACGTGGACGCGCGGACGCGGACGAAAAGAGGGAGAGCAGCAGGTAACGCAGGAGCCCGAACGCAGCGAGCCAAAGCACGGTCGTCACGGCGAAGACCAAAGACCCACGGGAGCCGGTGAAGCGCTCGAGCCCCGCGATGGGTACGAACGCGACGACGGCCGCCTGCACGACGCCCACGGCGAGCGTGTAGTTGAGCGCAACACGGAGCCGTTGGTAGGAAGCAAGAGGCCGCCCCTGCCGAGCGCGACCCACGCGCGCGCCAAGCCAAGCCTCGAGCAGGAGACCGCAGATCACGGGGATCCAAACCACGCGCTGGCCCAAGACAGCCGTGGTGTATGCCGTCCCCGCAGAAAGACCCAAGAGGAGACCGGCGACCATCGCGAAGTACACGAGCACGGGGACCGGCGATTTCATGCCGTGCGCGTGAGCTTCGGGAGCAACATCAGCCGCCTCCGCTTCCTGCGGCTCGGGTGGCGGGAGGGCAGCGAGCGCAGCCGCGGCATCGAGCGGGTTCTCCTGCTCGACGTCGCTCACCATGCGACCATCGCGGAACGACATCACGCGCTTGGCGCACGCGGCGATGTCCTGCTCGTGCGTGACGATGCAGACGGTGATGCCGCGCTCGCGGTTGAGGCGCTGCAGGAGAGCGAGCACCTCGAGGCTCGTGCGCGTATCGAGGTTGCCCGTCGGCTCGTCTGCGAGGAGGAGGGGCGGATCCGACACGAGCGCGCGCGCGATGGCGACGCGTTGCTGCTGCCCGCCCGAGAGCTGACTCGGTGTGTGGTGCATGCGGTCGGCGAGCGAGACGGCTGCGAGGGCTTCCCTCGCCCGTGCACGCCGCTCGCGGACGGGGACCCCGCGATATTGCAGCGGGAGCTCCACGTTCTCGAGGGCCGTCGTGCGTGGCAAGAGGTTGAAGCCCTGGAAAATGAATCCGATGAGGCGGTTACGGACGATGGCACGCGCGTCGTTGCTTCGCGCACCCACCTCGATCTCGGAGAGCGTGTGGGTGCCGTGCGTCGGGCGGTCGAGGCAGCCGAGGATGTTCATGAGCGTCGACTTGCCCGACCCGCTCTGCCCGACGATGGCGACGAACTCGCCGTAGCGAATCGTGATGTCCACGTCTCGCAGCGCGTGCACGACGCCTCCGCCGCCGACGTAGTCCTTCGATACGCCCGACAGCGTGATCAGCGGGGCGTTTGCCGTCCCGTTCAAAAGAGGCCCTTCTTCTTTTTGTCGTCGAGCTCGTCGGTGACGATCTTCGTGCCGAGGGGGAGCGCGTCGCTCGTGAGCTCGGTGAAGAGACCGTCGGTGACGCCGATGGGAACCACGCGAAGCTCCTCCTTCTCGTCGCCCGGCTTGTCGCTCAAGAGGACGTGGACGTGACCCTCACCCTTTCCAAGCGGGGTTTCGGGGGGCGCCGTCGTCGGGCCTCCGTCGGGGCCGGGAGGAGGCGTGAGCTTGAAGCGGAGCGCCGCGTTCGGAATGCGGAGGACGTTCTTGGCTTCGCGCGTCTTGATGGTGACCGTCGCGGTCATGCCCGGGCGGAGCTTCTCCTCGGGGTTCTCCACCTCGACGACCGCGGAGTACGTGACGACGCCCGCGACGTTGTTCGGGCTGTACCTGACCTGTTGCACGACACCGTGGAACGTCTCGCCTGGAAACGCGTCGACGACGGCGGTCGCTTCCATCTTCTCGCGCAGCTTGCCGACGTCGGCTTCGTCGATGTCGGCGAGGACGCGCATCTTGCGAAGGTCCTGCGCGATCACGAAGAGGACGGGCGACTGGAAGCTCGCGACGACGGTCGCGCCCGGGTCGATGCCGCGCGTGACGACGATGCCATCGACGGGCGAGTAGATCTTGGTGAACCCCACGTTCGTGACGGACTGGGAGAGCTGGGCGTTCATCGATGCGATCTGCGCGTTGGCCGAGGCAATGCCGGCGAGCGCGACGTCGAGGTTGCCCTTCGCCGTATCGACGTCCGCCCGACTCGCGAGCGTCTGGGCGTACAGCTTGAGGGTGCGATCGTAGTTTGCCCTCATCTGCTCGAGTGTGCCCTTGGCGCTATCGAGCGCGGCACGTTGCGCTTGCACGGCGGCTGCCGCTTGGGTGACTTGCTGGCCGTAGAGCGTTGGGTCGATCTCCGCGAGGACGTCTCCCAGATGCCCATCATGTGGGCCGCGCACCACCGAGTTGAAGTCGACGGGAACGCTCGTGACGCGCCCGTTGATCTGCGCGCCGACGTTGACTTGGAGAAGCGGCTGGACAGCGCCGGTCGCTTGCACGCTCTCGGTCACGTCACCAATCGTCACCGTCGTGATGACGAACTTCGGCGGAGGTGCCGGCCGGTGCGTCACCCGCCATCCGAGCCCTGCTGCGATGACTGCGGCGACCACGCCGAAAATCGCCAGTCGGCGGAGCCAGAGCCGCCCTCCTTCTTCGCTCGAGAGAGCGTCTCGCAAATCATCCGCCGCGGTAGTCATGTCTTTCGGGGCTCAACCTTAATCACACTCGACGCCATGGCACGTTAACGAACGCGAAATCCGCTCCATACCCACGAAATCACGGGCAGGGCCCCCTTTTCGAGACCCTCTTCCAAAGGGTTCGGGCGAGTTTTTGTCCAAAAGCCAGTGGTTCAAGTATCGTCGCACGAATCCGCGTCTCTCTGGGCACCCGAAGGCTGGTTGTTCTGGAGGGTCGTGTCGAACATGGCAAAGCTCACCGACCGCGAGCTCGTCGACCTCGCCCGCCAAGGCGACGTTGACGCCTTCGGCCAGCTCGTGCGGAGGCATCAGCCACGCATCATGCGACTGGCGCTACACATGCTACGCAGCCGCTCGGAGGCGGAAGACGTCGCGCAGGAGACCTTCATCCGCGCGTACCAGGCGCTCACCCGCTTCGATGGGCGCAGCGAGCCGTACACGTGGTTCTACCGCATCGCGGTGAACCTCTCGCTCAACACGATCCGCTCGCGCAAGACCGCGCGCACATCGGGCGACTCGAGTGATCCCAGGCTCGAGGCCTTCATGGTCGAGTCCCGTCCGGAGGCCGCCAATCCGGGTCAAACGGCGTCGTCACGGCAGGAGTACCAAGCGCTCTGCGCGGGGATTGATTCGCTCAGCGACACCCTCCGAACGACGCTCATTCTCGTGTGTGTGGACGGCCTTTCGCACGAGGAAGCTGCACAAGTTTTGGGGGCGCCCGAAGGCACGATAGCCTGGCGCATCCACGAGGCTAGGCGCAAACTCAGGGAGTTCATGGCGGGACGCGGATTCAAGCTCGACGGTGACGGGTCATGACGAGCAAGCTCGACGAGATGCTCGCGGCCTGGCCATTGGCGAAGAGCCCCCAGCTCGAGGCTGACGAGGCCGCCGAGCGCGTCGTTCGTGCGGTGCAGGCCGGACAGCTTCCGGCGAGCATCGATGAATCCCTACTCGCCTCGCCGCTACCGAAGACCAGCGAGGACCAAGACTCCCAGCACAGTACGCAAAGCTTGTCGTCGCGGCCCCGACTCGGGAGCGCGACGCCAGGCATCGGAGTGGAGACCAAGATGGCGAAGGACCGTACACGTGACCGAACGAGCTTTCAGGAATTGGCCAAGCTCGCGACGACTCCACCGCCGCCCATAAGTGTCGGCGTCGGAAGCGAGAAGAGCGGCCCCCACGCGCCGATTCCCCCGAGCGCGAGCTCGAGCGGGTCAGCGGGTGTCGTTCGCGGCGAGGAAGCGCAGAGCAGCGACTCCGGCATCGTCGACTTGAAGGCCATCGCGAACGCGGATCCCACGGGGTCCCACCGCGCGCAGACGACGCCGCTCGCGTCGCAAGGTCTCTTCGACGAGGACGAGTCGGCGCCTGCCAAGCCTGCCGTCTCGGAGAAGGCAGCAGCGAAGCTCGCTCCTGCAAGTGATGGGAAAGCCGTCGCGAGCGCTGTCGCGCAGCCCGCGGCAGCGAGCGTCAAGAAGGCGGCGGACACGAAGAGTGCTGCGGAGAAGAAGGGCGGAGGCGGGATCGTCATCGTCCTCGGCGCGCTCGTCGCGGCTGGAGCCATCGCTGCCGGCGTCTTCTTCTTCGTGAAATCGCAGCACCGCCCGTCAACCGTCGCGCAAACGACAATCCAGGCCGTAGACCAAGGCCCGAAGGTCAAAGGTTCCACGAAGGCGACTCCCGCGGGCGCGGTGAGCGTCGCGCAGGCCGACACCGACCTCGACACCGTGGTCGACCCGAACACGCCGCAGACGGGCGGCCAGAGACCCACGTTCAAGTTCCACTCGAAGCCGGGCGCTGGTGGTGGAGCGGCAGCGGTGATTCCCGAGCCGACGACCGCCGGCGGTGGCGTCGATCCCAAGCTCATCGCCAACGTCCCCACGGGACCGGTAGGCGGCGGCAGCGGCGACCTCGCCGAGGCGATGAAGACGGCAGCCGGAGGAGGCACGGGCCTCGGTCAAGGTGTCGTCGGCGGTGGCGGTGCTGGCCCGACGAATCAAGGGAACGTGGCTCAGCGTCCGTCACAAGGGCAGGTCGCAGGCGCCATCAACTCCGTCATGCCGACGGTGAGGGCATGCCTCGGGTCGGATGACCCGGTCTCCCACGCGACGGTGACGCTCCAGTCGGACGGTACGGTCAAGAGCGTGAGCGTGACGGGCTTTGCCGCGGGTAAGCCTCAAGAGGGCTGCATCAAGGGCGCGCTGACGAAGATGACGGTGTCCCCGTTCGCAGAGGCGACCTATCCGGTCCCCGTGACGATTCGCCCGAACTAACGAACAAAACTCACTCATCCGCGGAGAGGCACGTCGCGTTGCCTACCATCGCGACGATCAAGTTCGTACAGAACTGCACGACACCCGCTTCCTGCTTGAACTGGCAGCAGTCGCCGAGGTCCTGCTCGACGCACTCGGACGCGTGCTGGCACAGGCGCACGGTGTCGCTCGTGCACGCGGTCGTCGGGAAGGACGACGCGCACGCCAGCGGAGCGGCGCAGTGCGTGGTGAAGCTCACGAGCGCGCAGTGGCCCGTCACACCTGTCGTCTCGATCGTGCCGCAGCACACCTCACCCGAGCTCGGTGGGTATGCTGCATCGAGGACGCCGCCGTCGATGCAGTCGGCGGGGACGGTGCACCCGAGAGGAGATGCGTCGTTCGACGCTTCGGCTTCGCTGGCGTCCTCGGCCGCCTCGCTGCTCCCCGCGTCCGTCGTCGCATCCGCGACGTTCAGCGTGTCGAGGCCGCTGATGAGTCCGCACCCCATGACGGGGACGACGACAATCACGAAGCGCGCGCGCACATCACGAGGCTATCACTCTGGTAAAGAGAAGCCGTCATGAAGGCTCTCGTCACCGGCGCGACCGGGCTCATCGGTGCGCATCTCGTCGCGAAGCTCGACCATCCGCGCGTCCTCGCACGCTCGCCGGAGCGGGCGACCGCCAAGCTCGGTGCGGTGGAAGCGTTCGCGTGGAGCGCGTCCGAGCCCGTGCCGCGAGCCGCGATCGAGGGCGTCGATGTCGTCTTCCATCTCGCAGGCGAGCCCATCTCGGGGCGCAGGCTGACCGCGGCGAGGAAACAAGAGTTTCGCGACAGCCGCATTCTCGGCACGCGGCGCATCGTCGAAGCCTTGCGCGACTCGCAAGCGAGCAACCACAAGGTCGTGCTCGTGTCGGCGTCGGCGACCGGCTTCTACGGGACACGTGGCGACGCGGAGCTCACCGAGGAGAGCGCTCCCGGTGACGACTTCTTCGCCGAGCTCTGCGCGGACTGGGAGAAAGAAGCTCTCGAGGCCACGGCCTTCGGCGTCCGCGTCGTGTGCGTCCGCATTGGCATCGTCTTGGCGCGCGAGGGAGGCGCGTTCGCTTCGCTCCGGCGTGCGTTCAATCTCGGCGTCGGTGGGCCTCTGGGATCAGGCGAGCAATGGATGGCTTGGATCCACGTCGACGACATCGTCGGGCTGCTCTTTCACGCCGCCGAACGATCCGACGTCACGGGAGCGCTCAACTTGTGCGCGCCCACGCCCGAGCGCAACAAAGACTTCGCGCGGACCCTCGGTCGCGTGATGCACCGCCCGTCGTTCATGCCGACGCCGGCCTTCGCGCTGCGTCTCGCCATCGGGGACATGGCCGATCTCGCGCTCGCGTCGCAGCGGATCTTGCCCAAAAAGGCGCTGGCCACGGGGTATGCGTTTCGATTTCCGGCCCTCGAGGGGGCGCTGCGAGACGTGGTTGGCTGATAGCGAAACGCCGCCAAGCCGCAAGCAATCTCGCTTGGCGTCTTGGCGGCCTTTCTACTTACGGCTCCTCAACTCACGCGACGAGCATCGACACGGGCTGCGTCCAGTCGAGAGCACCGGCTTTCGTCACCGCGCGGTGACGAAAGTGGGTGAGGACGCCCGTCTGCAAGCCGGTGACGAGCGTCTTCGCCGCTGTACTGGGCGGAGCGTACGTCCACGTCTTGC
>Ga0302326_10008600_pt1 | contig 22480 bp, 21 predicted proteins | sample Palsa_T0_3_FD_202264 | JGI IMG/M metagenome (GOLD analysis project Ga0302326, IMG submission 202264) | Peat permafrost microbial communities from Stordalen Mire near Abisko, Sweden - Palsa_T0_3 | ecosystem: Environmental > Terrestrial > Soil > Palsa > Peat permafrost | place: Sweden: Abisko... | reverse complement strand
TGCGGCAACGGCATCTAGGCTGTTCCAGATCATCCAGTAATCCGAGGCCATCATGGACATAAGAACTGTTGGGGTAATTGGAGCGGGCACGATGGGCAACGGTATCGCCCATGTCTTCGCCAAGAGTGAGTACGATGTCGTACTGGTTGATGTCGAGCAGCGCCTCGTTGATCGCGGACTGGAAACCATCCGCAAGAACATGGAGCGCGAAGTGGCGAAGGCCAAGCTCACCGGCGAGCAGCGCGACCAGGCGCTGGGCCGCATCACCGCAGTGACGGACCGCAAACAGATCGCAAATTGCGACTTCATCGTTGAGGCCGCCAGCGAACGCTTCGACATCAAGGCCGACCTGTTCCGCGACCTCGATGCGATATGCCGCCCGGAAGTAATCCTCAGTTCCAATACTTCGTCCATTTCGATTACCAGGCTAGCGGCAGTGACCAAGCGGCCCGACAAGGTCATCGGAATGCATTTCTTCAATCCCGTACCCATCATGAAACTGGTTGAGGTGATCCGTGGACTGGCAACCTCGGACGAGACCTATGCCACAGTCAAGGCCTTGGCTGAGAAGCTGGGGAAAACTCCGGTTGAGGTGAATGATGCTCCGGGGTTCGTCTCCAACCGCGTGCTGATGCCGCTGTTAAACGAAGCTATGTATGTCGTGATGGAAGGTGTCGCCACGCCCGAAGCGGTGGACGAAGTCTTTAAGCTGGGGATGGCGCATCTCATGGGACCACTCACGCTGGCTGATTTCATCGGTCTCGATGTCTGCCTCGACATCATGCGCGTGATGCAGTCCGGCCTAGGCGATCCCAAGTACCGCCCATGTCCGCTGCTAATCAAGATGGTGGACGCGGGATGGCTGGGCCGCAAATCGGGCCGAGGCTTTTATAAATACTGAGCGGTAGAGAGCGGGCCGCTCAGATAGCTCCAAATCCAGGACTTACCGCGGCCGGTGCCACCCTGGTTGGGGTAGCTCGCTATCAACTCGGCAAGTCGTTTTCGGCACGGGCGGAGGCCCACGAACTGGTCACCCGTGGCCTGTACTCGAAAATACGCAATCCCATTTATTTGTTCGGAAACGTGGTAGTGATTGGGCTGTTACTGGTCTTGCAGCAACCAGTTCTGTGGATCGTCCTCGCGATCGTGGTTATCATTCAGGCGATTCGCGCCCGGCGTGAAGCGCGAGTGCTGGAGGCGGCCTTTGGTGATGCTTATCGCCAGTACCGGAGCCAGACCTGGTTCTGACGAATATGTTCTGACAAATACTCAGCTTCGGCTGCTGCGTTTGCGGCTCTTCCCTGCTTCCGCTTTACGCAGAGGATCAGCCGGCTCGTACTCCATCTGCGCTGACAGAATCTTCACCAGCTTTGCCAGCACCTTGGTTCGCGCCCAGTATTTATCATTGCCTTCGACCAGCGTCCAGGGTGCGGTGGCAGTGCTGGTCTTCATCAACATCTGTTCTACCGCTTCTTCATAGGCTGCCCATTTCTCGCGATTGCGCCAGTCTTCCTCTGTCAGCTTCCACGCCTTGTATCCGATGGCTTTGCGCTCATCGAAGCGCCGAAGCTGCTCCTCCCGCGAGATGTGGATCCAGAATTTCACCAGGATCACGCCGAAGTCCGCCAGTTGCCGTTCGAAGGAATTGATCTCCTTATACGCGCGCTTCCATTCCGCTTCGCTGGCGAATCCTTCCACCCGCTCCACCAGTACGCGGCCGTACCATGATCGATCAAAGATGGCGATCTGTCCTCGTTCCGACAGCCGCCTCCAGAAACGGTACAGATAATGCCGGGTTCGATCTTCGCCGAGCGGCGAGCTGATGGGATAAACGACGTAGCCGCGCGGATCGAGCTTTTCGGTGATGCGCTTAATCGCGCCGCCCTTGCCCGCCGCATCCCAGCCTTCGAACACGATAATGACCGGGCGCTTCTGCAGGTAGACCTGATATCCCAACTCCCGCAGTTGAATTTGCCGGCGCGTCACTTCGCGCACATACGACTGGCGATCCAGAGTGCGAGTAAGATCCACCGTCTGCAGCATCAGTGCCCACCTTCGGTCAAGGAATCCATGGCAGCGCGCAATTCGGCGTCTTTGGAGGATTCGGCGGAAACATCGGTGGGCGGCGCCTTGGCGCCCAGGCTCTTTTCGATGGCGGTGATGATGGTCTCAAGCACCTTCTTCCGGGTGTACCACTTTGAGGTCGCTTCAACAATGGTCCAGGGAGCGTACTCCGACTCGGTCAGCTCCAACATCTCGTCGGTTGCAGCCAGATACTGGCCGTATTTCTTATGCCGGACCCAGTCGGCCTTAGTCACGCGCCATGCTTCCATCGGGTTTTCTTGAATCATTTCGAAGCGTCTGCTCTGCTCCCTCTTGCTGATGTGCAGAAAGAACTTCAGGATCACGGTGCCATCGTCGGCCAACATGCGCTCAAATTCGATGATGTCGCGGAACGCCTGCTTGCATGACTTCTCCGGAATCGTTCCCTCCACCCGCTCCTCGAGTACGCGACCGTACCAGCTATGATCGAAGATGACCATCTCGCCGCGGTTTGGCACCTTCAGCCAGAACCGCCACAACCACGGACGCTGCTGCTCGTAGGTTCGGGGAGCGGTGATCGGATACAGTTTGAAGCCCCGCGGATCCAGTCGCTGGGTCAGCGCCGCTATCGTGGTTCCCTTGCCCGAAGCGTCCCAGCCCTCGAAAACGATGAGCGTGGGCACACCGTTGTCCCAGCACGCTTTCTCCAGGTCGTACAAACGCAACTGCAAGCCGGGGACCGCGCGTTTGTATTCTTCGCGGGAAAGCTTCTTCTTCAAGTTGATATTTTCGAGCATGGTGGAAGGTCAATTCTACTCAGGTCTGCAATGGGTTTGTGCCGGGAAACCGAAAGCGGACCACCTGGGTCGACGGAGCGGACTTATGGAGTGAACTGAGGAGGATAATGGGGCATGCTCATGTCACTGTTATATAGCTATCTCTTCCCTGCAATGTGGGTGATTTATTCGGCGTATTGGTGGGCGATGTCGCGGGATGTCAAAGAAACTGAGCGCCAGGAGTCCGCGCCGTCGCGGCTTACGCGGCTGGTTTTGATTATTTGCGCGTTCGCGCTTGTCTGGCTACCGAGAGTTCCGCTTCCACTGCTAAATGGGCGATTTCTTCCGCTCGGCGTCTGGTGCTTTTGGAGTGGTGCGGCAATTACCGCAGGTGGTCTACTGTTCTCAGTCTGGGGGCGTCGTCACCTTGGAAAAAACTGGAGCCAGGCCTTCACCCTGAAGGAAGGTCACGAACTCATTACAACTGGGCCCTACGCACTGGTTCGCCATCCCATCTATACCGGGCTTCTACTGGGATTCATTGGTTGCGCGGTGGCCCGTGGCGAATGGCGCGGGCTGCTTGCTGTTGCCCTCGTTTTCGTCGCACTATGGCACAAACTGGGGCTTGAGGAGAAATGGATGCGCGTACAGTTCGGCGCGTCGTATGAAACCTACTCTCGACACGTGGCGGCGCTGGTGCCATATATCATCTGAGCGTGATGTACAAACAAAACGGAAATCGTAATTCTATTGTCACAGTTCTTATATACTCTTGATCGCGATGACGCCCGGGAAGCATCCGGTAGACGGTTTGAACCTCTCTCGGTAGGACGCCGGTCTAAATTCGTCCCGGAAACCATCTCATAAATGGCGTGCCGCAAGAAACTGCAATGAAGGTCGGGCTTTAGCCTCTGCAAAATCCGCCCTCAGGCGCTAGAGCCCCAAGTTTTATTGAGCCAATTACGGCACGACTGGAGCCGTGCCCTGATACAAATCGATTTATGAGGTAGGTTAGAGATTTCCCCTTATGCTTTTGCTCAAACTTGCTGCCGCATTACTCTGCTCCGCAACCATGCTGGGCGCCCAGAGCATTCCCGCTGGGACAGCGATTCCTATCATGCTGAACTCGACCCTCAAGTCCAAAGACTCTAAGGCTGGCGAAAGGATCGAGGGAAAACTCATGCAGGAACTCTTGTTGCCGTCCGGGGTGAAAATCAAGTCGGGATCGCACCTGACCGGACACGTGGTTTCCGACGACCTCGCCGGATCGGTCTGGCGCATTACGGTGATGTTCGACAGTCTCCAGGATCAGGGACGAACGATTCCGTTGAATGTTGGACTGCGCGCCATGGCTGCATCGGAGAGCGTTTTTCAGGCTAAGACTCCCATCGATTCCACCTCGACCTACGAATCTTCGTATGGGTGGACCACGAAACAAGTGGGCGGCGACGTGGTATTTCGCGGTCGTGGATATATTGCATCGCCCGACGGGAAAGTCGGCCGCTGGAATGGTTCCGGAGCCTGGGGGAAGTTGACGCCAGCCGGCGACTGCCTGGCTACCGAGGTCAACGATCAAGAGCAGGCCTTATGGGTGTTTTCGACCACCGCGTGTGGAGTCTATGGCTTTGAGGACCTTAAGCTTGCTCAGGCGGGAAGCACTGCGCCCGTCGGACAAATCACGCTGGAATCGGCGAAGGAGATACTCGTCCGCGACGGTAGCGGTTGGCTCTTGTTGGTCAATGCTGCCTCGGCCAATCCCGCAACCACAAAGTAGGTGGTTAATGTAATGGCCAAACCGATGACACGCAGGAAGTTACTGGAGCCGACGATCGGAATTGAACCGATGACCTGTCGATTACGAATCGACTGCTCTACCAGCTGAGCTACGTCGGCTTGGCTCGATTGTAAATGTCGTGGGAGGTTACCGTAAAGGGACACCGGGCCCGGTTTTCCACTGTTTTCGGGGATTTCCACTTGCTTCGCAACTGCTGTCCCCGGATAATCAATGCAAGCTCAGCTGGCGACTCCGAGCTTACATGAATCGATATTGTCGAACGGACGTCCTTCGGATCCTGCACATAACGGCCCAGCAACTTGTGGGCTGGCAACGCGCAGGACTCGTTCCTATTTCTGAGACGTTCACCTTCTACGACCTCCTCCAGCTTAAGAAGATTCGCGACCTTCGCGCCAAGCGGGTGCGGCCGGCGGTGATTCTGGAATCGCTGCAAGCGATGCAGAAGCAAGTGGCCGGTATGGAAAACCCCTTGATCGAGGCGAGTGCCTTCAGCGTCGGTTCGCGTGTGGCCTACCGCCATCAAGGCCACGTAGTTGAGCCGATCGCGGGACAGTTTGTTCTCGAATTTGGCGCGGCAGGGACAGTGGTATCGACGACTTCGGCGGTCTCGAACGGCAAAGTGAAGCCGATCGTCAACTTCGACGATGTCGTTGAGCTATTTGCCCGCGGGGTCGCGATGGAAGAGCATCCCAGCACCCACGACGAAGCCATTCGGACTTATCAGCGTGTGCTGGAGATTGAGCCTGACCACGCCGCTACTCATATCAATCTGGGCACTCTTTATTACAACCGGCAGGATTTTGTCTCCGCCGAGAAACATTATCGGGCCGCGGTTGCGGCGGACGCGCGCTACGCTCTAGCCTACTTCGACCTCGGCAATGTGCTGGACGAGACGGACCGGATTCAGGACGCGGTCGTCGCTTATCGCAGTGCAATCCAACTGGCGCCGACGTACGCCGACGCGCATTACAACCTGGCCTTGGCCTACGAACGGCTGGGCCAAGCCCGGCGCGCCCTGCTCCATTGGAAGACGTACCTCAAGCTCGACAGCAGCGGCCCTTGGGCAATTCATGCCAGGAACCAGGTCGCGCGCATCCTGGAAACGGATCCGCTAAAGATCGTCTACAAGCAACAGAAGTAACGATCGTTCAAACCATCCCACAAATCATTCGGCCGGAAGTCGCTTTTCGTATTCATCCTTGGCCTTAGTGAAGAGCGACCAGAAGGCAGCCGGTTCGCGGCCTTCCAGCCGATCGACCAGCACCGCAAGATGAGAGTGCCAGCCAGGACCGACTGCGAGCATTGCTTTGCGATCGCGCAGGCGGCGATGGGTGAGAACCAGTCGAACTTTGTCATCCTGCGGAGTCAATTCAAACGTGACTTCCGAAGGTCCGTCCTTGCCGCTTCCCCACGTCAGACTCAGCACACGCGGCGGTTCCAGGCGGGTTACGGTGTGCTGCGTCATCTGACCCTCCTCGGCGCCTTTGAACTGTTCGGGGACAGGTGCGGTATTTCGCGACAGGCTGGAATGATAGAACGTCAGCTCGACCGTCCCGCCCACGCGCTGCTCCATCTCCCCTGCAAGCCACTTTGCGCGCTTGTCTGACTCTGTCAGATAGGCCCACACGCGCTCGATGGGACCGGGCAATATTCGCTCGAAGCGAAGCGTGCCAGGCTCGACAACGGTGGCATGATCGCCGCTCGTCTGTTGCAACCAGCCGGCCAGTCCGTCGAGGATCATCGTCCAGCCCTGCCGCGTGCGATCAATCCACTCGGGCAGTACGGCCTCATGCGTCAGAGTGAGGTCGCATCCGCCGGCAGAGGGGACAATTTCGATGGTCACACGAGTGTTTTCGGAAGAGTATTTGGGAACTTTAAACATGAACACCAGCCGTCGAGGCCGGTCAAGCTCGATATATTCGCCGAAGTGCTCGACGTCGCCGCCATCGCGCCGAATCAGCAGGAACTTGCCGCCGACGCGCGCGTCAATTTGCACGCACGTCATTTGTCCTGTGGGCGTGGCAAACAACCACTTCCCCGCTGTATCGGGGTCGAGCCAGGCGTCGAACACACGCTCGGGCGAAGCATCGAAGTGCCGGGTAATGCGAAGCGCGCGGTCAGAAACGGCGGTCATTTCAAGTGTCCTTTCACATCTTCGTCTTCGGCCTTAAGCAGAGCTTCCAGGGCATCCAGCCGTTTGTTCCAAAAATGTTTGTAATAACGCAGCCATTTTTCGGCGGCTGCCAGCGGTGATGGCTCAATGCGGCAGATGTGCCTTCGTCCTTCCACCCTGCGACGCACCAGTCCGGCCGATTCCAATACTTTTACGTGCTTGGACGCCGCCGCAAATGACATCTTGCAGGGCGCCGCGAGCTCGCCGATGTTGCGCTCGCCTGCGGCCAGGGTGCGAAGCATCGCGCGCCGAGTGGGATCGGCCAGGGCGTGAAAGACGCTGTCGAGCGAGGCCGGTCGTTGTGCAACCATGTGGTTGAATATATACTCGGCGGAAGTAATTGTCAACCACCTGGTTTAATAGTTTTCCTGCGACTGTTATTTGTCCTTGATGGCGCAGATCGTGACGGGCCCGCCGAAGCTGCGCGCGGCAATTAAGCCCTGGCGAGAGTGTAGCCAGGCAGGTTGCGGTAAAATCAAGGGTTTCCTATCTCATCGACAAGGATTGCCATAATGTCTGAAGCTACTGTGCAACGTTCCGACGCTCCCGCTCCCCTGGTCGCTCTCACCGAAGACGAAGTGCTCTTCCGCGACACCGTTCGCCAATTTGCCGACGAGAGCATTCGCCCTCACGTGAAAGAGATGGACGAGAAGGGCGTCTTCGAGCACTCGCTCATCGACCAGTTCTTCGAGCTTGGCCTGATGGGCATCGAAGTGCCCGAGGAGTATGGCGGCGGAGCGGGCACGTTCTTCGAAGCCATCCTCGCCGTCGAGGAGCTGTCGCGCGTCGATCCCTCCGCTGGCGTCGTTGTCGATGTGCAAAACACGCTGGTGAACAATGCTCTGCTGCGTTGGACAACGGCAGAGCAGAAGAAGCGCTATCTGCCGCGGATGTGTAAAGACACCGTGGGCGCCTACGCGCTCAGCGAAGCCGCGTCGGGCTCGGATGCCTTCGCATTGCAGACACGCGCCGAACTCAAGGGCAGCGAGTACGTTCTGAACGGCCAGAAGCTGTGGATCACAAACGCGAACGAAGCCGGTGTCTTTATTCTGCTGGCCACGGTCGATCCCACAGCGGGGTACAAGGGCATCACGGCGTTCATCGTCGAAAGAAGTTTTCCCGGCTTCACCGTCGGCAAGAAGGAAGACAAGCTCGGCATTCGCGCCTCCAGCACCTGCGAGTTGATCCTGGATGATTGCCGCGTACCCAAGGAGAATGTGCTGGGCGAGGTGGGCAAGGGCTACAAGATCGCGATTGAGACGCTGAACGAAGGCCGCATCGGCATCGGTGCGCAGATGCTCGGGCTGGCTCGCGGCGCATGGGAGTTCGCCGCGAAGTACGCGCAGGAGCGGAAACAGTTTGGCCGCGCCATCGGCGAGTTCCAGGGCATTCAATTCCAGATTGCGCAGATGGCGACCGAGATTGAAGCCGCCCGCATGTTGCTGTACAACTGCGCCCGCATGAAAGACGCCGGCATGAACTTCGTGAAAGAAGCGGCGATGACCAAGCTGTATTGCTCGCAGATTGCGGAGAGCGTCGCGTCGCTGTGCGTCGAGATCTATGGCGGCTACGGATTCACCAAGGATTATCCCGTGGAGAAGTTCTTCCGCGACTCCAAGATCGGCAAGATCTACGAGGGCACCTCGAACATGCAGTTGCAAACCATCGCCAAGCTGGTGATGGGAAAGTAGGCGCGTAGAACATCGCGGCAAAGTCAAAATCCCCACTCAAGCACAGGCCGCTTGAGTGGACGCCCACACTAGAACTAGGCCCAGTTCCCTCTCCACCCTTCACAGCGTATACCACTTAGGAGGCCTCCGTTGGCAGCGACTGCTGGCAATTTTTTCCCACACAAACCGCACTAAAGTCTCTCGCGCGGTGATATGCTTCGCACTATTCGCGTCTCCTACTCCGTGGGAATGCAAGAAAAGGAGCACCGCCATGCACCGGAAATCGCTAAGCTACTTAACTCTGTTGACAGGCAGCTTGCTGCTCGTCACCAGCTTTGCGTCCGCGCAGAACAATCCTTGCAACGTAATTACCCTGGGGCCGATGGGTAGCTTTAACGGGTTCGTTCCCTTCCCTGCCAGCAGCCTGTGGAACACTAATATCGCCAATGCGCCGGTCGACCCCAACTCGGCTGCGCTCATCAACTTCATCGGCAACAACGTGGGGTTGCATCCCGACTTCGGGGCTGGGCTTTACGACGGCCAGACGATTGGCATCCCCTACATTGTGGTACCCGGCACGCAGCGGCTGGTGAACATCAACTACACCTTGTACGGTGACGAGAGCGACCCCGGCCCGATGCCGATTCCTTCCAATGCGCTAATTGAAGGCTTTCCACAGCCCGGCAATGGCGATCGGCACGTGCTCATATTAGACCAAGGCAATTGCTGGTTGTACGAGCTGTACTACGCCTTTAACGAAAGTGCCATTGGCTGGGACGCCGGCTCGGGAGCAGTGTGGGACCTGGAAGCCAACGAAATGCGGCCCTACACCTGGACCTCCGCAGATGCGGCAGGGCTGCCCATTTTGCCCGGCCTGGTCCGCTTTGACGAGGTGCAGGCCGGGGCGATCAACCATGCCATTCGCGTGACGCTGCAAAACAGCCTGGAGGCATTCACGCCGCCGGCCTCGCACTGGGCGGCCAATTCCAGCAATCAGTACGCTGCGCCTATGGGGATGCGGATGCGCCTGAAGGCGAGCTTTGATATCTCCGGCTTCTCGCAGCATAACCAGGTGATCCTGACCGCGCTCAAACAGTACGGCATGATCATGGCCGATAACGGCTCGTCGATGTTCATCACCGGTACGACCGATATGCGCTGGAATAACGATGATCTTGGCGACCTGCACGGAGTGACCGCCTCCGATTTCGAGGTGGTGCTGATTTCGCCGCTGTACACGCCGCAGAATGTCCCGACCGGGCCGGATCCCACGATCAACAGCTTCACGGCGACGTCGTCTGGTGGGTCGGGGCAACCTGTCACGTTGAGCTGGAGTGTGACAAACGGGGAGTACTACATTGTGTCACCCGCGGTGGGCGCGATTCGCGGCAATAGCGTCACTGTTTATCCCACGGTAACGACCACCTACACCCTGGATGCCACGAATCAATATGGACGCACGACGGGACAGGTTAGGGTGACGGTGCCGTAAGTGAAGCCAGTCCGTGCGAGCAGCGCCGGCCTTTAAGGCTGGCGTGACGCCGCAGTAAAAAACAACGGCTGCTGAAGTCGTAAGACTTCAGCAGCCGTTGCCCTTCTGTGAAGCTGACGCGGGCCTAAAGGCCCGCTCTACCACCGACCCTACCGCACTACGCCTTCCAGTGGCGAGCTCGCTGTAGCGTAAAGCTTCTTTGTCATGCGGCCGGCGAGGTATGCCTGGCGGCCGGCGATCACGGCATTCTTCATCGCCTCGGCCATCAGTACGGGATCTTGTGCTCCAGCGATGCCGGTATTCATCAGCACGCCATCGACCCCAAGTTCCATGGCAATGGTCGCGTCCGACGCGGTGCCGACTCCGGCGTCAACGATAAGCGGCACATCCGTAATGATCTCGCGCAGGATGCGGATGCTGGCGCGGTTCTGGATGCCCATCCCGCTGCCGATAGGGGCGCCCAGGGGCATGACGGCAGCCGCTCCGGCATCGATCAACCGCTTCGCAACCACAATGTCATCAGAAGTATACGGAAGAACAGTGAAGCCTTCCTTTACTAGCACGCGAGTGGCTTCGATGGTCGCCTGCACATCGGGAAACAACGTCTGCTGATCGCCGATGACTTCGACCTTCACCCAATCCGACAGGCCGACCTCACGGCCCAGACGCGCCGCACGGATGGCCTCGTCGGCGGTGTAGCAGCCGGCGGTATTGGGCAACAGAAAATATTGCTGCGGATCGATGAAGTCGAGCAGCGACTCCTTGCTGCGATCGAGGTTCACGCGGCGCACGGCGACGGTGACCATCTCAGCTCCGCTGGCCGCGATGGCGCGAGCCGTCTCCTGCCCTGATTTGTACTTGCCCGTGCCCACGATGAGGCGCGAGCGGAACTGCCTGCCTGCAATTGTGAATGAGTCCATGAGGGTATTGTAAATCGCTGGCCCAGGGGGGCGCACCGGCACCATCGCATTGAGCACAATCCGTAGAACTTCGTTACTGCAACACCCTTGACAGGCCTTAATCCTGAGCATTCAATGAGAGGGCTTTCCAACTCATATCCGGACTCCTTGACTTTGTAAATCGAGTCACGGTCGTAGTCACATCATCATCTTGGGTGCAGCATGAAGACATCGAACCGTCGCGGTGATAGGGCAGCAGTTGTCATCTGCCTTTTGACACTCAGCGTAATTGGTTGGGGGAGCTGCAACCGGGAATCCTCAGATACCTTGCCGCAATATTTCGGTCTTTACTATCAGAGTTCCAAAGGCTTGAAGGAAATCCCTCTGTCTGGCGAACCGGCCTATGTCGCTGCAACCAAGAACGTGAAGGCCGCAATGGCGAGTCGCAATATGGAGAATTTGAAGGCAGCCATGAACGACCTCTACACCTCATGCCAACAGGCCTCCACCAAACCCAGCTTCATCGTGTACCATAACGAACTCCAGCCGCAGATGATCCATCTTGCGGGAATTCACCCGCCGGCGAAAGGGCTTGCTGCGGTCGACCTCGGTATCGCTCCTGTCGCCAACCAACAGAGCATGTACAGACTTGGTCCAAAGCATCCGCTTCCTCGCGGACTCTACCTTCTTTCGGCGAGCAACGGCATGCCAAGCGAACTGGGGGGGAATCCTCAGCTGGACTGTTTCCTGGTAGATACGACTCCAAGCGAGATGCTCAAAGCTTCGCAGTAGTTCTGTTCGGCGGCTGACGGTTGATAGCTGACAGCCGAAAGCTCCTCCGGTTGACCCCCTTTCTCCCACTTCCCTACAATCGAGGATTCCGTACTCAACACAGGACGAATTCATGGCGCTAGAGCTTTTCAATACTCTGTCCGGCAAGGTCGAAGAGTTTCATCCCCTGCAAGACAACTTGGTCCGCATGTACGCTTGCGGGCCGACGGTTTACGACTACGGCCACATCGGCAACTTTCGCACCTTCGTTGTGGTCGACACGTTGCGGCGTTTCCTGAAGCAGAGCGGCTTCAAACTGAAGCACGTGATGAACATCACCGACGTGGATGACAAGATCATCCGCAACGCCGCGCGCGATGGCGTGACCGTGCAGGAGTACACGAAAAAATATCGCGAAGCGTTTCTGGAGGACGCCGACGCGCTGAACATCCAGCATCCCGAGCTGATCGTAAACGCCACCGACCACATACAGGAGATGGCGCACTTCATCGCCCTGCTAGTGGAGAAGGGCTACGCGTACCGCACCGATGACGGCTCGTACTATTTCCGCATCGCCAAATTTCCTGAGTACGGCAAGCTGTCGAAGAAGGATTTCGCCGGGATGACGGACGGCGCGCGAGTAGATGTCGACGAGTACGACAAGGACAATGCCCGCGATTTTGCGCTGTGGAAGGCGCCGAAACCGGGTGAGGCGATGTGGGAAACGGAGATCGGGCCGGGACGTCCGGGCTGGCACATCGAGTGTTCGACCATGTCGATGAAGTACCTGGGCGACACCTTCGATATTCATCTCGGCGGCGAGGACCTGATCTTTCCTCATCATGAGAACGAGATTGCGCAATCGGAAGCAGAGACGGGCAAGCAATTCGTGAAGGTGTGGGTGCACTCGCGCTTCCTGCTGGTGGAAGGCGAGAAGATGGCCAAGAGCGCGGGGAATTTCTTCACCGTCCGCGACTTGATCCTGATGGGTCACAAGCCGTCGTCGATCCGTTTTCTGCTGATGTCAGTTCCCTACACCAAGCAACTCAACTTCACGTTCGATGGCCTGACCCAGGCGGCGAACTCGGTGGAGCGGCTGCGGAATTTCAAGCGGCGGCTGGAGGCGTCGCAGTTTCCAGAAGGAACGAGTGCTGCGATCGCGGAGATTGCGAAAAAGACTTCTAACGAAATGCGGGCCGGGCTGGACGATGATCTGAATACGGCGCGCGCGCTGGGAGCGATCTTCGATATGGTGCGCGACGTGAACGCCGCGGCGGATGCGGGTGACGTCCACAAAGACGATGTGCCGGCACTGCTCAAGGTGCTGGAACAGTTTGAGGAGATCTTTGCGGTGCTGAAGGATGACGATGCCGCGAAGGTTCGAGCTACGGTCGAATGGGCAAAGGCAGAGGGGCTGGAGGACGACATCAGCCCTGCAACGGCCGAGCTGGCGAAGGCGGCGACGCTGTCGGACGAAGAAATCGAGAAGCTGGTCGCCGAGCACTCGCGGGCGCGCAAGTCGCGCGACTTCGCGCGATCGGACGCGATCCGCGCGCAATTGGCGGAGAACGGCGTCATCCTGGAGAACACTAAGGACGGCGTGCGGTGGAAGAGGAAGTGAAACAGTGGCTAGATGTCAGTGGCTAATGAGGAGACTCCTCATTCTTGAGGTGTCATCCCGAGCGAGCGCAGCGAGTCGAGGGACCCCTATTTCCTTTTCAATGTTCTTGTGGTGATAGGAGGTCCTTCGACTCGTCCGCGCAAACTACGCACGGACTCGCTCAGGATGACACATCACCAAAAAAGCATTTTCGCTGGCCAGTGGCCACTGATCACTGGCCACTGGTTTTAAACGCCTTGATCACGATGTCGTTGGGTTGGTTGCCGACGGGAATCAGCGTTACCAGGGCGCGGTCGGCGCTGATCTTCGAGTTGTCGCGAGTTTTCACCGTCCGCACGACGGCGACATCGCCCGATCCCGAATCCACAACCAACAGATGCGCTTCATCAGGAGTAAGCGCCAGCGCATCAGGATGGTTGCCCACCTGCACCGCCCCAATCACGCGGCCTTCATCGATGGCGTAGACACTCACCGTGCCCGAACCAAAGTTGCTCATGTAGAGCAGCGTGTTGTCGGAGGTAACGATGCCGTGCGAAGGATTGTCGCCGATAAGATAGCTGCCGCCGACCTCATTCGTGCCAGTTTCGACGATGGAAAAGTTGTTGCTGTTGAAGTTGCTGACGAACAGCTCGCCGCCATCGGGTTTGAGAGCGAGTTGGACCGGTAGCTGACCAACGTCGAGATAGGTCAGCAACCGGCCGGACTTCAGATCGACAGCGGCGACCTGGTTCGATCCCGGGCAAGCCACGAAGACTTTGCTGTTGTCGGGCACGATCGCCAGGTCTTGCGGCTGACTACAGACCTTGACGGTACCGCGCACAGCAAGCTTTTCCGCGTCGATAATGGAGATCGTATCGTCGGCGCGATTACTCGCGACCACCAGCTTGCCATCCGTCGAAACCTTCGCCATTCCTGGCGCGCCGCCGACGCGAATGGTCGCGATGACCGCCCGCTTCGCCAAATCGATTACGGAAACATTCGCCGAACCCGAGTTGGCGACATAGGCCCGTTTGCCGTCGGCGGAAACCGAGACATAATACGGCCTGGCGTGGACGCCGATGGTCGCGATCACCTGATTGCGTTCCGCATCGATGATGCTGACGTTGTTGGAATCCGCATTGGCAACGTAGATTTCGTTGCGCGTGAGACTGGTGGCAATGCCGGTGGGAGCAGCGCCGACTGGAACCGTCTTCACGTTGCGGAGCTTTAACAGATCAATCACGCTGACGGAATTGCTCTTGCCGTTGCTGACGTAGGCGTATTCGTGATAGCCGGGCGCGACGGTTTTGCTCTGGCGGCAGCCGGCAATGGTCGCAATGATCGGCAGTAGCGACAGCAGTGCGGCCAATCGGGCACTGCTGCGCCACGGCGTTCTCTCATGCATCAGCGAGCGGCAGCCGTTCCGGCGCTTGCGGTAACCGAAGCGCGACGGCGGGCCTCGGGATTCGGGACTGTATCGGCCACGGAGCGGCCGAGGACATTGGCGATCTGGCGAATCTCGACCATCAACTGGTCGAACTGATCGGGATAGAGCGATTGCTTTCCGTCGCTCAGGGCGCGATCGGGATCGGGATGGACTTCGATGATCAGCCCATCGGCGCCAACTGCCACCGCGGCGCGCGAGAGCGGTGTGACTTTGTTGCGCTTGCCGGTGCCGTGGCTGGGATCGACGATGATAGGCAGATGGCTGAGGCGCTGGACCGCGGGCACCACGCTGAGGTCGAGCGTGTTACGGGTGTGATCGGCGAAGGTGCGCACACCGCGCTCGCACAGCACGACGTTGTAGTTGCCTTCGCTCATGATGTACTCGGCAGCCATCAGGAATTCTTCCAGGGTGGCCGACATGCCGCGCTTCAGCATCACCGGCTTGTGGGCCCGTCCGGCGCGCTTCAGCAGCGAGAAGTTCTGCATGTTGCGCGCGCCAATCTGGATCATGTCGGCATACTTTTCCACCAGGTCGAGCGACTCGTTGTCCACTGCCTCGGTAACGATCAGCAGCCCAAACTGGTCGCGAATGTCGGCCAGGATTTTCAGGCCGTCTTCCCCCAGACCCTGAAAGGCATAGGGCGAAGTGCGAGGCTTATAAGCGCCGCCGCGGAAGAAACGGGCGCCGGCGCGGGCGACGTGTCCGGCCGTGGTAAACGCCTGCTCGCGGCTCTCGATGGCGCAGGGTCCGGCCATGACGGCTACTTCATCGCCGCCAATGGTCGCGTCGGAGTTCGGGAAGCGTAAGACCGTGTCGTCTTCTTTCAGATCGCGGCTGACAAGCTTGTAAGGCTTGCTGACGCGTATCACCTCCTGCACGCCCACCATCTCATCGAAGGTGCCAGGGTCGAGTTCGGTCTCGTTGCCGGTGATGCCGATGGCGGTGCGCTGCGCTCCGGGCATGGAGTGAGCGCGAAAGCCCAGAGTTTCGATCCTTTCGCAGACGCGCCGCACATCCTCTTCGGTCGCGTGCGCCTTCATGACAATAAGCATTGGGAGACCCCTTGTAGTGGTCTAGTGTACCGTTCGCGGACGGGCGGCGGCAATTCATACAGCCACGAGCCGCGAGCCAACAAGCCTGGAGCCTCAAGGCGCTAGTCCTATTCAACTTCTCGACTTAGAAGTCTGCAATCGAGCTCGGGGCTCGTAGCTCAAAGCTCAGCTCATCATCTCCAGAAGCTTGAGAACGGTGTTCCAGTTCCTGGCGGTGCAAACCGTCTTGAGCCTGGAGTCGAAGTAGGCGCTGGTCAACTTGGTGCGCGCCATGCCGTTGGGCATGTGCAGGTAGATTTCGCGGCCGGAGACATGAAAGGCGTCAGGCGCGGATCGCTGCGGGTCGAGAGACTTGACCGCATCGGCGCTGGGCAAGTCAGCGAGGAAATAGACGTGGAGCGTCGGTTGCGGCAGGCCTGCCTTCAGAAATGGGTTGTCACGTGCCGCCTGAGCCAGTTCCTCACGATTGCGCAGGACAACGGGAACGGAAAATCCGAAGCGTTCTGCAATCCTCTTCGACAGAAGAGCAGGAAGAGCTTTCGCGACCTTCGGCGGAGCGGTGAACACAACGTTGCCGCTCTGGATATAGGTACGCACGTTGCCGCACCCGGCGCTCGTGAAAATCTCGACGAGCTGCTTCATCGGCAGCACGTGCTTGCCGCCGACGTTAATGCCCCGCAACAATGCGACGTACGTCTCTACCTGCTCCACGATGTGCCGTTGTCCCAATTGATGGTGTTGCCGTCGGGGCTGATGGTTCCGCCAATCTGCTGGCCGGACCAGTTCGTCGTGATGTGCCGCGAGTCGTCGAACGAGCCGGTCGCAGTCTGGCCGCTTTCATTCTTCAAGCGCAGATCGCCTTTCTTCTGACGAATGAAGCAAGCTTGGGAGTGGTTGCCGTCGCGATACCAGGTTCCATCCAGATTGGGGCGGCGCCCACCGCCACTGGAGCCACACCGCAACCAATATGTGCCGTTGGACCAGTCAATGCGGAGCCCATCCGGGCTTAGCGTTCCCTGCACAAACCGCCATTCGTCGGCGCTGAACACAGTCTGTTGCGTGTTCACGAAGTGGCCTGACGAGGTACTGCCATTTTCGTTGGTGAAGGTCAAGATGGGCCCATTGCTGCTGATCGAGCAACGCTTGGTTTTATCACCCTGGGCACACCAGTCGCCCGAGATGCGCCCCCCTTGGCCGAAGTCCTGAGCCCATGCCTGTGGAGCACGAAGTTGGACGACGCCCAACATGATGGCGGTGACCAATATGGCCGTGCCTGCGACTTTCGCGCTCCGGAGGACCATCGCACCTCGCTCCGCTCCGTTGGGCTGTATCCGGCGAAGTTGGAGTCAGCCGCGCAGCATTGCGCCAAAGGATATCAAAGAAATACAAGGCAGCGACAGGCCGCCGCAAGGCCATTGCCAGCCGGTGACAAACCCGTCACAATCAGATGGGGTGCGATAGTCATAATCTGTAGCTGGGTTGCGCCACGGTATTGCTCACACAAACGATATGCCACTCCTTGACAGCACGCGGGTCAAACATCCCTTCTGGACAGCACCCAACCAGATCACTCTGCTGCGGCTGATTTTCATCCCTTTTGTGATTATCGCGGTGTTCGATGGCCACTGGCGGTGGGCACTGTGCCTGCTGGTGGCCGCCGCATTGAGCGACGCTCTTGATGGGCTGCTGGCGCGCACCCTGCATCAACAGACGCTGCTGGGGCAGTACCTGGATCCGATCGCAGACAAGCTGCTGCTGAGCTCACTGTTTCTGGTGCTCTCGTTCGTCAAGAAGATTCCGTGGAAGTTCACGATAGTGGTTTTCAGCCGCGACCTCTGCATTGTAGCCACTGCCGTTGTGCTGTACGCCACCGTGGGCTTTCGCGACTTCCGTCCCAGCATCTACGGCAAGCTGAATACTGCCTGCCAGATCTCTGCCGTGTTCTTCGTCGTCCTGTCGCAAGTGGTGGAGGCGCACTGGATCAAGTTGCTGATCAAGTTTTTTCTTTATGCGACTTTCACCTTCGCTACCGTCTCTGGAGTGCATTACGTCCTGGTAACGGGACACCGTCTGCGCAAAGAATCAGTAGCCAGTAGCCAGTAGCCATTGGTCAGGTTGGTTGTCAGTTAGAGCACCGCTCGCCTCAGGTATGCTGACAACTAACAACCGACAACTGACAACTTTTTCATGTCCTCCGATCGCCATCATCGCCTGCAAGTGGTCTTCGCGTTTGCCCTGGTGTACATCTTCTGGGGCTCAACCTATCTGGCCATCGGCATTGCCGATCAGGAAGGCCTGCCGCCGGCGGTCATGTGCGCAATCCGTTTTGCTATCGCCGGATCGCTGATGCTGGCGGTCCGCGCCCTCATCGGCCGCAGTATACGGATCACACTGCATGAGGCCGTGCGCCTGGCCGCCATCGGTTGGCTGCTGCTGGTGGGCGGCAACTTCGGCCTGGCATGGGCGGAGCAGTGGGTGCCAACCGGCTTTGCCGCGCTGATCATCGCCATCACGCCCATCTGGTTCCTGCTGCTGGAGACGTTTGTCTTTCGCGGTGACCGGCTGTCGCAACGCGGGCTGTTCGGTGTTGCGCTGGGCATCGCAGGTGTCGCCGTCTTGTTCTGGCCAAGGTTCGAGCACCGCGCCACGCTGGGCATCATGCCGCTGGTGGGAGCTAGCACTTTGCTGCTGTCGTCGTTCAGCTGGTCGGTGGGCTCGGTGCTGTCGCGCAAGTGGCAAATGAAGGTCGATCCCTTCACGGCGACTGGCTGGGAAATGCTGTTTGCGTCCATTGGTAACGCGCTCGTCGCCGTCGTCACCGGCGAGGTGCATCGTATCGCGATCACTCGTCGTGGAATGCTGGCCGTGCTCTATCTCGTGGTCTTCGGGTCTTGGGTGGGATACACGGCGTATATCTGGCTGCTAAAGCATGTGCCGACGCCGAAAGTGGCGACTTACGCGTATGTCAATCCTCTGGTAGCGCTTTCCCTGGGATGGCTGGTTCTGAACGAGCAGCTTGACACATTCGTGCTGGCTGGAACGGTGATCATCGTTGCTGGAGTGGCGCTGGTCACGACCGCCAAAGTGCACGAAGGCAGCGCGGCACCGGTGCTAACCGAGGTCGAGCCGGACGCGTAGGTCTATCGCAAAACATGAGTCAAAATCGTATAGCTTGCGGTTATAATCTCGGCAGTCATGTCACCCTGGGTATTGCAGTGGTGGGAATGGTTTTTGCTTGCAGCCGCCTTGTATTTCGTCCGAAGTGTCATCTATAGCGAGCATCCCATGGCGTTCACTATTCGCTTTTGCCTTGTGGTGGGCATGCTCCTATCGGCATTGATGGGCGCCGTTCGATTGGTCAGGTGGGCGTGGGGCGGATAATCAGCGATTCACCGCGCAGTTTCACCCTTACTGGTGGGGATGGCGATCGATGCTCTCGTCTTCCCACTGAAGAAAGGCGCGAAAGGCCGCGCCGCGATGACTGTAGCCAGCCTTCTCTTCGGCAGTAATCTCGGCAAAGCTCTTGCCGATCTCCGGAAAATAAAACAACGGATCGTAGCCGAAGCCGTTGGAGCCGCGCGCCGCGTGCAGGATAATTCCTTCCGCGTTGCCGTGAAATGTCGCGAGCGTGTGGCCGTTGCGCGCGGCGGCGATTACACAAACGAACCGGCCGGTACGGAACTGGTCGGGCACGTCGTGCAGCTCGCGCAGCAGGCGCGCATTGTTCGCCTCGTCGTCAGAGTTGCCCGCCTGTTCGGGCGCAGGGGGTTCGGACAGACGGTGCTCGTCGGCGGCATACCGCGCGGAGCGCACGCCAGGCGCGCCGCCAAGAGCATCGACCTCCAGCCCTGAGTCGTCGGCGATGACGATCTCGCCTTCCGCGTACTTGCTGTAGTGCTCGGCTTTCTTGCCGGCGTTGGCTTCGAAGGTGGCGCCGTCTTCGATGACAGAGGGCAGCGACGCGAAGCCGGGCAGCATCTCAATCTGCACGTTGTGAGCGATGGCCGCACCGACCAGGTCGCGAATCTTGCCGGGATTTGAGGTAGCTACGAGTACACGCTTCATGGAAGTTCTATTTCACCACAGAGGCACAGAGTTCACAGAGAAGATAAAGGCAAGGTGGTCTGGGGCACCGCGTCTACGCTTTTCAAGTAGAGATGCAAATGTCCACGGTCAAAGCATTAATTGCAATATCGAAGCTTTATGTGCGATCAAAAAAACAATCTAGAATATAGCTGTGTGTCTCTGTGGTGATAAATTACGCTTGCTTTCTTCGCTCAACGTACCAGAATGCCCACAGAAACAGGAGAGATGCGAGGCTGAGAGCATCGCCCAGCCAGCGGTCCGGCGTGCGGATAAAGCGAACATCGACTTTGCTGTGGCCGGCGGGAACAGCGATCATCATGCGTCCCGTGGGATCGTCCGACTGCGGCGTAATTCGCTTGTCGTTCAATTCGACTCGCCATGCGGGATAGTTCATCAGGCGAAGCACGATCTCGACCGGCAGCGAAGACTCCACGATCAATTGTTTGCGATACGGGCTGGTGTGCAAGTGTGTCAGACGAGCGTTCGTAGCCAGTGCGTGGCCATTTTCACCGCGAATCACAAACTCGGGAGAGTCCGGCTTGATCTCGTAATTGTCAGCGCCTGCGGGAGTGTACTCGTCGGTTCCCACGTAGCCATAGCCCGCGTGGAACACACTGGAGAGCATAAAGGGAGTGTCTTCGGGATCGCATTGCGGTTGCAGCGCCAGATTGCAGACCGCGATCAGCGTGATGAACAAGACAGCGTAGAGCGATGCCTTGCCGGGAAAGCGTGGCACAGCCGTAACTACGAAGACGGCATAGGCGATGCCGGTGACCATCAACCAGCGCCAGGGAAACTGCAGGAAGCACAGATCGGGCATCAAGCGATAAGCCAGACTGGTGATGGGCAACATCAACGCCAGCGATACGCCTGCCAGAATTACCAGCGGCCACCACAGTATGGGATTGCTCCTGCGCCATCCGCGGGCGACGAACATGGCCACACCGGTAATCGCCAATTCCACAATAGCGAGCCACGACAAAGTTCGTAGAAACGCATCATGTTCGGGCTCGCCAATGCGCGTGAAGAGGAAATTCTCCGCTGGACGCACGCCCGCGGATAGGACTTGTCCCACCGTTATCCAATTCCTCTCGTAGAGGACTGGCACAATGTAGAACCCGGCCAGCAACAGTCCCACTGCCATCGCAGCGCAGCCATAAAGAAACAGGCGAGCGTTGCGGCGAAGGATGGTGACGATTGCCAGCAGTAACACTGCTACATAAGACGCGATGATTGCCGCGGGAACGTTGGTGAGCCAGACTCCGGCGGTGGTCAGCGCCAAAGGGACAAACATGGCGCGCGGGGGACGCTCGCGAACGATCCACAGCACCAGCAGCGGCAAGAACGAAGCGGCGAGCAACTCAGCGAAAGCGCTGCGAACATAGATTGTCAGCAGCATGTAGGGGCTCACCGCATAGGCCAAGGCGATCAGGGTCGCGTCCGGGTCCTGGAACCACTCGCGCGCCATCTTGTGCATGGCCAACCCGGCAAGAAACACGGCACAGCAATCGAATGCAGCCGGGACAAACGTCCATGGAAGAACGCTGCCAAGCGCGCCGCCCAGAATCCACGACAGCGGCGGGTAGAAAAGGAAGCGCGGCTCGCCGCTGCCGTAGTTGGCATACGCGGCCCAGCGTGGGTAGAGAATTCCCTCGCGCCACTGCTGCGCCACTTCCATCCAGCTATTCATGTGGAAGGTGAGATCGTGCCCGCACGCGATGCCGCGAACGCTGAACGGCGCGACCACAGCGAGAGCGGCAAGCGCCAGCCCGCGAACGGTTGACCTCCTCAACGCTGATGTAGCGGGCGGCATGTGTGTTATCTTAACGTCCCGGCAACCGAGCTCATGGCGCAGGGAAATTGCCGTCTGCATTTACGGGGTCTGTCCAATTCCGGCTTCCCTTCTGTCGTTCATCAAAATTTAATGTGCGGTTCAACTGAGATTGATCTGTACAAGCTATGAAGGTACAACCTCAGAATCCATGCCTGAGGAGTGGAAAGGGTGAGGAAAACTATGCGTCAGTTTCTGGCAACTACGTTAATGGCGGTCATGATGTTTGGACCGCTGGTGAACGCAAACGCCGCACCGGCTAAGCCGGCTACCAAAACGATAGCCGTTCATACGCCCGCAGCAAGTCCCATCACGCACATCGTGGTGATCTACGGCGAGAACATCTCCTTCGATCACTACTTCGGCACCTATCCCAATGCCACCAATCCTTCAGGTGAACCGCCGTTCACACCAATAGGCGGAACGCCCACTGTTAACGGAATTCAGGGCGAGCTCAGCATCCTCAATCCGAATCTCAATCCTGCGAACGGAACTGGTGCGACCAATCCATTCCGCCTGGACCGCGGGCAGGCAGCAACCGCCGACCAGAATCACGACTACATGCCTGAACAGGCGGCTTTCGATAAAGGGTTGATGGACCTGTTCCCGGCTAACGTCGGCGTTGCCGGACCTCCTCCTGGTGGCGGCGGCATCGTGGATACCACAGGCCTGACCATGGGCTACTACGACGGCAACACCGTCACCGCGATGTGGAACTACGCTCAGTACTTTGCGTTGAATGACAACGCTTACGGCACCAACTTTGGTCCTTCCACGGTGGGCGCCATCAACCTGGTCTCCGGTCAGACCAACGGCGTTATCAACAACGTCCGCGGCACCGGCGC
>Ga0302326_10008599_pt1 | contig 22480 bp, 24 predicted proteins | sample Palsa_T0_3_FD_202264 | JGI IMG/M metagenome (GOLD analysis project Ga0302326, IMG submission 202264) | Peat permafrost microbial communities from Stordalen Mire near Abisko, Sweden - Palsa_T0_3 | ecosystem: Environmental > Terrestrial > Soil > Palsa > Peat permafrost | place: Sweden: Abisko... | reverse complement strand
CGGCGAGCAATGGCAGAAGGCGCGGCGCAAGGCGGCGCAGCGCATCCGCGACGTCGCCGCGGAACTGCTGGATTTGTATTCGCGGCGCGCCGCGCGCGAAGGCGCGAGCATGACGGCGAGCGATGCGGAGTACCGGGCGTTTCAAGCCGGGTTTCCTTTCGAGGAGACCGCCGACCAGGCCGCCGCCATCGACCAGGTGCTCGCCGATTTGAAGTCCGGCAAGCCGATGGATCGCGTCATTTGCGGAGACGTCGGTTTCGGCAAGACCGAGGTTGCCTTGCGCGCCGCCTTCGTCGCGGTACAGGCAGGACGCCAGGTCGCCGTGCTGGTGCCGACGACCCTGCTGGCCCAACAGCACTATACGACCTTCGTCGACCGATTTGCCGATTGGCCGGTGCGTGTCGAGAGCCTGTCGAGATTTCGCAGCAACAAGGAAGCCGACGCCGTGTTGAGCGGCGTGGCGGCCGGCACGGTCGACATCGTCATTGCCACGCAGCGCTTGCTGCAGGGAAAGGCGAAGTTCAAGGATTTGGGTCTGGTGGTGATCGACGAAGAACATCGCTTCGGCGTGCGCGACAAGGAGAAGCTCAAGGCGCTGCGCACCGAGGTCGACGTGCTCACGCTGACCGCCACCCCGATTCCGCGCACCCTCAACATGGCGATGGGAGGCCTGCGCGATCTATCCCTGATCACCACACCGCCCGCCGAGCGTCTGGCCGTCAAGACGTTCGTGCTCGAATGGAATGAAACCGTGGTACGAGAGGCGGCGCTGCGGGAAATCCGCCGCGGCGGACAGATCTACTACGTTCACAATACGATCGAGACCATCGAGAAGACCGCACAGGCCATTCGGGAGCTGGTGCCCGAGGCCAACGTCGCGGTCGGGCATGGACAGATGCGCGAGCGTGAGCTCGAGCAGCTCATGCTTGATTTCTACCATCGGCGCTTCAACGTGTTGGTGTGCACCACCATCATCGAGAGCGGCATCGACGTGCCCAGCGCGAACACCATCATCATCGATCGTGCGGACCGATTCGGGTTGGCGCAGATTCACCAGCTGCGCGGCCGCGTGGGCCGCTCGCATCACCGCGCATATGCATACCTCATCACCCCGCCGCACAAGGCCATGACCGCCGATGCGGTCAAGCGTCTGGAGGCGCTCGAGTCGCTCGAGGAGCTCGGCGCCGGCTTCACGCTGGCCACGCACGATCTGGAGATACGCGGCGCCGGCGAGCTTTTGGGCGATGAACAAAGCGGTCAGATCCAAGAGATCGGCTACAACCTGTACATGGAATTGCTGGAGCGCGCGGTCGCGGCCTTGAAGTCCGGTAAGCAGCCGGACCTGGAGCGGCCGCTGGATGCGGGGGCCGAGGTGGATTTGCACGTACCCGCGCTCATTCCGGAGGATTACGTTCCCGATGTGCATTTGCGCCTGGTCCTCTACAAACGCATCGCAAGCACGCCCTCCCGCGAGGAACTCGATGAGCTCAAAGTGGAGCTGATCGACCGTTTCGGGCCGTTGCCCGAATTCGCGCAATCCCTGTTCCGCTCGACGTACCTGAAGCTGCGTGCCGCCGCCCTCGGCATCCGCAAGATCGATGCCGGCGCGAACAGCGGCTATTTCCTATTCGAGGAGCAGAACAACATCGACCCGAAGCGCGTGCTGAAGCTGCTTCAAGGCAGGCCGAAGGAATATCGGCTCGACGGCCCTTTGAAATTGCGTTTCACGCACGATGCGCGCAACGAAGAGAAATTGTTCGCCCGCGTCGAGCAGCTGGTCGAACAGCTGGCTTGAATCGCGCACATGCTCGCGCCGGAATTGGGCCGTTATTTCTGAATCGCGCCCAGGAAATCGCCCTTACCCACGTCCACGCCGTTGTTGCGCAGCAGTGCGTATACCATGCTGAGGTGGAAGTAGAAATTCGGCAGCACGAAGTCGGTCAGATAGCTCAGCCCCGTGAATTTCCAGGAGCCGTTCGGGAACTTGATCTCGATCGTTTTGACCTCCGCGCCTTGTACCTGGGCGGCCGTGACGGTTTTCAAGAAGTCCAATGTCTTGGCGATGCGCGCCTTCAACTCGGCGAAAGTGGTTTCCGTATCAGGATGTTTCGGAATTTCCACCTGCGCCAGGCGGGCGGCGGCCCCTTTGGCGGTATCGCAGGCAATCTGCACCTGCCGCGCCAGGGGATGCATATCGGGAAACAGCCGCGCTTGAGCCAGCACGAGCGTATCGAATTTCTTGGTCTCCGCGTGCGCAGCCGCCTTGTCAAGAAGGCCGGACATATTGGTCAAGCCGCGCGTCAACGCGGGAATGCTGATGTCATACATGGAAATCGACATGGTTATTCTCCTGCCCGTTTTTTTGCGAAAATCAATGGGCGCCACTTTAGCACCTCGGCCGCACCGCCGGCACAATAGCGGCACCAGAACTTAAGGCATACATATGCAAGACGAAAATTCAATGCTGCCGTTTTCCGACGCGTGCGAACGCAACAAGGATCCCATCCTGGAGGTGCTTCGCCGTGCCTTCGCCGACCGCTCCGTGGTGCTGGAGATCGGCAGCGGCACGGGGCAGCACGCGGTTTATTTCGCTGCGAATCTGAAAAATCTCGTGTGGCAGCCCACCGAACGCCTGGCCAATCTCGCCGCGCTGGCCGCGCGGCTGCGCCTTCATGGCGCCGAGAACATTCGTGTGCCCACGGTGCTCGACGTGACTCAAAAGATGTGGCCGGTGCGCGGCGTCGACGCGGTGTTCTCGGCCAACACCCTGCATATCATGTCGTGGGCCGAAGTCGAGGCGATGTTTGCCGGGGTCGATGCCGTGCTGTCGGCGCGCGGCGTCATGTGCCTGTATGGGCCGTTTCGCTATCACGGCACGCACACTTCAGCCAGCAACCAGCGTTTCGATGCTGAGCTGCGCGAGCGCGACCCGAAGTCCGGGATACGCGATATCGACGATGTGTGCGATCTGGCGGCCGCAAACCGGTTGCGGCTCGCCGTCGATCACGATTTACCCGCCAACAATCGGCTGCTCGAGTTCTTGCGAATCGATTGAAGCTGATCAGCTGCGCGGGGTGCACGGCGGCGGCGTGCCGTCATGGCACAGCGTCGGCCCTCGTTCCGGAGTGGGAGCCCCAGGGCTGTCCTCATGGGGATTGTTGGCGTCATAGGCGGCGCATCCAGCCAACAGGCAGGTCAATACACAAGCGACCAGCGTCCTCATAGCAGACTCCTTTCTTTCGGCGGCGAGAGACTACCAGATTATCCTCCCGGCGCAGACCGAACGAAGTCGGACGAAACCGACAAGCGATCCCTCGGTTTGACCGACAGAATGTGCGGGCAATCCCGCCCCGCGGTCTTTAGCGCGATGCGGCCAGCAAGGACGCGCAATCCGCATCCTTGCCGGTGCCACGATCGATGAGTTTTACCGATGAATCGCGCGTTTGCAGGCCCACCGAGGGCCGTGCCAGCACGCCGCGCACCAACAGCGGCGCATCCAAGCGCAAGAAGCGCAAATCCTTTGGCTGTCCGCGCAGCGTCAGGTCGAGTTCCTCGGTGTCCAAGTGGATTTCCCCCTCGCCCGTGATGACCACCGGCTCGGTATCGACCACGATGGTTCGAGCCGTCAGCGCTCCATCGCGCGCGAGAAAATTCGCCGCGGCGCAGCGCACGGCAACCTCGCGCTTGCTATGGGTCAGTGTCAACCCGAGGCCGCGAAGATCGACGCCAATAAGCTCCGCCAGCGAAGCGCGAATCATGCCGTGCGGAAGTTCGGCATTGACGGTGCCGTTGGCGGTCGCGGCAACCTGACGAATGGAGCGACCCTGCCCGGTGATGTCGACGCGGGCCTGCATCAAGCCTTCCAACGGCGCCTCCGCACCCTTGTGATTCAAGGCCGACAACTGCAGATCGGTAAATCTCATACTCGCCTCCGCCGCAGGTGTGTCCTTGCCGGCGTCCAAGCGGATGCGCGCTTCGACCTTGCCCTGCAGAAAGGTGCCCGTGAGCGGGGTTACGGTGACCATTCCATGATCGATCTTCATTTGCGCGGAGATCGATTGCAGCGACATCCTGCCCACATCGACCCGCTGTGCATCGAACCGCACCAGCGCATCGGTGCGGCGCAGCGCCTCGGGATTGACCACTGCATCGGAGAAGATGCGCGGCGGCGCGGCGGGCGGCGGCCCGCGGCCGGCGGCGCGGGCGCCGAAGTCGGCGGTGCGCAGCAAGCTCGCGGTCAGCTCCGCATCGAGGTGCGGCCGGCCGTTTCCCGTCTCGCTCGACATACTGCCGCGCAGATCGCTCTGCCCGCTGATCAAATGCAGCTGACTGAACCGCGTGTTGGCGGCGCGGCGTTCGAGGCTTCCGGTCAGCCGGTAGGCACCCGTGTTGACCAAAGTCACGCCGGTCAAAAAGAAAAGATCCTTCAGGTCCTCGCCATCCGCATCGAACGAGGCGTTGACCAGATCGAAATCGAACGGCCGCGGCAGCGAGCCGCGCACCTTCACGCGCGAACCGCTGGATTCCTCCGAGAACTCCCAGGTATACGGAACCTCGGGGCGGGCGCCGTCGAGCGGATCGGCGCCAAGATCGAATGTAACCGGCCTGCCGTTCAACTGACCCTTGCCCGCGATATGCAGGCGCCGCGGCGCGGGTGCTTGCCGCCGACCCTCGGCGCTGACGGTCCCGTCGAATTGCAGATGGCGGCGCTGATCGTCGAGCTGCACGTGGACGTCCAGGGCCGATAGATCTTGGATAAGCGGAAACCCTTTGCCGCGGGCTATGGCGGGGTCGGTTCGCTGCCAGTTGGCGCGTCCCGCGTCATCCCGCAACAGGTGCAAGTCCGCTCCCTCCAAGATGACGCTCTCCAGCAAGGCAGCACGGCCGAATCCCGGTGCGCTGTACGACAACGTAACGCGCCCGATGCGCGCCATCTCCCCGGGCGGCACCCAGGGTGGATTTCCAATGGTCACTTGCTCCGCGACCATGCGCGGGTGACGCGCCCAAAGCTGCAGGTGCAGCGCTCCCTCGATGCGAATCTGCCGGTTGAAACGCGCCTCCAGATAGCGGATCAGCTCAGGGCGAAAATAGCCGGCGTCCAGTGCGGCAAGCAGCAACACGCCAACGCCTGCGAGCGCGAGGACTGCCGCCCCTGCGCCGATCCACCAACCGCGCCGTCCGAATGAAACCTTCATGCCGCAATTAGCGCATATTCGCGCCATTTACGCGCGCACTATCCAATTACCCGCAGTATCCATTTGCGCGCGCACCGTCCCCATTATGATTTTGGGCTACGCGGCCTGGTTGCGGCCCGATCGCTTCGCCTGCTGCAGCTGGACCTGCGCCCTTTGCATCAAGCCGGCGCAGCTTTCGTCCGCTTCCGGCACGGCGGCGCAAACGCCAACGCTGACGCTGATGTAGCGCAGCACGGCCGAACGCGGATGGTGAATACGCAACTCGCGCACCCGCTCGGCCATCAACTGCCCCAGGCGCAGGGCGGCTTCCTGCGCGAGGCCGGGGGCGAATGCCAGCAAGCTGCCGCCGTCGACGCGCGCGGTGACATCGCTCGAGCGGCGCAAGCATGCCGAAACGACGTGCGCCACGCGGCGGATGGTCGAATCGCCCGCCGCGCGGCCGAAGGTGGTGTTGTAGAGGTCCAGAGCATCGATGTCGATGGCAAATATCGCGATGCTGCGCTTTTCGCGCTGCGCCACGGCCCAATCCCGCTTCAGCAGCTCTTCGAGATAGGGCAGCGTGAACAGCCCCGTGAGCCGATCGTCGCGCACGGCGATGGCCGTGGGCTGGTGTGCGCCACTCAGCGAATCGCGCGAGACTTTCGGATCCATGCGCAGCCGCTCGCCGGCGTCTCGATGGTGGCCGATGAAATGCGTCACGCGGCCGGTGTCATCCTTCAGCGGCCGCACGGAGGTTTCGTTCCAAAACAGCGAACCGTCCTTGCGGTAGTTTCGCAGCAGCACTCGGCATGCCTCGCCGCGGCTCATCGCGTCGCGCAGCCGATGCCGGGCGTCTTGTTCCCGATCATCGCCCTGCAGCAGGCGCAGATTGCGCCCGACGAGTTCGACCAAGGGGTAGCCGCTCAAAGTCTCGAAAGCGGGATTGGCGTAGATGACCGGATTGACGGGATTTTGGGCATCGACGAGCACCACGCCCTCCGGAGAAGTCTCGACCAGGCGCCGATACATGACATCGTCAATCCCCGTCATGACTCCCCTCCGTCAGCACCAAGGGTGGTGTTGCCGAGAGATTGGCGATGTCCACGACGGTCTGCTGCCACTGCCGATTGTCTCCCAAATTCCTGCCCTGCTCGCCCCGTGCGCGCATGCGCACCAAACGCGCCTGGGATGCCGGCGACCCCAATTCGGCCCCGAAGTGCTCCAGCACAGACTGTACCGCTTGCCTATCGTTGCAAATGGGCAGGACGTCGCATCCTGCGGCAAATGCCAGCCTGACGCGCTCCAAAATCCCCCCGAATGCCGCCGCGCCGGCCATGCTCAGGTCGTCCGCGAACACACAGCCGTGAAACCCCAGTTCACCCCGCAAAATGCCGGTGATCCAGCGCTTCGAGAGGCTGGCCGGCAGGTCATCGAGCGCCGGATACACCACGTGTGCGGCCATGATGGCCGAAAGGTTGTTCTGAATGAGCAGCCGGTAGGGCCGCAGATCGGCCTCCATATCGGCCAAGCTGCGTCGATCCACGGGCAAGTCGGTGTGCGAGTCCGCCACCACGAACCCGTGGCCGGGAAAGTGCTTGGCGGTGGCCGCCATGCCGGCATCGCGCATGCCCGCCGCGTACGCGACGCCGAGCGCCGCCACGGCATCGGCATCCGCGTGGAATGCGCGATCGCCGATGATTTCGCTCACGCCATAGTCCAGGTCGATGCACGGCGCAAAGCTGAAATCCACACCCACGGCGCGCAACTCGCTGGCCATGAGCCAGCCGATCGACTGCGTCAGCTTCAATGCCGCCCGCCGCTCGCCGTCGTAACGCCTTCCCAGGAGACGCGAGGCCGGCAAGCGCGTGAATCCGTCGCGAAAGCGTTGCACCCTGCCGCCTTCATGGTCCACGGCAATCAACAACTGCGGCGAGCGAATGGCCCGGATGGCGGCGGTCAGTTCCGCCACTTGCGAAAGGTCGCGATAATTGCGCGTGAAGAGGATGACGCTGCCCACCATGGGGTGGGACAAGATTCTGACATCCTCGGAAGTCAGGTCGGTGCCCGCGATGTCCACCATGAAGGGACCGAGGCTCATGCGCGGCTCTCGAACACGGCAATCGACTCGACGTGCGTCGTATGCGGAAACATGTCCATCACCCCTGCGTCGGTCAATGTGAACCCTAAATCCCTGACCAAGATACCGGCGTCCCGCGCCAAACTGCCTGGATGGCATGAAATATACACGACTCGGCGCGGCAGCCAGGTACGCAAGCAGGGCAGCAGTTCGGCAGCCCCTGCCCGCGGCGGATCGAGCAGCACCAAATCATAGTGGTGCTTCGACCAAGCACCGAATTTCTCGGGTTCGAATAGATTCTCGGCCGCGAACTCGGCATTGCCGATGGCGTTGCGCGCGGCGTTGGCGCGCGCCTTGGCAACCAAGCCTCCTTCGCCTTCCACACCGAGTGCCCGGCGGGTGCGGCGCGCCAGGGGCAAGGTGAAATTACCCAGGCCGCAGAACAGATCGAGCAGTTCATCCGTAGGGCTGGGCTGCAGCAGCCGGATCGCGGCGCCGATCATGCCGGCATTGATCTCGCGGTTGATTTGAATGAAATCGACCGGGCCGAATTCGATGATCACGCGCCCCTCGTCCACCGCATACGAGAGCGGCGGATAGCCTTCGTGCAGCGGACGAACCGTATCCAAACCGCCGCTCTGCAGGAATATCTGCACACCCTTCGCTGCGCCGAATTCGGAGATCTTTTGCAGGTCGGCCGCGGTGGGCGGCGCCATCACGCGCAGCACCAATGCGGCGTGGGTGTCGCCCGCGGCCACTTCCACCTGCGGCAGTTCATCGCGGATGGAAAGCGATTCGGCCAGCGCCGCCAGCTCGCTCGCCAGATTCGAATGCGGCTGCACGAGAATTTCGCAGCGCTGAATGTCGGCGAGGTAGGGTTTGTGTCTTTCGCGAAACCCGGCGAGCACGCGGCCCTTCTTGTGCACGTACTTCACGCCGAGGCGGGCCCGGCGCCGGTAAGCCCACTGCGGCCCAAGCAGCGGCGCGAGAATGCGCAGTGGGCTGACGCGCCCGATGTGCTCGAATGCATCCAGCAGTTGCCGCTGCTTGGCGAGAATCTGTGCCTGCGGCGTCAGGTGCTGCAGGGAACATCCGCCGCACACGCCGAAATGCTTGCACTTGGGTTCGGTTCTATCCGGCGAGCCGGAGAGTATTTCGACCAGGCCGGCCTCATCGAACTGCCGCCGCCGTTTGAATATTCTGAAGCGCACCTGTTCGCCCGGCAGCGCGCCGTCGATGAACACGGTTTTTCCCGCAACTCGCGCCACGCCTCGGCCATCCTGGGCGAGGTCGATGACCTCAGCCTCATGAAATTCCGCCTTCAGGTCTCGGGCCATGCAGCGAGAAATTCTTGCAGGTGCGGTGCGTCCGCCTCGCGCAGGAGTTTGCGCACCCTGGCCACCTCCTGAACGTGTTCGGCGGCATTCAAATTTCCCCGCAGCAATTGAAAGCGCAAATAGATGAGGTAGGTGTTGAGCACATCGGTTTCGCAATACGCGCGAATGCGTCCAATCCCACCGTTGAGATACGCGGCCCACACATCCGCGCCGTGCATGCCGATCTTGCCGGGAAAGCCCAGCAACGAAGCGATGTCCTGCAAGCTGGCGCGGCCGCGGCCCTGGAAACCGGAGAGGATGTCCATCAAGTCCATGTGCCGCCAGTGAAAGCGGCTGAGGTAGTTGCTGAATCTGAAGCTGTGATCGGAATCGCCGGTTTCCCAATAGCGAGCGGCGGTCACGCCGTGCAGCAGGCTGCGATAGTTGAGCACCGGTAGATCGAAGCCGGAGCCGTTCCATGACACCAAATCCGGTGTGAACTTGTCCAGACCGTCGAAGAAGCGCTCGATGAGCTCCTTCTCCGAGGAGGTCTCCTCGCCCAAGCTCCATACCTTCAAATGGTCCCGGGAGCGCATTACCACTGAAATGGCGACCACCCGCTGTTGTTCATGGGAGAGAAACTCGCTGCCGATCTCCTGCCGCCGCCGGGTGAACATGATTTGCGCAACATGCTCGTCGGAAAGATCGCGCAGCCCGTAGATGCGTCTGCCAAGATCGGTGTCGGGCACCGTCTCGATGTCGAATACCAGGGTGTTCACGCGCGCCGCATCAGAACGGCCACCGCGACGACCAGCCCGGCCTCGTCGGTCAAGGTCACATGGCCATCCCCGATGCCGAGACCGTCGCGCACTTTGGCGCCGCGGTCCGAATACACCACCTCGGGTTTACCCCAGGAGTTCTGTACGACGCCGACGTCGCGTATCCAGACGCCATGCGCGAACCCGGTGCCCATGCCCTTGACGATGGCCTCCTTGGCGGCGAAGCGCATCGCAAGAAATCGCACCGGACGAGCCGTGCGCTCAAGCTGTGCCCGCTCCTCGGGCAGCAACAGATGGCGCACGAACCTCTCGCCGTACTTCCGGTACACCTGCTCGACGCGATCGACCTGAAGGACGTCGATGCCGATGCCGAAGATCACCCAGGCACCTCTAGCCCCTGGCTCTGCGCATCAGTTCTTTCATCTCGCGCACGGCGCGGGCCATGCCCTCGGCGATGGCGCGGGCGATGATCGAATGTCCGATGTTCAGTTCGCTGATCTCCGGAATCGCCGCTATCGGTTCCACATTGTGATAGTGCAAGCCGTGACCGGCATTGACGGTCAGCCCCAGGGACGCAGCCAGCCGCGCCGCCTCGCGCAGGCGTTCGAACTCACGCGCCCTCGCCGCGCCCTCGGCGTCGGCGTATGCGCCGGTGTGCAGCTCGATCACCGGCGCGCCGGCGCGCCGCGCCGCCTCGATCTGCGCAGCATCCGGATCGATGAACAGCGAGACGCGAATGCCCGCGACTCCCAAGGTCTGCACCGCGGCGGCGATACGCGCGCTCTGGCCCGCGACATCGAGCCCGCCCTCGGTGGTGATTTCCCGGCGCGATTCGGGCACCAGGCAGCAGTCCTGCGGCCGCACCCTGACGGCGATACCCAGCATCTCCTCGGTCACCGCCATTTCCAGATTCATGCGGGTTTGCAGCGCATCGCGCATGAGTTGCACGTCGCGATCCTGGATGTGGCGGCGGTCCTCGCGCAAGTGCAAGGTTATGCTGTCGGCGCCGGCCTGTTCGGCCTGCAGGGCGGCGTACAACGGGTCCGGATAGCGTGCGCGCCGCGCCTGGCGCAGCGTTGCAACGTGGTCGATATTCACGCCCAGCGAGATGCCGGAGTGCAATGTCGCAGGCATCAGGGGTTCTCCTGCCGCGCGGGCTCGCGCTGGCGCAGCGCCCGCATCACCTCGCGCGACTTCAAGGCCCGGCCATCCAGACAGGCATCGATGGCCGCGCGCAGCAGCCGTTTGGCATCGCGCAGCGAGCGTGCATCGGCGAAGCTCTCGCTGCGCAAATCCGCCAGCGACTGCCCGTAAATCGCACCGGGTGCGTCGCGCACGCAGGGCTGCGGCCCGCTCTCGAGCGCGAAGCGGTAGTAAAGATCGGCCTGCACCGGCAGTCCCTCCACGGTTCGCGCCAATTCCAACCCGTAGCCCAAATCATCGAGCAGATGCTTTTCGAAGCGGCGCAGCGCGGGCTCCTCGATGTCGCCGCCGCACAGCGCCCGCACGCAGGTCGCATACGAGGAAAATATTTCAGGATGAGGATCCCAGCGCTCGGTCAATTTGAGCAGCAGCTCATTCAGATAGAACCCGCTCATGAGGCGTGCGGGCGCGAGACTGGTGACCTGGCCGTCGATCTCGGCGCTGACCAGCTGACAGGCTTCAGATCTGCCCGACCACGACACCAGCAAGCGCTGAAACGGCCGCAGCACACCCTTGAGCGATGATTTTGCCGAATTCGCGCCGCGCGCAAACAGCGTCAAGCGCCCGTGTTCGCCGGTGAATACCTCGACGATCCGGCTGGTATCCCGGTAGGCGTACTGGTGCAGCACATATGCCGGTGCCAGCCACACGCGTCGTCCGGCAGCCCGGCCCTCGCTCCTCACAAGCTTTCGTACCCAAATTGACGCAGCGCCATTTCGCTGTCGGCCCAATTCTCCTTGACCTTGACCCAGAGTTCCAGATGCACCGCGCGCTGCCACAAATCGTTCAGCTCGATGCGCGCCAGCCTGCCTATTTCCTTCAAGCGCTCGCCGCCCTGTCCGATGACGATGGCTTTCTGGCCCGCGCGCTCCACCCAGATCACGGCATTGATCATGATCCTGCCGTCCTCGTCCGCATAGCGCTCGATCTGCACGTTGATGCCGTAGGGCAGCTCCTCGCGAAGCTTCAAGGTAAGCTTCTCGCGCACCACCTCGGCCGCATGAAACGGTTCGTTGCGGTCGGTCACCACGTCCGCGGCGAACAGCGGCGGTGATACCGGCAACCGCGATCCCACCAGTTCGACCAAGGGTTCGAGGTTGTCGGATTCGAGTGCCGAAATTGGGATGATTCCCGATGCCGGCACTCGTTGCGCCATTTCATCGAGAAAGGGCAGCAGACGATCCTTGGGGTGAACCCGGTCGACCTTGTTGATGACCAGGAAGAGCGGCTGCTTCAGTCCGCGCACCCTCTCCCACACCCATGCATCTTCTTCCGTGAAACGCATGGCCTCGATCACGAAGACGATGATGTCGGCGTCCTGAGAGGAGGAGATGGCGACACGGTTCATGTATTGGTTCATGACGCGCCGGGTCGATTCGTGCAGCCCCGGCGTATCCACCAGCACCAATTGCGCATTGGAGCGGTTGACCACGCCCAGGATGCGGTGCCGGGTGGTCTGGGGTTTGGCCGTGACGATGCTCACCTTGCGCCCCACCAGCGCGTTGACGAGCGTGGACTTCCCTACGTTGGGACGCCCGACGATGGCGACGTGGCCGGCGTGGAACTCGGGGGAACTCATGGCTGGGAGCCTGGCTCCTTTTGCATCTCCGGCGGCAACATTTCCAACAGTTTGGCCGCCGCCAGCTGCTCGGCGCGCCGGCGGCTGCCCGACTCGCCCACCGCTGCGAGGCCGAACGGCAGTACCTCGCAGCATACGACAAAGACTTGCGCATGCGGCTCGCCCGACACGGAGGTCAGAGTATAGGTCGGCAGGGCCAGCCCTCGCCCCTGCAGCTTCTCCTGCAAGCGGGTCTTCGGATCCTTGAGCGTGTCCGCCGAGGGCAGCGCGTTGAGCCGCGGCCCCATGATGCGCACCACCGCCGCCATGACGGCATCGAATCCTGAGTCGAGGAAAATCGCGCCCAGCATCGCTTCGAAGGCGTCGGCGAGCGTGGATGCGCGGCGGAATCCGCCGGTTTTCAGCTCGCCGGCACCCAGTCGCAGGTGATCGCCCAGACCTAGATCGGCGCTGATCTCGGCCAGCGTGGCGCCGCTCACCATGGTGGCGCGCAAGCGCGACAAGGCGCCTTCATCGACGTGGGGGTGTGCATCGTAGAGCAGCCGAGCGACGCAACAATTGAGCACCGCATCGCCGAGGAACTCCAGGCGCTCATTATGCAGGGTGGCGGCGCTGCGATGAGTGAGCGCGGCATGGCACAACGCAGGCGCCGCGAATCGATGACCGAACGAATGCTCGACCCAAGCCGACAACTCGTCGGACTTGCATGGCGAATTCACTGCACCTTCACGGTCTTGTCGAAATGAGCCGACAGCGAGACATTGGCGATGTAGGGAACCGGGTCGTCGTAGACGACGTGCATCAGAACGCCGCTCTCTTCCTTGGTGATCAGGATGTCCTTGACGTCGACCCCCGTCGGATCCTCGATGGCCCAATGCCGCTCCAGAATCCGGCGGATGTTGCCCGGATCGGGATTATCCTTGGCCTCGGAGCCGGTCATCTCCATGGTGCGTGCGATCTTCATGTAGTTGAGATAGACCGGTACCAGGCGGATCACGGCGTAGCCGATGGCGCCGACCAGCGCGAGAATGCACAGCAACCCGATGAATGTCATGCCTCGTTGATGCAGCCGCATAAAGTCCTCCCTAAAACCCTATTCAATCGCATTCCCGATCCGCCGCCATTGAGGTCCGTCACGAGTATCAAGATTAAGCCAAATTCTCACCGCTTTACCGACTAGATTCTGCTCGGGTACGAAGCCGGGGGCGTCGGGCTCATCCAGATAGCGGCTGTCCTTGCTGTTATTGCGGTTATCGCCCATGAAAAAGTAGTGTTTCGGGGGCACCACCCACTCGCCCTCCTTGACCGAACCGTTGGCGAACATGACGCGGTGGCGCTTCTTGTCCAGCTGCTCGAAGGCGGTCGGCGCGCCGGTATAGTTCCAGAGGTTCTGTTTGGGGCCCGTGTACGCCGGTCCCGGCTCCTGTGGCATGGGAATGCCGTTCACGTACAGCTGATTCTTCTCATCGACGCGGATGCGGTCGCCGGGCAGGCCGACCAGGCGTTTGATGTAGTTGATCTTGGGGTTGGGGGGCAGCCGGAATACGATCACATCCCCCCGCTCGGGCGAGCCCGTGGGCAGCAGCAACGTGTTGGACACGGGCAGCCGCAGCCCGTAGGAGTACTTGCTGACGAAGATGAAATCGCCGTCGTACAAGGTCGGCATCATCGAGTCGGACGGAATCCGAAAGGGCTCGAATAGAAACGAGCGGATGACCAATACCAAGAGGATGACCGGGAAGAACGAGCGGGCATATTCGACCGCGATCGGTTCGCGCACCCATTCCACGGGCGTGCCGGCGCGCGCCGCGGCTTCTCGCCGGCGGCGCGCAAAGAAGGCTCGATCCAGCGCCCAGATGAGGCCGGACACCGCGCCGACCACCACCAGCATCAGGCTGAAATCCACCGCCTCGTAGCGCAGCAGACGCCAGAGCATTGCCACGGACAAGGCCACCAGCGCATACCCCGCGAGCTTCGGCGCCAGGGGTTCCTCGGCATTCGTGGCGCCGGGATCCCGATGCGGCCGCAAGAACCAGCCGTCGATCAAAATCACCAGCACACAGACCGCGGCCGCGCACAGCAGCACTATGAAAAGACGATCGCCGTCATTCACGCAATACCCCCAATGTTAAACGTCAATTGGCCTTCTTGCCCACGCGCAGGACGGCGAGAAACGCTTCCTGCGGAATCTCAACCTGTCCCACCTGCTTCATGCGCTTTTTGCCGGCTTTTTGTTTCTCGAGCAGTTTGCGCTTGCGCGTGATGTCGCCGCCATAACACTTGGCCAACACGTTCTTGCGCATCGCCTTGACGCTGGCGCGTGCGATGATATGGCTGCCGATCGCCGCCTGCACGGCGATGTCGAACATCTGGCGCGGGATCAGCTCCTGCATCTTGTCGACCAGCTCGCGGCCGCGGTTGTACGAATTGTCTCGATGCACGATCAGGGACAGCGCATCGACGGGCTCGCCGTTGATCAGCACGTCGAGCTTCACCAGGGGCGCGGTCTGGAAATGGCTGAACTCGTAGTCGAACGAGGCGTAGCCGCGGCTCGAGGACTTCAGCCGGTCGAAGAAATCGAGCACCACTTCGGCCAGCGGCAGTTCGTACTGCAGCGAAACCTGGCTGCCGAGGAACAGCATCTTTTTCTGCACGCCGCGCTTCTCGCTGCACAGGGTCAGCACGGCGCCGACGTGATCCGGCGGCACCAGGATGTTGGCGGTGATGATCGGCTCGCGCAGTTCCGAGACCCGGTCCTGCGGCGGCAGCTTGGCCGGATTGTCGACGCTGATGACCGAGCCGTCGGTGAGCAGCACCTCGTAGATCACGGTCGGCGCGCTGGTGATCAGGTTCAGGCCATACTCGCGTTCCAGACGCTCCTGCACGATATCCATGTGCAGCAACCCCAAGAAGCCGCAGCGAAAACCGAACCCCAGTGCGGTGGAAACCTCCGGTTCGTAATGCAGCGCCGAATCGTTGAGCTTGAGCTTCTTGAGCGCGTCGCGAAATTGCTCGTAATCGTCGGAACTGACGGGAAACAAGCCGGCGAACACACGCGGCTGCACCTGCTTGAAGCCGGCCAGCGGCTGTTTGGCAGGATCGTTTTCCGAGGTGATGGTGTCGCCGACGGGTGCGCCGTCTATTTCCTTGATGCCGGCGATGACGAATCCCACCTCGCCGGTCTCCAAGGACTCGCGTGTCACCGGCTTCGGCGAGAAACGCCCCAACCGGTCGATGTTGTGGCTGCGGCCCGTGGACATGACACGGATCTTCTCCCCGGTGCGCAGCGCGCCGTTCATGACGCGCACCAACGATACGACGCCGACGTAGTTGTCGAACCAGGAATCGATGATCAGCGCCTGCAAGGGAGCGTCGGGATCGCCGCTCGGCGCTGGAATGCGCTTTACCAGCTGTTCCAGCAATTCAGGGACGCCCTGGCCGGTCTTGGCGCTGACCAGTGCGGCGTCCTCGGCCGGAATGCCGATGATCTCCTCGATTTCATGAATGACCTTGGCCGGATCGGCCGAAGGCAGATCGATCTTGTTGATGACCGGCAGCACTTCCAAGCCCTGCTCGAGGGCCGTGTAGCAATTGGCGACGCTTTGCGCCTCGACACCCTGGGCCGCGTCGACGACCAGCAGCGCACCCTCGCAAGCCGCCAGGGAGCGCGACACCTCATAGGAGAAATCCACGTGTCCCGGCGTATCGATGAAGTTCAGCTGATACAGCTCGCCGCTGGCCGACGTGAAGCCGAGCGTCACGCTTTGCGCCTTGATGGTGATGCCTCGTTCGCGCTCCAAATCCATCGAGTCGAGCACCTGCGCCTGCATCTCGCGCGCATCCAGGCCGCCGCATTCCTGGATGAAACGATCGGCCAACGTGGATTTCCCGTGATCCACATGGGCAATGATCGAGAAATTGCGGATATTCTTCATCTAGGACCGGCTCGAGGCAAACCATCGATTATACCGGTCAACGGTGGTAAGCGAGGGCCTTGTGTACTTCCTCGGGATCCAGGCGGCCGTGGCAGACCAGTTCCCCGGCCAGCAGCAGCACCGGGATTTTATGACCGTAGCGCTCGCGCAATACCGGATCGCGATCCACGTCGGCGACTTGCACCGCGATTCCCTGGGCCGCCGGCAGCGCGGCGAGCTCGTCGAGCATCTCCTCGCACAAGCTGCAGCCCGGGCGGGAGTACATCGTGAAGCAGAGCGCTCGGTGCATTCCTCGCTCGGGGCATTCCTCAATGACGAGCGGGATCGGTGCCGCCCTTGACCGAATGGGCGATGGTCTCGACGGTCAGCGCAGGGACTTCACCGACGGCGGTGACTTGGTGGCCCTGTACGACGGTCGAGAAGGCGTACCCAGAGCCAACCCGCGCCAGCCCCTCCATGGGCGCCTCGGCAGGCATGGAGGACCCGGCATCGGCGCCCGGCGCATCGGGCGCAGGCCGAGCCTCGATGAACACGGACACTGTCGCCAAGCCGTCCGAGTAGACCAGATGACTGGCCGGGGCGGTCGCGCCGCCGATGGTTTGCGCTCCCTCGACGGTCAGCTTGAATCCCGGAGGCAGCTCGCTGGCACGAAACCCGGACAATCCGGTTGCGGGCATTTCATGCGCCGGACCCTGGCGCACCCAGCGCATACCGTCGGTCTTCACCGCGGGCGCCAGCTCGCTGTCGGCGATGTTCTCGGGCATGTCCAAGCGCGCGAACAGGATCTGTTCGAGGATTTCGCCATGCGAATCGCATAGCTGGGTCTTCAGGGGCATCGCCGTCTTCTCATCGAGCCACAACCGATAGCCGAATCTGAACTGATCCTTCGGATTGACGGCGATGACGTGGGCGGTGCGACCCAGGATGCGCGCATCGGGCAACGCCTCCAGCCGATAGTACTCATTGGTGTCGGCGCCGAATCGAGGCAGTGAACCCAAGAATGGTCCGCGATCCTGGCGCGGCTCGACCAGCACCGTGTGCTGATCGGGCAAATAGCAGGTGAGCTCATCGTTGTTGCGTACGAATTCGCGTCCTGGCCCATCCAGAGACTGCAAGCGCTCCATGACCCGCCCGGCGCGCACGCGGTGCACGATGCGCATGGTCTCGACCCGGCCGCCGCTCACGTGAAAGAAAGTGCCGTCGTAGTTGCGGGTGGCCAGCGCCTGATTCATCTTCTCGAGCCAGATGCTCGGATCGTCGGCCGCCTTGAGGGGCGCGGGCGTACCCGTCAGGATCGCGCCTGCCATGGCGCATGGCACGAGCCAGCCTGTGCAGGCGCGGAGCCGCCGCGATTGGATCATGGAGCGACGCGTACCGGTACCTGCTTGGCAGGCTCCCGCGCGGCGCCCGCCGGCGCATCGTCCTCGATCAACAAGTCGGCCAGCACCCCGCGCTGCCCGAGGCCGTAGGAATACTTGCTGTGCGCGAACATGTAATTGGTCAGGCGCCCGTTCGGCGCCCCAGCCGGCGCTTCGGCCGGGGTCGCGGGCACCGTATAGGAAATCGCTTCGCGATTTGCAGCGAGCACCGCCGAGGCTGCGCCCGGCAGAACCGTCGAGGTGGCGACCGTGGTGCTCGGCGCCATCAAGGATCGCTGCTGCACTGCGACGATGGCGACGACAGCAACCCCGGCGACCAAGGCGGCACCGGTCAGCGGGCGCCACCAGCGCGCGGCATGTGCTGCCGTAACGGTGCTCGCTGCGGTCACCGGCTCCCCGTCGATGGCCAGATTCACGCGCGATGCGAATCCTCTGGTCAGCAGCGTATGCTTGCTGCCGCGCAGCGCCTCGCCGATCAGCGCATAGCGCCCAAAGCTCTCGCGCAGCTCACCGTCCCGCGTGAGGCGCTTCAGCAGCAGTTCGGCTTCCGAACTCGGCAATTCCCCGTCGAGAAACGCCGAGACTTGTTCACGAATTTGTTCGCTCATGTGTCCTCAGGCCGACCAAGGCCGCCGTCAAAAATGGGTCTAAGCTTCTTGTCAATCGCCTCGCGCGCGCGAAATATCCGCGAGCGCACCGTGCCAACCGGGCAATCCATCGTTTGCGCGATATCCTCGTAACTTAATCCTTCGAGCTCCCGAAGAACGATCGCGGTGCGTAGATCCTCGGGGAGATTTTCAATGGCCCGGTTGACCGTCTCGCGAATCTCATCCGTGAGCAGCAGGCCTTCCGGGGTCTCCGATTCCGCGAGCCGTGCGTGTAGGTCGTACTGCTCGGGGTCTTGAAGGTCCAGGTCGTAATCCATGGGGCGCCGCTTGGTCGCAACCAGAGCGTTCTTGGCGGTGTTGATGGCGATTCGATATAGCCACGTGTAAAAAGCGCTGTCGCCGCGAAACGAGTGCAGCGCCCGGAACGCTTTGACGAACGCCTCCTGGGCGATATCTTCAGCCTCCGTCGCATCGTGCACGTACCGCATGATTAGCTTCAGCACCTTGTGCTGGTATCGCAGGACCAACAAATCGAACGCCGCGCGTTCACCGCGCTGGACCCGCTCCACCAGTTTCAGATCACTCTCTTCGACACTCATGGGTGATCCCGAACCGGCGAGCTCACAACCCAGCCTGTCGCGATAGACCGACCCGCCGCGGAAAAGTTCGACCAATCCGGAGCCGAGACGACTATAAACGTGACATCGTGCACAGGAGCGGATTCTAACAGCGCCGCCCGCCACTTAAGTCAGCGATCGGCGCCGCCGGCGGTAATCCGGCGGATCAAGCTCTCGAGGTGCGCAGGCACGGGAATCTGGCCCAGACAGTAGGCGTAGATGACGGGATCCTGGGCGCCCAGCAAGCGCTCGAATTCCTGTTGCTCGGCCGCGGGCGCCGCCGCGAAGCGCTGATCGACATAACGCGTGAGCAGCACGTCCAGTTCCTTCATGCCGCGGCGGCATCGCCAGCGCAGCCTGCCCAGATCCGTCACGCGCGGCCCGCTCAACCGCGACGATGCGCCATCAACTGCTTGATTTCCGCGATGGCCTTCGCCGGGTTCAAGTCCTTCGGGCACGCCTCGGTGCAGTTCATGATGGTGTGGCATCGGTACAGGCGAAACGGATCCTCGAGATTGTCGAGCCGCTCGCCGACCGCCTCGTCGCGGCTGTCGACGATCCAACGATACGCCGCCAGCAATGCCGCCGGCCCCAAGTAGCGGTCGCTGTTCCACCAATAGCTGGGGCAACTGGTCGAACAGCAGGCGCACAGGATGCAGGCGGACGGGCGGTCGACCTTTTCCTGGTCCTCCTTGGATTGCAGGCGCTCGCCGTCGGGGGGCGCCGGGGTTCGCGTTTGCAGCCAGGGTTTGATGGATGCGTACTGTGCGTAGAAATTGGTGAGGTCGGGCACCAGATCCTTGATGACCGGCATGTGGGGCAATGGATAGATCTTGATGTCGGCCTTGACGTCCGAGCACGCGCTGATGCACGCCAGACCATTCTTGCCGTCGATATTCATGGCGCAGGAGCCGCAAATACCCTCCCGGCAGGAGCGCCTGAAGCTCAAGGTAGGATCGACTTCATTCTTGATCTTGATCAGCGCGTCCAATACCATCGGTCCGCAGCCGTCCATGTCGATCTCGTAGCTATCGAGCCGCGGGTTTTCACCGGAATCCGGGTCGAAGCGGTAGATCTTGAACACGCGGGTGTTCTTCGCTTCGGGCGGCGCCTTGAAAACGCGCCCCTCCTTGCGGAGCTTCGAATTGGGCGGAAGAAAGAATTCCATCGCAGCTCCTTAGTACGTGCGCGCTTTCGGCGGGATCGACTCGACCTCGTCGGTCAGCGTGTTCAAGTGAACCGCGCGGTAATCGAACCGGGTGGCCCCCTGCGGCGAGACCCAGCACAGTGTGTGCTTCATCCAATTCTGATCGTCGCGATTGGGGAAATCCTCACGCGCCTGAGCGCCGCGGCTCTCCTTGCGGTTCTCGGCGGAATGCAGCGTCGCAACCGCCTGCCCCAGCAGGTTGTCCAGTTCCAGCGTCTCGATCAAATCGGTGTTCCAGATCAGCGAGCGGTCCGAGACTTGCACGTCGGCGAACGAGGCGAACACCTCGCCCAGCTTGCGCTTGCCGTCGTTCAAGGTCGCGCCCGTGCGGAACACCGCCGCGTCGCTCTGCATGACGCGCTGCATGTTCAAGCGAATGTCGGCGGTGCGCAGCGAGCCCTTGGCATGGCGCAGCTTGTCCAGCCGCTCCAGTGCCGGCGCCGAAAATTCGGCCTTCAAGGCGCGGTGCGGCGTGCCCGGTTTCAGCACGCGGGCGCAGTGTTGGGCAGCTTCGCGCCCGAATACCACGAGATCCAGCAACGAGTTCGAGCCGAGCCGGTTCGCGCCGTGCACCGACACGCAGGCTGCTTCGCCGATCGCCATCAGCCCGGGCACCACGCTCTCTCCCTGCGCGGTGCGCGTCACGGCCTCGCCGTGCACGTTGCAGGGAATGCCGCCCATGTTGTAGTGCACGGTCGGCAGCACCGGGATGGGCTCCTTGTTCACGTCCACCCCGGCGAAGATGCGCGCGGTTTCCGCGATGCCCGGCAGGCGCTCCTTGATGACCGCGGGTCCCAAGTGCTCCAAGTGCAGGTGAATGTGGTCCTTGAGCTTGCCGACTCCGCGTCCCTCGCGAATCTCGATGGTCATCGAGCGGCTGACGACGTCGCGCGAGGCCAAGTCCTTGGCATTCGGTGCATAGCGCTCCATGAAGCGTTCACCGTTCGAATTGGTCAGATATCCGCCCTCGCCGCGCGAGCCTTCCGTGATCAAGCAGCCGGCGCCGTAGATGCCCGTGGGATGGAACTGTACGAACTCCATGTCCTGCAGAGGCAGTCCGGCCCGCAGCGCCATTCCCCCGCCGTCGCCCGTGCAAGTGTGCGCGGAGGTGCAGGAGAACCAGGCGCGCCCGTAGCCGCCGGTGGCGAGAATGATCTGGTGCGCCCGAAACCGGTGCAGCGTGCCCTCGGACATGTCCAGGGCGATCACGCCGCGGCATTCGCCGTGTTCCATGATCAAGTCGAGCGCGAAGTATTCGATGAAGAACGTGGCCTCGTGCTTCAGCGATTGCTGGTAAAGCGTGTGCAGCATGGCATGACCGGTGCGATCGGCCGCCGCGCAGGTGCGCTGCGCGATGCCCTTGCCGAAATGCGTCGTCATGCCGCCGAACGGCCGCTGATAAATTCGCCCATCGTCGGTGCGCGAGAACGGCACGCCGTAGTGCTCGAGTTCGATGACGGCAGCCGGCGCCTCCTTGCACATGAATTCGATGGCGTCCTGGTCGCCCAGCCAGTCCGAGCCTTTGACCGTGTCATACATATGCCAGCGCCAATCGTCCGCGCCCATGTTGCCGAGCGCCGCGGATATGCCGCCCTGCGCCGCGACGGTATGGCTGCGGGTGGGGAATACCTTGGTCAGACAGGCGGTCGAGAGGCCCGCTTGCGCCAGTCCGAAAGTCGCGCGCAAGCCCGCGCCGCCGGCGCCGACCACGACCACGTCATAGGTGTGATCGATGAATTTGTATTCGCTCATCTTTCCTCGCGAGAGACGCCGGCCTTCAGGCCGGCGAGGGATAGCGCCACGCATTTCTGTGTATTCAGCGCAGTTTTCCCCGTGTTTTGTAGGCTCAAAATCGCTATGCTGTGATTATGTACAGGTCTCCTCAATCGACCGCTATTCGGGTCTTGCGCCTGCGGGTCAAGGACAAGCACGCGGCTTGGCTTTCCTCTCTCGCCCGTGAGGTCAACACGGTCTTTAACTACTGTAACGAACTGTCGATCAAGGTGTTCGAGCGGGAACGGCGCTTTTTGTCCGGCTACGATTTTTGGCCGTTTTTGAAAGGCGCGACCCGCGGGGAGTGCGCCTTGAATCTGCCCGTGCAAGCGGTCCAGGAGATCGCCGAACAATACGCGCGAAGCCGCCGGCAGCATCGGAAAGTCAGGCTCGCTTGGCGCAAAAGCTTCGGCGTGCGCCGCTCGTTGGGTTGGATTCCCTTCAAGGTCAGAACCATTCGATACAACGCGGGCCAGGTTTACTTCGCGGGACGCTGACTCTCGCTCTGGGACAGCTACGGATTGAACGACTTTGAACTGCGTGCCGGCAACTTCAGCGAAGATGCCCGAGGACGCTGGTACCTGAATGTCTGCGTGCCCGCTGCTCAAAGAGCGGGAGGGGAGAGAAATAAGCCGTCCGTGGAATCGATTCTGGATCGATCGATTCCGAGCATCGGCATTGACCTCGGCTTGCGAGAGTTCGCGGCCTTTAGCGATGTGAGCATGCCAGCGATCGAGGCGAAGCGCTTCTACCGCGACCTGGAGCCTAAACTTAGCAAAGCGCAAAGAGCGCGAAAGAAACAAGGTACGCGGGCGATTCACGCCAAGATCGCG
>Ga0302326_10008595_pt1 | contig 22487 bp, 19 predicted proteins | sample Palsa_T0_3_FD_202264 | JGI IMG/M metagenome (GOLD analysis project Ga0302326, IMG submission 202264) | Peat permafrost microbial communities from Stordalen Mire near Abisko, Sweden - Palsa_T0_3 | ecosystem: Environmental > Terrestrial > Soil > Palsa > Peat permafrost | place: Sweden: Abisko... | reverse complement strand
GAGAATCCCAACTGGGAAAAAATAGCGCCGCAACTGCCGCTGAAAAGGGTGCGGCTCAGCTTATTGGCCGGTTAACCGCCCCACGGTGCGAGATGTGGCACCCTGCACACTCTGTAACAGGCGCAGCATCTCTTCGGACGCCGGGCCGTCGTAGGCGCGGTTTAGCACGCCATAGTCTTCCAGGTCGCCGAAGCCTCGCGTGTGCCCGCTGAGCTGGGTACCGTTGAGCGGCCAATAGCACCAGCCCAGATCGGTCTCGCGCAGAAAACGGATGAAGTTGCGAAACCAGAAGCCTTCCTGTTTGGGATCGGAACTATCCAGGCAGCGCGGTTCCTGGCAGGTGCCGAACTCGCCGATCCAGAGAGGGGCGCCGGAAGCCTCGCGGAGGAAAGCCCATTTCGCCTGCACGGCCTTCACATAATCGTCGTAGGTGCGGACGCCTTTGATGCTGAACGAGTAATCGTGCGCGGAGTAGACCAACCGGTTTGGCACATTCAGTTTCACGGGCAGCCGCGCGAAGCCGCTCAGGTCGAGGGCGTAGTCGATGCCCTCGACGAAGATCAACAGGTTCGGATTCTCGGCGAGAATGGCGTTGCCTCCACGTTCGGCGGCGGCGTGCCAGTCGAGCGCGGGGTCATCGCCACCCCAAGCGGCGCCAAAGCGCAACTCGTTGCGCAGGTCCGCACCGATCACGGCCGGCTGATGTTTGTAGCGCCGGGCCATAAAGCGCCAGTCCGCCAGCCAGCGCTCCTCCGGATACGCCGGACTGTACCAGAGCGCGTTGCCGTCGCCTTTATAGCAGCACCAGTCGGCGCGGCTCACGTGATTGTCGAGGATTACATATACGCCTTCGCGCACCAGCGCATCGACGGTGAGATCCAAAACTTCCAGTGCGCGCTTGCCCTTCAGTGCGGGATTCGCTGCGATGGCGTAGGCCGGGACCACCGGGTTAGTTTCCACGAGCTCGTTCGACCACGGGATGCGGACACTGTTGAAGCCCATGGCCTTTACCTGGTGGGCGATGGCTGCGAGCGGGCGGTAGGCCAGGCCGCCCACCGAGAACTCGGTGTTATCGGCGCCATACCAATTCACTCCCGCCAGTTTGACGCGGTGGCCGTTGGCATCCACGATCCAATGGTTCGCGGTATGGAGGGGCAACGCGAGGGCGAAGAAGAGCATGGGGGCGAATTGCATCGGACTTAGCATAGCAGCGGGGCAGGTCCCTCGGCCTGCGCGGGCCGGGCTACACCCGGCGCGACGACATGAGTGTCGTCGCGGCACGCTGGGAGCGCAATGCCACATATTTTTTGCACCGTGGGGCGGGCAATTCTGCCCACAGCCGGCTCTTAGCCCAATGCCACTTACTTTAGAGTCGTCGATGGGTCTGCGTAAATAGTGGGGCGGGCCCTTGGCCTGCGCGGGTCCCCCGGACCCGCTTCTTCGTCCGAAATCGAGCCTTTGCGAAGAGAAGCTGCCGGCCTGGGAGGCCGCCGCAGGCCGAGGGCCTGCCCCACTATTTGTGCAGAATCGCTTTCCTAGCGAAAAGTAAGTGGCATTGGGCTCTTAGCCGGCTTTGGCCGCCTAAAAGGCGGCTGCGGCCATGATTGGCCGCCCCACGGTGAACTCGGAATCGCGTCTCTGTCAAAAAGTATGTGGCATTGCGCTGAGAGCGTGCGCCACGTCAGCGGTCACACTGTGGCCTTAAATGGCCAAACACTTGTTACGCTACTAAGCATGACCTTAAGATTTGCGCGATTTGCGATTGTGCTCATGACGGCGTGCGCCGGTTGGGCGCAGGATGTCGCCCGCATGGAACAGGTGATCCAGGCCTATTGCGCCGATCAGCGATTTATGGGAACGGTGCTGGTGGCGAAGGGCGCCGACATCGTGCTGAACAAGGGGTACGGGTCGGCCAACCTGGAGTGGGATGTCCCGAACTCACCGGCTACGAAATTCCGACTGGGGTCGATTAGCAAACAGTTTACGGCGGCTTCCATTCTGCTGCTTCAGGAGCGCGGGAAATTGAACGTTCAAGACCCGGTGAAGAAGTACATGCCTGACGCTCCAGCGGCCTGGGATAAGGTCACCATTTATCACGTGCTGACCCATACCTCGGGGATTCCGAGCTTCACCAGCTTTCCGGAGTACGCCAAATGGGAGCCGTTCGCGATTACACCCGCGGAAGAGGTGGCCTGGTTCCGGGACAAAGCGTTGGACTTCGCGCCAGGCGAGAAGTGGAGCTATAGCAACTCCGGATATGTGCTGCTGGGGTACCTGATCGAGAAGATCACCGGCGCCAGCTATGAGAGGTTTGTGCGCGAGAATATCTTCACGCCGCTGGGTATGCAGGATTCGGGGTACGACTCCAACTCGGCGGTGATCGCGAGGCGGGCGGCGGGGTACGCGGCCGGCAAGAAGGGCCTGGAGAACGCCGGGTTCGTGAACATGACCATCCCATTCTCGGCGGGATCGCTGTATTCCACAACCGGAGATTTGCTGAAGTGGGAGCAGGGGTTGTTCGGCGGGAAGGTTCTGTCGGAGGCGTCGCTCAAAACCATGACCACGCCGTTCAAGAACGATTACGCGTGCGGGCTAGCCGTCGTGACAAAGGACGGGCGCAAGGTAATCGAGCACGGCGGGGGCATCGAAGGCTTCAACACGCAATTGACCTACTACCCGGAAGATAAGCTGACGGTGGTGGTGTTGGGGAACGTGAACGGCGCGGCGCCCGGAGAGATCGCCGCAAAGCTGGCGGCCATCGCGCATGGCGAAGCGGTGAAGCTGCCGGCGGAGCGGAAAGAAATCACGGTGGATGCGAAAGTGCTGGCGCGGTACGTGGGAACCTATGAACTAATGGCCGGCGCCAACATGCTGATCACTCTGGATGGAAATCAGCTTTCGGAGAAGTTGGGCGAGCAGCCCACCTTCCCCATTTTTCCGGAATCCGAGACGATGTTCTTCTTGAAGGTGGTGGACGCGCAGATCGAGTTCGTGAAGGATGCCGGCGGTGCGGTGACGGCGCTGGTGCTGCATCAGGGCGGGCGCGACCAGAAGGCGCCGCGGACCGGCGATAAGGGTGAGGCGCCTGCCGCCCCCGTGCGCAAAGAGATCCATGTCTCGCCCCAGACGCTGGCCAAGTATGCGGGGACCTACACACTGGCGCCGGGCGTGGACGTGAGCATGACGGTAGAAGGCGACCGGCTGATGACGCAGATCACGGGGCAGCCGAAGTTCGGACTATTTGCCGAGTCGGAAACCAAGTTTTTCCTGAAAGTGGTCGATGCGCAAGTGGAGTTCTTCTCGGACGCGAGCGGCAAAGTGACGCATCTGGTGATTCATCAGAATGGGCAGGAGACTAAAGCGGCAAGACAATAACACGATGCGTGCGAAATTATGATTGCAGCCGGACCGATCGCGGCGCTGAGTGGCATGGCCGCCGAGGATGGGCCGGCCATTCTAGAACGCCAGACCCAGGAACTGCTCGACGCGGTATCATGAACGAAATCCGCTTTCTTGGCCTCCGCGGATCGGCGACAATGGTGGGTCGCCTCGATGGGTGACTAGCAACCATCCGCGAACGGATCCGCCCCGATCGTCCCCACCGGCTCCGCCACGTACGCCACCGATCCGGCCATGTCGCGCTCCTGTTTGGCGCGCAGACGTTCCTAGCTTAGCTAAGCTAGCTTCGAGGTCCACGTACTTGCGGTCCAAGAATTCTGAAATGACGCGGAGCTGGTCTTCCCCACTGCCGCTCAATCTGCGCGCCAATTGGATTTTCCGCGTGATGCCGTCTGCGCGAGGCGGCAGCGTCAGCGCCAAGCCTAGTCCGCTTCCTACGCCTCTGGAAGCAGCAGCAAGAGCATCTAGGTTTGGCTCCATTCCTTCCAAATGCGGCGCATAAGCTCGATGCCGCCATCGGCTCCGCCGCCGATCAGCCCGCCAGCAATTTGAACTGAGCCGACCTGTCCGGGTTTTGAGGGAGGTAGTAGGCTCAGAAGGCAACCCCGACGACAAGAACGAAAATTAATTCCGGGGTGAACGCCCCTGCCTTCCCCCGCCGCTGCTCCGCACAATACGGCACGCGGAATCTTTGAGCAGTTCACGCCTCTGTTCGGCGCCAGCTACACATTCTGATCGATGTCCTGCATGACGCTGGATCAGCGCTAACGAGAGGGCATTCTGAGTATTTTGAGGATTGTGAGAAGCGTAATGCGTTTCGCGCCTAACCTGCGGCCAAATGTCGGGTTTTTGGTCGGGAATGTCGGGTGGATGTCGGGTTTCTTGAAGCACCCCGACATCGGTTTTAAAAATAGAATCAGCGGCTTAGGGCGGAAATGTCGGGCATGGCAGGTTTTTCTAGGATGTGAGACGTGCCACGAAATTGGAACAGTGTTTTTCGTGTGCGCCGAAGGCGTGCGACCGGCGTCCACATTTGGACTCCGGTTGGACTCCAAACCGAGGGTCCACTGAGGGTTGGTGTCTGTAAGTCTTTGCGGAATTTGGTCGGGCCGCCGAGATTTGAACTCGGGACCTCTTGCACCCCAAGCAAGCGCGCTAGCCAGGCTGCGCCACGGCCCGATCTCTCTATTCTACGTCAAACCGGCCCGCAGTGTGGCTTGCCTCATCGGGCTATTGCGAAAAACGGGGAAATGCCGTATTTTTAAGGAGGCGCCGCAGCCGGGTTTCCCGACTGCGGCTTTTATACTGCTACTTACGGCGCCGGCGCCGCGTAATGCGGACCGTAACCGTGATCGCCACTGCCGTGGCGAAAGTAACGGTCAACGTGATGATTAACATCCGTTGCCTCTTTACTGCCTAAACGTTAGATTTGCCGGCCCGGCTGCAAACCGGGCCGGCAGCGTTTAGGACGCCGTAAAACGTCCCTGCGCTTTCCAACGGGCAGAAAACCGCGAATCTCGATCTTTCTTGAACAGAGTGGCGCTACCCGGCCCGCATTCTCGCTGGAATGTGGGACCGTCCGGCCAGCACCAGAGCGGCTCCCGCAAGCATCAGCGCGCCCGCCGCGCAGAAGGCGGTTTGAGGTGATACGTGCGTCCAAAGCATGCCCACCAGCGCGCTGGCGATCAGGTCGCCCACACCATTCACGCTGCCGAGCACGCCATAAGCGCTTCCGCGGGATTCTCGCGGAACGAGGTCCGCGGTCATGGCCGCCTCCAACGGCTTCTCCACGCCCGTATACATACCCGCCCAAGTGAACACAATCGCCAGCAGCGGAAGGCTGGTGATGTGCCTCGCGAAAATTGCCGCCACGCCAAAGCCGGTGGCCGCACCCATGGCGTAGCCGATCGCTAGCAGCGTGCGCTTGTGCATGCGGTCTGCGAGCGCGCCCGCTGGAAAGGCTGCGGCGGCGTAAGCGGCGTTGCGCAGCGCGTAGAGCAACGCAGCGATCTGGCCGGCCCGCATGGTTCCGTGTGCGGGAGTGAGCAGTTGCGCGGCAGCCAGCACCAGCAGGGTATGCGAGAAATCGCCCAAACCAAATAGACCCACCCCGCGCAGCAAATGCGCAAAAGCGGACGGCAGGCCACGGATCGATCCCCAGAGGCGCAACTCCGCATTGGGCGCCCTGCGCGCCTCGTGGACCAGCAAAACCATGGACGCCACCGCCAGCAGTCCAGGGATGAGAGAAATCAAAAAGATGCGGCGGTACGGTGCGGAGGGATCGGGCCGCGGCAGAACGGTCAACAACCAGACGCCCAACAGCGGCCCCAGCACCGCCCCCGTGGTATCGGCGGCGCGATGCAAACCGAACACCCGGCCGCGGCTCTCGGCGGGCGACGCATCGGAGAGCATGGCGTCACGCAGCGGGCCGCGTATGCCCTTACCAAACCAAGCGACCATGCGGCCCAGAAGAATTAGCGGCCAGGAAAAAGCCGCTGCCAGCATGGCGAGCGCGGTGCCCGACAGAAAGTAGCCTAGCGTGACGATGCCCTTGCGGCGCCCGATGCGGTCCGAATACCAGCCGGCGCCCAGCTTAACGAAGCTGGCCAATGCGTCAGCCCCACCTTCGATCCAGCCAAGGGCCGCGGCGGCCACCCCAATCGTGGTGGTGAAAGCGGGGAGCACCGCCAGCACCATCTCATAGCACACGTCGGCGCACAGGCTGGTGACGCACATACCGGCTACGTTGCGGTTCAGCCACGCCGGCCGCGCGCCCATGACGTCAGTTCTTGATGCGCCCCAGCATCTGGTAGATACGGATCAGCGCGGTGTCCATGATCTGCTCGCCTGCACCGACCGCCGCTGGAGAGACCGCGTTATCGGCGCCGTAGCCGCCTTCTGCCACCGCTTCGATGGTCGGGAAATATTGGTGATAGCCGTTGGCGTAGCCGAAGAAGAATAACTGCTTCACCCGCGCGCGCTGCTTCAGCCGGATGGCATGATTGCTGAAGAACTCGCCGGAGACTCCCACCAGCGCGATCTCACCGTTTAATAGCGCCACCGTCAGCCGCGGCCGGATGCCGTCCGCGTATTCGTCGATATAGTTGGGAACCAATTCGGGGAAGAACGCTTTTTGATAGGCCGCCTTCACCATGGGGTTGGCAAAATCTATGCGCGCGCTGAATCGCAGGCGCTCTTCCCGGCCGTCGAGCGACGGATGCGCCACATCTTGTGGATTGAGGGACTGCGCCAGCATCACCGCCTCCCGCGCAAGGGCTTGCCCGAACGCCTGATAGTCTCTGTTCGGCCCCGGATTTGTCGATTGGTCGCCCGCGGCGCCCTGCATGAAGATGGCCGCCGCGCCCGTTTCCTTGGTCACCTCCGCCTTCAGCGCGCCTACGTAATCCGCCGAGAACTTGAGCGTACTGGCGGGCAGCATGGTGGGATGCGCGGCGAAGTTCACCAGGATAGCCACAGGTTTTCCCGAAGCATCGTCGAACCGCATCACCGCCAACTCCCGGTCGCTGGGCTTCGGCTCGATCTTGGTGTGCCGGTTGCGATTGAATCCTTCCAACTGCACAGATCCCACCGCCATGCGCGCCGGCGCCAGCCGCGAATTCGCCTCCACAATCGCAGCCACGATGCCATCTTCCATCTGCCCGTAGTAACGCAACGCGGCGTCGAAGCGCCCCTTGCCCTTACCCTCCTGATCGGTAAGTTCCAGGACCGGCCCGTGGTGCGTGTGCGAACCGGCGATGATGGAATCCGCGATTCCGGCTTGTTCTTTGATGCGCTGCCGGATGCGTTGGAGCGATGCTTCCGCGGGCGCCCGGCCCAGGTCCAGCCCCACAATGGCGATCTTCCGGCCGCCGGCCTGAATCACCAGCGCATCGGCATACAGCGGATCGAGCACGCCATCCGAGAGGGCATCGTGGCGATCGCCGTAGCCCCACATCGGGACGGGCTCACGCGGCGTGATATCGCGCCGTCCCGCGCCAACCTGCAAGCCCTGCCCGCAGGCGCAACCCGCCAGGAGCAATCCGAACAGCCATCGTGTGTTGTGCATGAACGGGTCAGACCTGCAAATCGCGCAGGTAGGGAACGCTGGCCTTCATCAGGTCCAGGTTCATTTCGACGAAGTAATTTTTCAGCCCACCGGCCTTCGCCGCGGTGAAGATCTTTTTCCAGTCCAGGGTGCCTTGTCCAACGGCCATCGTTTTCCGGGTGACTGACGACCAATCCTGCACGTGCATCGAACCGAAGCGGCCGGGATACTTCATGAAGTACTCGGCGGCGTCGTAGCCGCGGCTGATGGTGGATACCTGAAACTGGAATGTCACCAGCTTCGGATCGAGCAGTTCCAGTAAGATGTCATAGGTGCGTTTGCCGTTCACCGTCGTAAGTTCGAAGTCTTCGTTGTGAAGACCCTGCCGGATGCCGGCCCGCGCGGCTTGTTCGCCGATTTTGTTGTATTCGTCGGCCGCCCGCTTCACATCGTCCATCGTCGGATTGCGCGGCCCGTCGAGGCTGGGAACCAACATCTGCGTCAGGCCCACGTCTTTCGCCCAGGCGATTCTGCCCGCCTGATTTTCTCTCAGTTCCTTAATGTCGAAATGCGAGCTCTCGCATTTGACGCCCAGATCGCTGAAAATCCTGCGCAGCTCCGCGCCCTTGTATTTGGCGATCGCGCCGAAGCCGGAGTCGGCGTAGCCCACCGGCGAGCACAACTCGATGGTTTGGAATCCGGCTTGGGCAAGCTGCTTGATGGTGCCGGGAAAGTCCTTGGCGATCATGGCCCGGACGGGATACGTCTGGCATCCAATTGGCATGCCAAGCGGATTGGCGCAAAGCTCTGGTGCGCTGGCGGACAAAAATCCGGCCGCGCTGGCGCCGGCCGCCGCGGTCTTGAAAAACTCTCTTCTAGAGGTTGCAGGCATACTGCGGCATTGTCGCACAATTCATGGGCTTTTATCGAAAACTCTCCATCGCTGGCCGTTGCCGTCTGACGGCGCAGCGGACGGTCCACGAAATTGGGTAGACTGAAAACAGGCGTGACGATGCATAAAGAGTTTGTTGAGCGACGGGACGGCAGCTTCTACCTGATCGGAAGCCGCGTGCCCCTAGCCCGCATCGTGCGAGAATTCGAGCATGGCGAATCGCCGGACACCATCCGCGCGCATTTCCCGACACTAAGCATCGAACAGGTCGACGGGGCCATTACTTTCTACCTGCGTTATAAGAACGCAGTGGAGCAAGATGTGGCGGAAAGAGAGCGCGTAGAGGATGAATTCACCGACCGGCAAGCGGCGCCTCCCGGCCTCAAGGAGAAGTTGGAGCGTGCGCGGCAGCAACCGCTTGCGCGACGAACCTGACGAATGATCCGCTTTCTGGCGGACGCAGATCTCAACCAAGGGATCGTTTCCGGCTGCTTGCGCAGAGAACCTACGATGGACTTTCTTTCAGCCAACGTTGCGAAGCTGGAAGGGTTTCCCGATCTCCAGGTGCTTGCGCTGGCGGCCGAACAGGACCGCATTCTCGTCTCGCACGATTTTCAAACAATGCCTCGGCATTTTGGCGACTTCCTTCAGGTCCGCGGCACCAGTCCTGGCGTGTTGCTGGTGCCACAGTATTTGCCCGGAGGCGAAGCCATCGAAGAACTCGTGCTGATTTGGCGCGCTTCCGATGCCGAAGAGTGGGACAACAGGATACTGAGAATTCCACTGTTGTGAAGATGAAATCGCCGCCGAGCCGTTCTGGAAGTGCACGTTCGCGTCCTCGATGTGTGGGATCATCAGACGCGCCTTCATCTCACCGGCGTTGGTCTTCGGCGAACTGCGCTTGTAACCCTCCGGATTCTCCGCCGGTCGTCCCATGTAGCGCTCGGCATAGCCCGTCACAGGAGTTGGCTTAGTTCAAGACAGGCCTGAGTGAGTCTCCCCGTGTCGCCTTCGCGACAATCAACGTACTCGAGATTCCGAAAGATATATGGGATTCGCGCGCTGAAGACGTACAAGGGAAAGAGCAATCGCCTGTATCGAACTGCCTCGCTAGGGCGGCTGTGAATTCATCCTTGCAAGCCGGGCTGGCCCAGTAGTTCGGCGTGTACACGGCGGCGACTCGCCGCGCGTTGTCTAAAGACTCGGCCACCTGCATCAACCAACTAGCCCCGGTCCTCAGGGTTGTTCGGTCAAAGAATATCCGGATCTGGGGTCGGAGTGCCTCAAGCTCTCGCTTAACCGCAGAGGCGGTTTCCGAGTCGTCGTGACAATAGCTCAGGAAAACATCGTAACTCAGCGGACTTCCCGTTCTCTTCTCGTTCATGCCCGACCCCAGTCCCTCGTCCTTTTTCAGTCCCTCCTCGTGACGGCGCCGCAGTTCGACGAATTTCTCGTGGGCAAGGGTAGCGACAACCTCGGAGCGAACCACAATCTTAAGCAACTTCAGCGGCAAGCCTCGATGGATCCAGGATACGGCGGCACGGAGAGTTGACTCGATCATTTGTTCCGGGGGCCACCCTTGGTCGCCTGCGCCGATAAGCGGCATCGCGACTGAGGCATTGGGACAATCAGTGAGGAGGTGTGGGGCGAGCGCTCGAAACAGATCGTCGGTAATCTCGGGCGGGCTCCCCCGCCAACCGGATTCAATGCAGAGTACTCGGCTGAAAGCAAACTGGCCGGTAACGGGCTGCGATAGCCAGCACGAGAACTGCTCCCTCAGATCAGATCGACCGCCTTGGAATTCGCAAGTGCGGCGACTGAAAGCCCGGCCCGATCTAGGGATCCAATCAATGAACTCGGGGTAGGAATATAGTCGTCTGCGAAGGCGGAGACGACCAGTATGTCTACAGCTTGGTCAGCAGGCAGGCGCGCCAAGTCGCCGTGTAGCAATTGGATTGTCCTTTTTGCACCACCATGGTCGATGGTCCACGTCGCCAACAACTGCATATAGCTCATTGTATTGGAGCAGAGGAATTGCGGCAATCGCGACTGTGCAGGAGGGATCCATGGGAACTCAGCGCTGGGGTTCGTGAATAAACATTCCTGCGCGAAATGCACGTGCCACCAACAATGAGATCAGCCACGAGCAGAGTCTCCGGAATCGTAGAGGTACAGTCCGTGAAAATGAACCGTGTTAGTTAATCCGGTTTCACCCGACGTCCCGCGACACTGCTCCTACCCGACGCTTTACAACGCCTTATCGAAGAAATCCAGCATCGCCTGCAGCATCTGCCTCCGCAGCGGAGTGTCCACGCGGTGCGTCTTCTGCGGATACACCAACATCTGGAACTGCTTGCCCTCCCGCTCCAATACATTGGCCATCTGCACGCTGTTCTGGAAGTGCACGTTGTCGTCCTCAATGTTGTGCACGATCATCAGGCGCGCCTTGATGTCACCTGCGTTGGTCTGCGGCGAACTGCGCTTATAACCCTCCGGGTTCTCCGCCGGCAGTCCCATGTAGCGCTCCGTATAGATCGAATCGTAATTGCGCCATTCCGTAACCGGCGCGCCGGCGATGCCGGCCTTAAAAACGGCCGGTGCATTGGCCAGCGCGTACAGCGTCATGTACCCGCCATAGCTCCACCCGTGGATGCCTACGCGGGTCATGTCCGCATAGCCTAAGCTGCCCAGATAGCGGATGCCATCCAACTGATCGCTCAACTCGATGGCGCCTGTTTCGTGGTAGATCTTGGATTCCCACATATGCCCGCGCCCCGCCGATCCGCGATTGTCTAGCTGCCAGATCAGGTATCCCTTCTGCGCCAGCACCTGGTCGAAATTGGCGCCGCTCCACTCGTCGCGCACCTCCTGCACGCCCGGGCCCCCGTAGACCATCACAATCACCGGGTACTTCTTATCCGCCGCGAATCCCGCCGGCTTGATCATGCGCGCGAAGAGCTGCGCGCCATCCTTGGCCTTCAACTGGACGATTTCCGTGGGCAGAATCTCGACATCCACCGGTGCGGACTCCTTGTATACCGCGATCTGCGAGCCGTCGCTCGCGTGCACCGTGCGGCGGGGCGGAGTGGCCATGCTGGATGCCGTATCCAGGTAAAACGTAGTGGTCGGGCTCATCGAAATGGCATGCGTGCCTGCGCCGCCGCTCAGCCGTTGCTTCTGCTTTCCATCCAGCCGCACGCGATAAAGCTGCCGTTCCAGCGGGCTCTGCTCGGTGGAAACAAAAAAGATCTCCCGTGTTTCTTCGTTCACCCCGGCCACCGCGGTCACTTCCCAATCGCCCTTGGTAAGCTGCGTCACGTGTTTGTCTTCCATGGAGTAAAGGTACAGGTGATGGTAGCCATCCCGCTCGCTGCCCCACAGGAACTGTTTGCCCCTGTTCAAAAAACGGAAATCGTCGTTGACATTTACCCAGTACGAATCTTCCTCCGTCAGCAGCACCCGCGAAATGCCCGTGCGCGTGTCCGCCAGTCCCAGGTCCAGGCGGTTCTGGATGCGGTTCAGACGCCGATAGGCCAACCCGCGGCTGTCCGGCGTCCAGTCCACGCGCGCCAGCAGACGATCGCGGGTTTCGCCGATGTCCATCCAGCGCGTCGGGCCGCCCTCCAGCGACACCACGCCCAAACGCACATCCGCATTCGGCGTGCCCGGCTGCGGGAAGCGCTCCGGTTCCGTGAAGGCGCGCCACGACAACAAATCCACTTGCGGGAAGATCGATTCGCGCCCCACGTCGAACTGCAAATAGGCGATCTGGCTGCTGTCGGGCGACCACCAGTGCGCCGTCGAGAGATTCAGTTCTTCCGGATATACCCAATCCAGTTCGCCGTTCCACAGCGTGGCGGAACCGTCCGTGGTGAGTTGGGTAACTTTTTTCGATGCCACTGCCAGGCTATACAGATTATGATCGCGCCGGAACGAAACGAAGCGTCCGTCGGGCGAGAGTTTGGGATCCCGCTCGGCCTCCGCCGTGGCCGTGAGTTGTTCCCACCGGCCGGTCTCCGTGTGCAGCAGGAACAGATCGCCACCCACGCTGACGAGCATTTCGTGGCCGGACGAGGACCATTGGAAGCTCCGCTCGGAGACGTGCCGGTTCTGCCATTCGGCGCCTTCCGATTTCGCCGGTTTTACCGCCTTTTCCTCCAGCGGGCCCAGCGCCACCAGCAGCTTTTGTTTCTTAGTGGAAATATCGTATTGCGAGATGGTCCTCTCCTCCATCCAGGCGAAGCGCCTTCCGTCGGGAGCCCAGATGATGTCTGGCATCTGCGGCGGTGAGGTCGTGTTCTGGATGGTGACCGGTTTCTTCTCGGCGGCGAAGCCGGCGATGGTCAGCAGCACGATACAGCAGATCCTGGCCATAATCCTGCATTGTATCCCCTACCACACTCGCCACGGTCTCCGCGTCCCCGCGTCTCCGTGTTCTCAGGCAAGAGTGAAGAATTGATCCGGCGCCTGCGCCGCGCCACGATCGCCCGTAAACGGGTACAGGTCTTCAAGCCCGTCATCGACACGCGCTATTCCGCCGAAGAGATCGTCTCGCATGGCGATTTGCGCATGAAATCGGAAGTGCTGAACTCCGGCGGCGAAATTCTGGACCGCGTGGATTGGCGCTCGGAAGCGATCGGCGTGGACGAGGCCAACTTCATGGGCGAGAGCCTGGTGGATGTGGTCCAGCGCCTCGCCGATAGCGGCAAGCAGGTGATCGTCGCCGGCCTCGATACCGATTACCTGGGCCGTCCGTTCGTTCCCATCCCGGACCTGCTGTGCCTGGCCGAATCGATTACCAAGACGCTGGCCATCTGTGTGCGCTGCGGGAATCCGGCCAAGCACACGCAACGCCTGCGCGGCGCCGAAGACCTGATCGTGCTGCACTGGGTGGGGAGCTCGAAGCGGGATTTGCTTTCCTTGCCCGGACCCGTGGTGGACCTTTTGGATTCGCACGTTACCTTGCGCAGGACGGAAGCACGAGCAGGCTAAGCCTCTCAGCGGTTTTGGTTCCGCCGGTGTGCTGGAGGTTGTCGAGGATTGGGATCGGAACACGTATCCGCGCGCGTCTTAAAGTGGCGGAGCAGATCGCAAAGGAGCTATCGCGATGAAGAAACAGCGAGTCGTGCGCGGCATCCCCGTCGAGGAAGGTTCAGGGAACGTGTACAGGGACCTCGGCTACCCGAACAGCGAGAGCATGCTGGTGAAAGCTCAGTTGGCCGCCAAGATCGCCGAGATTGTCCAAAGGCGGGCGCTTACCCAAACCCGGACCGCGAAAATCTCGGGGCAAACGCAGCCCAAGGTCTCAGCCCTCCCGGAAAGGGCGGTTTCGCGGGATTTCGGAGCACCGTTTGCTGGAATGTCTGACCCGATTAGGCCGGGATGTCCACATTGTGATCAAACCGACGCCCAAGAGCCGGTCGAACGGCCGGCTAACGCTTTCCGTAGCATAGCTCGCGGGAAGACACCGGGGCCGCATACCCAGCACGCCGTGGTTCCTCACGGGCAGAGTCTGCCGATCACCGGTGGACACGCGGGCATGCAGACCTGCGTGGAACATTTTCGCCGGTTTCCGTACCGGGTCGAAACCCAAGTGATTGTCGTCAGACGCCCACTAGACTGTTGACGGAGGCGCTGCGTGGCAAGCTGGTGAGGGTGGATCAAGCCGATGTGCGACATCCAGTCGGGAAAACCCACCCAACTGCCCATCCAGATACGCTCTCAAAGCACTCGATTGCGGCGAGACGATGCCGGCAAGTTGCTGATTTTAGTGGTGCGCCCGAGGTGATTCGAACACCTGACCTTCTGGTTCGTAGCCAGACGCTCTATCCAGCTGAGCTACGGGCGCGCGGGACGGTTCCTCTTCAATCTACCCTGTCCGGGCCGCCTGTGCAACTGGGAGACTGCCTCACAACGGCAGAGGCCCAACGTCTACCATGGCGATTCCCTTCCCCACTTGGTTACGCCAATCGGCCAGGTCACTTCCGTAGTAACGCGCACCAGCCGGCTGGCATCTCTCAATGTGACTACGGCATCCGAAATGGACGCTTAGAAAGGAGAGATGGCTGACATGTCCAAAATCCCGGTTGTGTTAGCGGCCCTGGTATTGCTGCTCTGCGCACCGCTGCTGCGCTCTCAAGATTCGTCCTACCAGCCCTTCTCTCGGGATGAGCTCGACAACCTGCTGGCGCCCATTGCCCTCTATCCCGATCCGTTGCTGGCGCAAATACTGCCCGCCGCCACCTTCCCCGACCAGGTCGATGCGGCCGCTCAATTCTGCCGCGCGGGCGCCGATCCCGCCGATATCGACACGCAACCGTGGGATGTCAGCGTCAAAGCGGTGGCGCATTACCCAACGGTCCTCGATTTGATGGACGGAGACTTGAATTGGACCGCGGCGCTGGGACAGGCCTGGCTCAATCAGTCCGGCGATGTCATGGCCGCCATACAACGCCTGCGCCGGGAGGCGTTGAGCGTGGGAAACCTGGCTACCACACCGCAGGACGATGTCGTCACTCAGGATGGCTGTATCGATATTTGGCCCGCCCAAGCCGGGTACCTCTATGTTCCCGTGTATGACCCCGCCCTGGCCTTTTTCGGCTCCGGCGGCGTGTACGGCGGCTCCGTAGTTACTTTCAGCGCATCCGCTCCCGTCGGCGTTTGGCTGAATCGCGACATCGATTGGCGCCATCGCCGCATCTACTATCATGGCTGGTCCACGGGCGTGGGCTGGGTCGCGCGCTCGCTTCCCTATGTGCATGTCAACGGCGTTTACGTGAACGACACTCTGCGGAACGTGGCGGTCAACCCTGCCGCGGGCGGCCGCATCGTGAATTACCGCAACCTGGCGCGCTACGATAGCGTTCACCGCAACTTGAGTTATGGCCACCAGGAGGCCGTCACTCGCTCAAGCGCCAGGGTCGCGCAGCGCAATTCGAATTACAACACGCCGGCGAGCGATCGGATTATCGCTAGCAGCGCCGCTCCCGCCTCCGCGCCCGCGGGACGGCCGGAAGCGAATCGGTTTTCGATGTATGCCGCGCCCCGCCAAAGCGAGCACTCGGGCGACGCCGGTAAGTCCGACACTCACAACTCCGGCCAAGCAACGCACTCTGCACCCGCCAAGCCTTCCGGAGGCGGAGCCTCGCATAGCGGCGGAGGCGGAGCCTCACATAGTAGCGGAGGTGGAGCTCCGCGCGGCGGTGGCGGAGGCTCGCATAGTGGCGGCGGAGCGAAGCACTGATACGGTGCCGGCTCTGGCCGCCTAAAAGCGAACCGCCCATGTGGTGCGGGACCATACGGGAGAGGAACTTGGTTCGGGTGGGTGGTTCGTGGCAAACTGATGGGAGCACAGGTAGTGGAAGTAGGCCGATCCATCACTGGTGCTGTTAAACCCGTCTAAAAGCGTGGTCCCAAGTTCCGTGCGCTGTACAGTGGTTACAGCCTGAGAGGGCATCCCAGGCTGATGCCCTTCAGAAGGGTACCTTTTGATTGCGCGACTTGGCCTCTGCCTGAGCCGAAAGGATAACCAGGTATGTCCAAGCCAAAGAAGCGTTCTAAAAAAGCCCGGTGCGGAAAAGATCGCAGCGGGCCAAGGCAAACGGGGCCGAAAACGGAAAAGGGATGTGCCTGGAAGATCGACCCATACTGGAAGCTAACGCAGCAGGAATTGATATCGGTGCGAGGGAAATCTTTGTAGCCGTACCCCCAGACCGGGATGAGCATCCGGTCCCGGGTATTCTCAACCTTCACCGAGGATTTGGAGCGGGGAGTTCCTCAGAAAGCGGCTGCGGCCAGGATTGGCCGCCCCACGGTGAACTCGGAATCGCGTCTCTGTCAAAAACTATGTGGCATTGCGCTCTCAAGCGTGCCGCGTGCCCACTGGGCCCAGACTTGTGCCGGGCAGGCGACCGCTCACTGCGAAATGCGCAAGATCTCGGACGCCACCTGCTCGAAGGCGTCGTTGAGTTGCGTGGCAGTCGGGGAATATAGATACAGCCCGGTGGGCAGGCCTGAATTGTAAATCGGACTGCACGGATCGTTCGCCACGCGGCACATGAAAGTCGTATCGATAGGCTCCGCCGTGGTTCCGCCCAGGCCGATCGCATAGATCACCGGGGTGAGGTTGGCGTCGTTCCGTATGGTAGTCGCGGCATTGTCGGCGGCGTTCGTGGAAGCGGTCACGATGGCCGTGGGAGTATCCACGCGGATCTGTCCCGCGTAAGGGTTGCCGCTTGGATATAGGTCCTTAGCTGCAAACGGGAGATAGCCGGTGGTGGCATTACCCCACGAATCGACTGCCGGCACATAAGCGATGTCCTGCCGTATCATCGCCTGGTTCCCGTTGAACGCGCAGCCGCTGTCGCCGGAAACAACCTGTTCGGAGGTGGTGGCGTCGGAAGTGCTCGCAGTTGCGAATAACCCCTCGGTATATCCGGTGGATGGAGCCGGTTCGCCCGACCATTGCGCGATCACGCCACTCAGGGTAGTCTGTATGGAGCAACTGCTGGCAGGTGTGCCGACTAAGGTGCCCGTATTGTTCCAGGAGTAGCGTGTGTCCGTCTTTGTCTTTACAGGGTAAGCCGCCGCCACCCCGTTTGGATGTCCGTCGGTAAAGAATACGACTAAGTTGAGGGCCCCCGGCAAGTTGACCTGCTGCAACTGGCTGTGCGCCTGGTATAGCGCCTCCGCGGTGCCGGTGTCTCCGTAGCACTGCAGCTCGCCCAGCACGGTAGTCAAAGAGGGGCTGTTGGACGCAAAATTTACCGTGGGTGCATAAGTCAGGTTATAGCCGTCCATGAAGGTAATCAGCCCGATCGTATCCCGCCCGTTGGAGAATTGATTGATGAAGTTTTGCGCCGCCGCAATCATGGTGCCGCAGACACCGGCGTACTGCATGGAACTGGAGCGGTCTAGCACCACGATCATCACTACATCGCGCCGCGAGGTCTGTCCCAGCGCGCCCACCGTCGCCGACGTCTGCCCCATCAGGCGCATGAAAGTAAGAGGGACCGAGGCGCTGGCCTGCATGGTCACGGTGCGCGTCTTGTAGGCCGTCTCCGCTACCACCACGCTCAACGACAGGTTACTCGTCGACCAATACCCGCTTGGAAAATTCGCATAGAAGAAGTTCTGCGCCGCGGCCGTAGCGCTGGCCGTCTGGCTGGTGAGGTCCAGTCCCACGCTCAGGGAACGCGCGCCGGCCAGCGCCGCCGCATCCACGGCTGCCGACATCCTGGCCTGCACCAGATAGAGGATGCTGCCGTCAATCGCCAGCCCTACCAGGGGCACCAGAACGATGGCCACCATCAGAGACAGGATGATGACCACCACCCCGCGCCTGCCGCACCGTGCACCGCCGACGTGGCGCTGGCGCCCTGCCTGCCGCGATGGCACTCTTGCCATCGCAGGCGAGCGTCCCTCAGAAGATGTTTCGCGCATAAACCCCCGTGCCGCTCATAAAGGTTCCCCAGTCCAGGTCCGGCGAGCTGAAATAAGTCTCAGTCAGGTAAGCGATCTGGCCGCCGGTCATGGGCAACAGGCTGGTAAATCCCGCGGCCCGGGCCGTAGTGTTGGTGAGATAGTTGGACGATCCGATAAAGCCGCTGGTGCCCACGATACCGGCGCTGGGAGTCCCGAACTTGCTGGCAAACAAGCCGGAGTTGCCCACCACCAGGCGCTGCGTGAACACGCTTTGGCCCAGATTGGGGCAACTGCCCGTGTTGCCCTGCAATCCCGCGGCCGTGCACTGCGGCGCATCGATGTACATGATGGTCGAAAACAGGAAGACCCCGTTGCCGCCGGTAGTGGTCACGTTCATCCCCGCGCAGAGCTGGATGAGAAGGTTTTGATTCCCGGTTTGGCTGAAGTCCAATCCATAAGCGTACAGATGACCGGCATCGCGGCATATCTCCGACGTTTGCAGGGAACGTACCAGGTTGAATCCGACCACACTGAGGCCCATCAGCAGCACCGCCCAGAACAAAGTGCTGAACACGAATTCGATCATGATCGTGCCGGAACGGCGAATACGGGCGTGTGGCGGCATGGACTTCCCCAATCTCAGCGGGCGGGCGGTATTCCGCCCGGCGACCCCTCCATGCGGTCCCAGGCCTCCGCGCTCAGAGACAACGGCGCTGGATTTCGCAGAATGGGCCCCAAGGGCGGAAGGCCGTACCCTTCGACCGATACTTCCACCAGGTTGCCTCCCACATTGCTCCCAGGCCCCGTAACAAGCTGCAACGTATTCGGCAAGTAATATTGAATGGAGATCAGCGCCGCGCCGCTCGAACCCGACAGCAGTCCCATGGCGTTCTGCTGCACCACCGTCTTGATGGAGTTATCCTGCCCCATTCCGGTCATGGTCTGGCTGGTGATCGCGTAACGCACGCCCTCGCGCACCGCATTCTGGAGGGTGGCTTTGGTATAGATGGCCCAAGCCATGTCCATGATCAGGAACACGAATCCGCACAAAGGCAGCAGCACCAGACCCAGTTCCACAACCTGCGAGCCCCGTTCACGAGACCTGATCATACGTGTATCTGATCGGCAGCCCGGCGCGCGAGCTGTCTAAGGGGTGTACCGCAGATTTTGAAAATACTCGACTTAGTCGCCTGACGTGGCGCACTCTCTCAGCGTGCCGCGTCGGCACTCGCGCCGACGCAGGCGAGCAAACGCTCGCCATAAGTCAGCGAAACTCCCCAAACGGTGCACTTAGGAAACTGCCGGCTCCTGCGACTGAAAGCCGTCTGAACTGCATGGCGCACACCCGCGGCTCCTTGAGGGTGAGCGGAGGTGCGGTTGTGCGGCTAGCCGGTCGTTATAGGCGCAATGCCGGGCCACACTGTCGGCGGCCAGTCGGCGATAGGCATCCTTGCGGTCCTTCACGGCATGAATGCGCAGAGTATCGCCGCCTTCTTCGGAGAAGCGCAATCGGAAATCGCCAACGCAAAGGCGCCTCTCGCCGGCCGAACCGCGAAGAGCTTTGATGCGGCCCGCGCCAGTCTCAGCCAAACGATGAATCGCCCGCGCTGAGAATGTTCATGGCAACCTGTTGCGGAATAGCGCGGATGTCGCTCCTGGCCTCGTCGGAGAAGACGATGCGTTTCAATCTGGTTCCTTGTAATTGCGGATCTGCTCCATCGAGAAGCCCAGTTCAGCGACAACATCCTCAAAAGGAGTTCCCTCGTGGTTCTTAAACCATTCCTTGGAGCGGGCGACGGCACGCTGTTCCTCCTCGCCGATTTCTTCGTCTTCCATAGGTGCAAGGGCCAGAGCGTGGGAGACGGGATCGAGCATAGACTCCAACAGACCGGCTACAGCGGTAAGCTGTGTGGGCGGGAGACGGTCGATCTGGTCGTGTACGTGTTGACGCGTATCGATCATTACCTCTTCTCCTTAGTGTCCATTCCTATTCTACAAAGAGTGCCGGAGAAAGCAATGTACACGAACTGCCCGCGACCGCTTGCGGACGCGCGCGGAGTGGTGGGGCGGCAGCGCGATCCGAGGCGCGACGAAGGTTCACCCTTAGCGGAGATTGCATTCTGGAAACAAGTCATGGCTTGACTGCGAACACGGTGCCCAAATTCGAATCACCGCCCGACGATGTAGTGCCGTAAAGTACACCGTCACGGCTCAAGGTCAGGAAGGCCAATGGCACACCGCCATCGCCCTTCCGACCAGAGAAGCTGTGGAGCACTGTTTCCGTCCACGGTAAGCCTGGGGTGCCGGGCGGCGTCAGTTCGAATACCGTGCCGCAGCCAGGCGCGCCATAGAAATTACAGGGCGAGCCGGAGGTTGCGCTTCCGCCGTATTCGGCAGTGCCGAACAGTTCGCCGTTTTTACCGAAAACCAGACCTGCCACCGGAAATGCTCCTTCAACCCCGGTGAACAGCAGGACACACCGGAACCGCCGTAGAACGTGGTGCCATAGAGAACTCCGCCTGCACCTACCGTGAGCGCCGCGATGGAGCCGCAGCCGTCGCTTGGTCCGTTCCCGAAAACGTGAATTGCGGTACCGGTCCAAGCGTCACCCACGGTCGTTGGCGGCGAAACCTCGTAGACCGAGCCACAGCCTCCCACAGGGTTGGAAAGTGGCGTCGTTCCATACAGCGATCCACCTTCGAACACTACGCCTGATGCAGGGTTAATACCAAGATATGCCGGGGGCCAAAGGTTGATAAGCCGGGATTCCGTCCAGCTTCCACCCGGTGCCTGCCCCCACAAAACCTACTGGGCCGTGACCGTCAATGAACGGCTGCGCTTGCGGTCGTTGCGCGCATTGCGCCAATTGATCTGCGGCGCGAACAGCGACTCGTCGATCCGGTCGCGATATTTCACCGCGATGTTCATCAGCGAATCCAGCAGCGACTCGGATAGCAGATGCGGCTGCAAGCCAAGATCGATGAGTTTGGAATGCTTAGCGTTGTAGTAGTGCTGCTCGGCTTCCACGCGCGGCGGAGGCAGGTGCTCGAGTTGCACACTGAGGCCGATCTTGCGGCCTGCCGCCTGCACCATGCGCGCCAAATCCATCACCGAGAACTGCTCGGTGAACTGGTTGAACACGCGGCATTCGCCGGGCGCCGCCGGCGTCAGGCACGCTAGCTCCACGCAGCGCACCGTATCGCGCAGATCCAGATAGCCGCGCGTCTGCCCGCCCTTGCCGTACACAGTCAGCGGGTATCCCACCGCGGCCTGCACGCAGAACCGGTTCAAAACCGTGCCAAACACTTCGTCGTAATCGAACCGGTTGATCAGCGCTTCGTCGATGGCCACCTCGTCGGTGATCGTGCCGTACACCACGCCCTGGTTCAGATCGGTGGCGCGCAGCCCCCAAATGCGGCAGCAGAACATTATGTTATGGCTGTCGTGCACCTTGGAAAGGTGATAGAAGGAGCCGGGCTGCTTGGGAAACGGCAGCAAATCGCTGCGGCCGTTGTGCTCGATCTTGATGTAGCCTTCCTCGATGTCGATGTTGGGCGTGCCGTACTCGCCCATGGTACCCAGCTTCACCAGGTGGCATTCGGGCTGGTGCTCGCGGATGGCGAACAGCAGGTTCAGCGTCCCCACCACGTTGTTCACCTGGGTGAACACCGCGTGCTTGCGGTCGATCATGGAATACGGCGCGGCGCGCTGTTCCGCGAAATGCACGATGGCCTCGGGCTCGAACGCCTGGATGGTGGACGAGAGAAAGTCGTAGTCGGTCACGTCCCCCACGAACGATGCGATGGTCCTTCCGGTGTGCTGCTGCCAGACCTTCAAACGCTCGGCCAATGGGCGGATGGGAGTCAGCGTTTCCACGCCAAGCTCATGGTCCCATAAGCGCCGCGAGAAGTTGTCGACAATGGCGACTTCGTGTCCCTTCGCCGACAAATACAGCGCGGTGGCCCAGCCGCAATAACCGTCGCCGCCCAACACTCCAATCTTCATGTGTGTACGTCTGCTCCTGTCTGTCTAGGTGAAGGGATCTCGCCCTCAATCTTGTGAACGGTTTCCCGATCATGTTAACACGGGTCACCGGTGGGGCAGGCTCCCAGCCTGCGGCGGCCTCCCAGGCCAGGCCGCCATCTTCTCTTCGGCCTGCCCCACCTTATTCATAGCGCAGCGCCTCCGTGGGATTCAGCCTGGCCGCCCGATTCGCGGGCAGCATGCCGAAAATCAGCCCCACCATCATGGACACGCCGAATGCGATGGCGATGGCTACGGTCGAAATGGGTACCTGCACCGTATCCTCAAAAAGCTGCACGCTCAAAGGAATGGCCACCCCCACCAGAATCCCGATGATCCCGCCGGAGAGGCTCACCAGCACCGCCTCGGTCAGGAACTGGATCAGGATCTCGCGGCGCGAAGCGCCCACCGCCATGCGCAGGCCGATCTCCCGCGTGCGCTCGGTCACCGTCACCAGCATGATGTTCATGATGCCGATGCCCGAAATCACTAGCGCGATGGCGGAGACCAGCACCAGCACCAGGCTGAGAATCAGGGCCACGTTCTTGGCGGCATTCAGGATGGCCGTCAGGTTCTCCACGTGGTAATTGGCGCCCGGCCGGTGCCGGGATTCGAGAATCTGCTTCACCGATTCGGTCACCGCCTCCACTTCCTGCGGCGACCGCACCTGCACGTACATGGGGTCGATGCGCTCCACCGGGGTGA
>Ga0302326_10008594_pt1 | contig 22490 bp, 23 predicted proteins | sample Palsa_T0_3_FD_202264 | JGI IMG/M metagenome (GOLD analysis project Ga0302326, IMG submission 202264) | Peat permafrost microbial communities from Stordalen Mire near Abisko, Sweden - Palsa_T0_3 | ecosystem: Environmental > Terrestrial > Soil > Palsa > Peat permafrost | place: Sweden: Abisko... | reverse complement strand
TACCGTGATTTGCATATCAAATCGGCGAGAGCTGCATTGAGTAAACGCGAACACGATGTTTTATCTTGGGGGGCTGAAGGCAAGACCGACGAGGAAATCAGCATGATACTGAATATCGCCTTCGGCACTGTTCGGTTTCATTGGCAGAATATATTCAAGAAACTGGCGGCGAACGGGCGTACTTACGCGATCACTAAGGCGCTCCGCCAACAGATCATCACTCCGGCATCCGTGGGCACCCCTAACAAAAGTGCTAGTTTACGGCCCAGGGCGCGGGCGCGTTCAATCGTTGGATGATTGATTGCGTGACCATTGCAACGGCACATTGCTTTCCAGGGAATCTCATCGTCGCGCAGCATCGGCTGCGCTATCAGGAGGTTATTGCAAAAGAGGATTGGAGCAACATCTATGTCGCCGACGAGATGGAATTTGACCGATACGATAATGTCGCAACGGAGTATTTTGTCGCCCGCAATTCAGAGGGGGACGTTGTCGGGGTCTCGCGATCCTACCCGACGACGATCCCGTACATGCTCGCCGACGTCTTTTCCTTCCTTTGTTCGCAAGACCTACCTTCCAGCCATAAGGTCCATGAGGCAAGCCGTTTGGTGCTTGATCGCTCGCTGCTCACAAAAGAAGCAAGGCGGCCAGTCGTCAATGAACTGATCGTGGCTTACATGGAGCGGGGCATGCAAAGGAAAATCGACGCGTATGTGGGCTTCATGCTCCCTCGAATTTGGGACAGCACATTCTTAAGAGCAGGATGGGAAGTCGAGTGGCTGGGTCCGGAGATGGCATTGCCGGGAACCACCGATATCGTTCGCGCTGCGTTGATGCCGGTCAATGAGCGCATGAACGATAAAGTTCGCGAAACGACCGGAATTAGAAACGCTATTCTGAATTGCGGCTCAGAATCCGAATCTCTTGCGCCAACCATGGTTTCGTATTCCCACCTCCGCCGGGAAGACAACCTCGCTGCTTGAAATTATCTGACGATATGGCTGCCATGGCTCCTGCCTTTCCCAACTGTCGTGCGCTCCCGAACGAAGATCCTCGTCCGGATAGGCAGAGCGCGCTGGTGATTCACCATGTGAACGTCCACGGATGCCGCACGAACATTCGGCTCGAACCGCAGCTATGGGAATGCATGGCCGAGATTTGCCGCCGCGAATCCTGCACGCCGCACGACGTTTGCAGCTATGTGGCCGGACGCAAGCCGCGGCACGGCTCACTGACCTCATCGTTGCGTGTTTTCATCCTAGAATATTTCCGCACATCCGCGACCGAGGACGGGCATAGAACCGCCGGGCACGGCCAGGGTATGTTCCTGCCGCAGCAGGAGGAACGCCGGAAGATGCGTACCAGGAAGGCAGATGCGCTGGAGCGGTAGCGTCAGGATGGATCGACGTGAACAAGGGCTGCGGAAACACCGGGTCTGTCGGTCGGCGCTTCTTTCCGCACTGGCTCTCAAGCGCCCAAGAATGTGTTGGATCGCGCAGCAAGGAGCCTGCAGCGTTGCGTCAAGAAATCTTTGTAGCGTGTGACGCGCCATAGCTCACGGTTTGCCGGAATGCTCTGCTTGCTCAATTCTGTTTCCGGCACGTTTAGACGTTCGAGATATGTTGCCGGCTCCTCGGTTGACACGTTCAGATTTGTATTCGCGCTGATCACCGTGTAATTAGCAAAGGTATTCACATCCGCGTGACTCACTTCCTTCCGCTTGTTGAGCAAAGCTCTCGGGAAGAAATGATGCACCTGAAGTGTTGCGCCATGACCAACCACCGTGCCGTCCAACGGACAGTCCGTATTCTGCCAGTCCTTCGCATTGCCGTCGCGAAGCATCGAAAGAAACAAGGACATTATCGGGCCACTCAAGCGGCCGGTTCGGAAATCGACGGCGCGCAGAGGTCGAAGGGAACGCCGAGTCACGGTCCACAGCTGCTTTATCGTCGGCTTCGACTCGATCTCGCGGAGAACCTTGTCCAGTTGCGTCTGAACGGATCCGCTGAAGTATCCCCGGACCGAGGCGAGGAGGAGCCACTTGCGGGCCAAGCGCTTTTCCTCCATCGACCAGCTATTGCTTTGGGCAAGAACGACGACCAGCGGAATGAGTGCATTGAACGATGGGATAAGTGACGCGGTGGTCCACCGCACAGTGCCGGTCAGAAACTCCACGAGTTTAGCGATGGCGCGTTCCGTCTTTTGCCACGACTTCCTGATCTCGCTCGGCTTGGCCTCTACCCAGAACTGGTCGGTGTCCTTCATGCGAAAACGGCCTGTGTGGACCGCGAGCAGGCACTGAACCAGGAAAGGCATTGTGAACCGGAAGTCCTTCCAACGGCTTTGCGCTTGGCGTATCTCTTTCGACGTTAACCCCGGAACGTGAATTGCCAGTTCGGCGATACTGAGATCGCTACGTCGGAGTTTGCGGCCGGTAGAGTTGAAGCGAACAAAGAGCTCAGTAGCTAGCTTGTAATCATCTGACTCGAACTCGGTCACCCCGACGTGATAGTCAAGGATTCCGTGCAGAGCCGAAAGGTCTTTTTGAACGGGCTCTTCGTGCTCGGGCTTGAAATACTCGTTAGCCTTGATGGCATTCAGTCGCGCGGTGAGACTGAAATCCTCTGACAGTACTTCCTCTACTGGTACGCACCAGGGATCGTCCGAATCATTCTTCCCACGCCAGTAAAGCGTCTCGTCGCCATCGGCCTCGCGGCCCGGCCAGACGTAGAACATGAGCGGGTATTCCTCGTCACGGTCCCGAAGGTGAGTGAGAGCGGTCAACCGCTGCTGTCCATCGAGCAAGTAGCCATAAAAGCCTTCGAGGGCAACTCCGCGCTTCAGCGGTTTTTTGTCAAATGCCTTCTTATCGACGGCTGTCGACGCTTTCCATACCAACATATGGCCAATCGGTAGACCTCGATAGAAAGAATCGATGAGCAATTTGATTGCTTTTCGCGACCATACGAAGTCCCGCTGTATTTCTGGAAGCACAAGCTGCCCACGGTCCATCATATCCAGAAGCTTGCCGATCGGCTTTGTGACATTGCTGACGCTTGATGTTGGCATAGTGCTCCTGTGCATCGACGATTGAGTGCCGACTTTCACGTCGCCTCGAAACCGAGCGTACCGAACTGCGGCACGATCATGGGCAATTCAGTCTAATTGTTGCACGAATTCGATAGGAGGCAAATGTCTTGAGCGCTAGATCGCCGGATGGATTGACGCGCAGTTCGCCCCTCCCCTGCCCTGCGTGGGTTCTGGGATTTCGGTCTAAGGAATTTCAGTTCGCACTATTGCGCTCAAGCGCCGCAACCGCGCGCTCGAAGGTTTCGCAGAGAATCCAACCATAGCGGTCGGCAATCGCGTAGAACCGCTCAATAGTGTCGGCCCGCGCCTTGATGTTGAACTGGGCATTTCGACCTGTGCGGTGCCGCCTTGGCTCGCGAGTGGTGGGCGCGGCCTTAGGAGTGCTCGCGGGCGGCTCGCGGCTTACAAAGCTGGCAGTCTCAGATATTGCCTTCACCTGATCCGGTTGTGCGGCAGGCTTGATCGCCGTCCTCGGCTTGAATCCAGAGATGTCAATCTCCGGTCCCTGATCGAACACGCTGGCGCGCTCTGAACTCATCACGCAACCTCCTGGGCTAATGGGGACTCTTCCGAGGGCTCCGCATTCTCGCGCAACAAGGTGACGACCTCGCTCGCCAATTCGCGGGCATTTTTTATGGCGGCGTCCCGGTTGCTCACCTGACTCGCTTCTAGCGATTCAAGCGTGCCGCCAAAGGAGAAGATGGCCTTGAACGCCTCGCGTTCGTGCATCTGGGTGCGAAGCGCAGGCACGCTATGTTTTTTGAATTCTTCGCGAATGTGTTGCAGGGTGCGCGGGCGAATCGCCGAATTCGTGCGCGTGAACAAGAGCGAATAGGGTATGGATCGCCCAAAAGCCTTTTCCTGCTGCCGGATCAGCTTGACGGCCTTAGCAGCTTCGAAGGCGTCGAGCTGAGAGCCCTGAGTCGGAACAATGACAAGATCGGCCCTGCTGATCGCGTATGCGACCGTCATCGAGGCTGTGCCTTCAAGATCGACCACGACAAAGGTCGTTCGCCGCGCCGCCTCTTCGATCGTTTCGATGATCGTTGCTTCCGAGACATTGACGAGAACGGTCAAGTTCTTGGGACAGCCAGGCCGTTGCGCCCACTGGGACACCGGTTTGTTCGGGTCGGCGTCAATTGCAGTGACGGAGGCGCCTTTCAGAGCAAGTTCGGTGGCAAGGACGACGGCGGAGGTGGATTTTCCTGCGCCTCCCTTCGGGCTTGCGAACACGATAACCGGCATGAGGTGCTCCCAGGTGAGTTGCAGGCGTCTCTAATAGTTGATCGGAAAGCTATCCGACGGTCAACCGAAAGCTATCTGGTACCAGGATGCTTTCCGCTTTCGGATAGCTACCCAGTAGCTATCCGAAAACCTCTATTGATTCGAAGACGTGCGCAAGGTTGTAACTGTGAGATCGATTTGTATCTGGCACCATGGCGGTATCGGAATTCAGAAAGCTACTAAGTAGCTATCCGATAGCATGTCTTGATTTGGGGTGTGGGCGAAGATGAGCGGAACTCAGTCCGTCGATGGAGTCCGGGATGTGTGGACGGCGCACTCTTGTTCGGTATTGTCGCGTCTTTTTGGCGAGATGTTCGGCACCCTTTTGTTGTTCACGAATGCGCACGCGCTCTCATCAACTGCATGGTCTCCCCAAACATCCGCCGTCCGAATCTGCCTTCCCAAACATGGCGTTACGTGCAATTGTGGCAGGAGTTGACTTGGTTCCGATTTTCGCTGGGTTCCGATAAGCCTCACTTATCGGAAGCCAGGAAAAATCAGGCTGGTTCTGTACTTGTGACGAATTTCTAGCTCTGCGCTTCGTTGATGCCGGGCGGCCTAAAAAGAAGCTTGGTCACATTGTTCTTCCAGATTTCGGCGCGGCGGATGTAGCGAAGCGCGATGTCGTGGGAGCGATGACGGGTTTGCGCCATGATGTCCTTGAGATCGGCGCCCGCCAGAGCGGCCGAGGTCGCCAGCCCCGCTCTCAGGCTGTGCCCAGAGAAAGTATCGGGATTGAGACCGCTGGCCTCGACGGCGCGTTTCAGCACCAAAGAAACAGCTTGTGGCCGCAGGCGTTCATCGGTCATGCGGCCGCCCTTATGCAGACGCGTGAATAACGGACCCGGCTTGCGGCCGCGGAGATCGATCCAGCGCTCAAGCGCAGTGACGGCGCAGAACTCGCTGTTGGTACCTCGATGTATGGCTATCAATTCGCCTTTGCCGTGCTGGTCGGTTTTTGAGCGCCGTAGATGAAGCACCACGCCCTGCGGCACGAATTCAACATCTTCCACATCAAGCGCAACGATCTCCGAACGCCGCAGTGCACTGGCGAATCCGATCAGTACAAGAGCTTTGTCACGCCGGTGCGCGGGCGTGTCTTTGTCGTAGACGCTGAGGAAGCGCTCCAGCACGTCGACGAGCAGCGGGGTTGCCTGTTTGAGCGGTTTGACGCCCTGTTCCCGCTTGAATCCTTCAAGCACGTTGGCGATCGGACCCGCTTTTGTGTCGAGCGGAACTCCCGCAATCCGATGCGCGGTGCCCACGGCCGCCAGGCGCGTGCGGGCGGTGGCGAGGCTCTTGGTGCGCGACAGGTGAGCCAGAAACATGCCCACCGCGAGCGTGTCGCCGCCGAGCGGCTGATAGCCCATGAGTTCACACCAGGCGCACCACTGTGTCCAGGCTGTCCGGTAGGAGCGGAGCGTCTCGGTGGCCTTCGACCGGCTGGCCAGCGCGCGGGCTCGGGCCAGGATGGCTTCGGTATCGCTCCGCAGCGCGGGATCTGCGGGCAAGGGGAGGGGGCCGAACAGCTCAGTGTCGAGCCATACGACGGAAGAAGGCTCTTTGGGGTTTGCGTCCATGTGGGTTTTGAACCTGTGACCGAAACGGATGGAAATAACTCACGATAAATTCTTCTTACCGTGACTAATCCAAAGCAGCAATGCGGTGAATTGCCGCCCGCGAAACCATATCCTTCCGAGAATTCCCGAAGCAGCGTAAGTTAAGCAGAAGATAGCTTACGTTCTGCGGAGTCCATTCCTGGATGTTCAACCACTTACCAAAAAGCACACACTCCACACCGAGCCCCGCTATGCCGTGCGCGGCCAACGCGTTCGGTATGCCCCACGCGGCCAGCGTGGTGCGGTTGGATGAACGGCTGGCGGCAGCGCCTCAGCCGGTGCGCGCGGGCTGGATGAACAGAGCGCTGATTTACGAAGCCACCGCCTCGTTGCGTCTGGATGGGTCATATGTGTCCGCGCACGACCTGGTGCTCCGGCTGAACGATACGCTCGACCGGGCGCCCGATCAAGATATTCAGCGGGCCGCGGATATCCACGCGATGCTCTCGACGCTCATCCGCCGGAATCCGCGCCACCTCTTCAATCCGCGCAGAGTGCTTGCCCTCACGCGCCTGCGCCTGCAAAGCCACGTCGTTCATCCGGAGTTGCCCGACTGGCTGCAAAGCCGCATGCGCACTCCGGAAGACATGCGCGACGCGCTTGAGGAGGCGTTACAGCCGTCGCTCGTTTCCGCCTGCGAAGCCTTGCCGCCGCTTCACGCTGCCGCCGAAATTATCGCCACCTGGCACAGAAGCCGGGCCGCCGATTGCATCGGCGCGGCGGCGGGCAGGGCGCTCGCGATGGCCTGGCTCCATCGCGCGGGCCTGACCTCGTCCTTTTGCTTCTTGCCGTCGATCGGATTTCTGGGGGCAGCGTCCGAGTATCGGCCGGACCTTAAGGTTTCGTGGGATGGGTTGTTTCTGAAGGCATGCTTACGTGCCGCCGAGTGGGGATTCAAACTCCACAGCCATCTGATCCTGGCGCACCGCCGCCTGCATGAGGCGGAGCGGCAGCTGCGTTCAACGTCTCACATGGCGGCGCTGATCGAGCTCTTGATTAGCGCTCCCGCCGTCTCGGCTACTGGGGCAAGTCGAAGCTTGGATATTACGCCTCACGCCGCCCGTGCCATGCTTCGCTCTCTCGAAGAGCGCCGCCTGGTCCGTGAGGTGACGGGTAGGGGGTCTTTTCGTCTCTATGCGGTGGTAAGTTTGGATCTCGCGGCAGTGAACGTGTGAGTGCACACCGCCCTCGCGGACGGATCGGCGTGAAAAACAGGGGTAATTCCTTGTCCTTACGCTCAAACAACCTTATGGTGCTGGGAATTCTAGATCTTCGGCATTCTGGCCCATCGAAAAGTTAAGACTCCATCGGATGATGACACTGTCCCCCATGACGAAAAAGAAAACCAGGGCGACGTGGCTGCTCAATCATACGGGCGCGCGCGTTCGGTTGACCAGAGAGGAGGGGACAGGGGTGGGAGCGCTCCAGGCGCGTCCTGCTCGCAGCGGAAGTGGCAGGGCACCATGAAGAACCTTATTTTTTCAACAACCAGACAATGGAATCCGGGCGATGAGCTGATCATGGCGGGTGTAGCGAATGTATTTCGAGAGCTGGGAGAGCGATACAATCCCATCATCTTCAATCGGCATCCAGATGTGCGTTCGTGTTTTCAGGACTTGCAACTGTTCAAGAGTTCTCGCGTGCCAGACGACTTTCATCTGCACGCGGATTTGCGGATGCTTGAGTCAAATCTGAAGGTCGGATTCTTCGATAATTCTCTCAAGCCAGATACGGACTGTGGCTTTGCAGATTGGGTCGTATTCGCTGGGACGCCGGAATGGTGCAACGGACGGACGCACGATCTCTACCGTCATATCCTCAGACACAATATTCCAGTGATGATACTTGGGGTGGGTGGAGGTCTGGATCTCTACGAGCCGCGTTTTTTGGACGTTATCAGCAAGGCTAAGGTTTTAGCTGTTCGCGATGAGGCAACGTTACGGAGCGTCCGCGACGCGGGTCTGGATGCCGTTCAGTTGGCGTGCCCGGCGCTGCTATCGGCTCGACCGGGCAAAGAGCGCCGGGTGGAGCGAGTCAAACGGATTGGGTTGATTTACCAAGCGAGTGTGGCGGCCTCGGTTATATGGAATGGGTGTTCTGAGGCGGCCTATGATTGGCAGATGAGGTTGCACAAGGAACTTATCAGGGAATACGGGAAGAACTTTGAGCTCGGGATAGTATGTCACTACATCGACGAGCTTCCTCTGGCCGAAAAGGAATTTCCGGATCACGAGGTCCTGTATTCTTATTGCGCCGAAGATTATCTGGATATTTACTCTCAGTTCGATCTGGTTGTCGGCATGCGGGTACATGGTATCGGCGCTGCGGCGTCCGTGGGCGTGCCAGGAGTGGCTTTGGCGCACTGTTCTCGCAGCTTGACGTGCTGCGGGTTTCTGGCGGACATCGCTTCTTGCGAGGATATGGAGATCTCTGCGGCGTTGGACGCGGTTGAGCGGAGCCTCGCATCAGTGGCGGAGAAGAGCGCCGTCCTTGCCCGTCACAAGGTGGAGACGATGGAAGCCTACAAGGGCCTTGTTAGCGAGGCTTTGCTCGACGCGAGTGTGGACTATGGCAACTCGGAAGTCGGACGGCAAACGGGAGGGGCAATCGGTCTTAGACCCCTGGCTGATATTGCGAAGTTGGTTTTCGCATTGCAGGAGGCGGCTGACAGCGGGAACTGCCGGGGTCGGGGGAGCGAGGTTGCGAGCGCCGCTGTTCGCGCGCTGGATGATTTGGCCGAGGCGCGGCGTCGTAACGATGATTTGATGAACAGTACTTCTTGGCGGATGACGGCACCAGTTCGGGCGTTAAAGAAGCTGATGGATCGGACAACGCGCTCCCAGTAAGGGTGACGCCTCCTCCTTCGTGGGATCGCGCACGGGCCTTGCGCCCATGCAAGCGATCGCGCTGCCGCAGCAGGGTAGGGACGGCGGATCAATGTTTCTGTATCACAGGCGCGCTTTCATTAGCCTCGGCCAGATCAATCATGAGCTTTGCTAGCAGGCCAACGGCCTCCTTACGGTGCTGTTTCTCAAGAGTGATTCCCGACACAACGGAACAACGGCCATTGTTAGAGCAGTCGTGGCACGTGTCGGGTTGTTCCCTTTCATGATTTCAAAAATCGCCGTAGTTAGCTTTAACGATAGCTCTTCTGTCTCTGCGTCTGCCATGCCATTTCCCCTTCTGCTATCCCATGACGTGGCTGTGTAGTTCGCTGAGTTCCTGCGCCAGATAATCGCGGCTCGGCTGGGCAATTGTGTAAAAGCACCGCAAGGCGAATTCAGGCTTGAAGTCCGCGCATCCCCTCTTATTGATCGTGAAGTCCGATTTTCCAGCCAGAGACAGGCTGGCTTTGGGAATGGAAGAGTAAATATGGTTGGTGACGACATGAATGTTCGGATACCAGTAGTTATGAATCGCTGCGTCCAGAAAGTGGTGTAGGCCGACATTGCGCAGTTCGAGAGCGGCCGAAACCGACCAGAAAACCGACGCGACCGTTAACAACATCAGGCGTTCGCCGAATTCTTCCTTGAGCAACTTGAGAAGATGGATGGAATCGACGATTGAGAATTGCGAGAAATCCAGTTGGAAACACGCTGGGTCCTGATAGGTGAGCCTGGAAGCCGAGATCACAATATATCCGTTCTGGCAGAGATCAGCCGCGATCTTGTCGCTATAGGGATAGGAGTAATTGCTTGATCGCGCATCCAATTGAAGGAACACAATGCCGGTCCGCTTTGGGTCTGCGCAAAGTGTTTTGATCTTGTTCTTCAATCCTACGATGTGGCCTCCCGGCGTTTCCGGCACATGGAGGAGCGGGAGCGGCGGAACCTTGGGAACAGGAAACGAAAACGTCTCGAACAATGTCAGCGTGCGATGCCGGACAGCGTCCGAAATCTCATAGAGCATGGGCACGACGAGAAAGTTCTTTGGCACCAAATCATAGACGGCTTTGTAATTGTAGTTTTTCCAATTGAGGGCCGACGGCGAGCCTGGATAGTAGAAAACACCATCGATATCGGGATTATGCTCCATCAGCTTTCCGACAAGCGGCGAGTTGGTGGTATCCATGGAGTTCGACACATATCCGTAAATAGGCGTCTCCGGATATCTCCGGCGAAGTTCCGCCAACAGGGGCGTCGAGAAGATATAATCACCGATCCCCATAAAGAAAACCAAGGCAATCCCGGCGGCTTGTCCTTTATGGATGCCCACATCGAGATCGTAAACGACATGATCGTTGGGGGCCAAATGTTCTCTGAATTGGTACCACCGATCGTTGGGGCGCATGACCCTGTACCAGCCCGGGGTACTCTGGGGCTCGTTCAGACAACGTCTCCCTATCAGGGCTGCCAGCCCGAGGGAGCCACGATAGAAACTTCTCATGGTCCGGTGAATGAAATGCGGCAGGGTACCAGGAGGGGCCGTGCGGAGACCTATCCGGCAATATATGCCTCTCAACCAATCCATCATCTCCGCCCCACTGATTTTACTCAGTACTTTTGCCTAGGAATTAAACTACAAATGCTCTAATGTCTACAGCTTCGTGACGAATTGATAGTCATGCGAAAGTGCAACAGGACTTTTGCGCAAAGCGCGGCATTGGAGATGCAGTATGCGGGGCGGACTTTCGCGCCTTTATTTTAAGATCGGGCTTCATTCTGCGCCACCCGGTACTCTCTTTTATTATCTGCACACTGCTATGCGCAGACTTAGTCGCAGAGTGCGGCTCCGAAGAAGCATACGGGGCGCCTCTTTACGCGTCGTTAATCGGGCTATCCTGAGGGAAGGGGTCACCGTCGCCTTCCGGATTACAGGTGGAATCGGAGACCATATCATTGCGGCCCGCTACGTCCGCGACCTCCTTGCCGCAGCAGGAGACTTCAAATTCGATATCTACAGTGGCTTACGGCACGAAACCGTGGCCTGGATATTCTCGGAGTTCACGCACCTTAACGCTTGCTACGACGACTATTTTGCATGGGACGCGCTGGTCGGGCAGTATCCATTGGCACTGTGGTTGACTCAGTTCGTTCTCGTTTACTCCGATCGCTCCGATTGGTGGTGGGTCAACAAGCGCAACAAGAAGCTGGCTAACATTTGTAAGCAGATAGACAAATTCAGGCAGAAGATTGAGCCCTTCATCGACAATCACCCGCGTCTGGACGGCTTCCTGGGAAGGACGGCCGTTCTTATGGATATGAAGAGGAGCAACTTCCTCCAAGGGATGTCAGGCATCGCATATGGAGGCGACACGCTACGTGTCGCAACTGATTCTGCCGCGTTAGCGAAATTTGGTCTCCATGAGAGGGGGTATGTAACAATTCACAACGGCTTCGACGCCGACTTTGCCGTCAACGGCGAGCGACTAGGAAAGTGGTCGACGAAATGCTATCCGCATTTCGCGGAGGTCGTGGGTATTCTTCGTGCGGAATATCCGAGTATCCGCATCGTGCAGCTCGGGACCAAGACCAGCGCCCCGATCGCGGGCGTCGATTGTGATCTCATAAACCGGACATCGATGTCGGAAACAGCCGAGATTGTGGGCAAATCCCTTCTACACATCGACAATGAAAGTGGGCTCGTACATTTGGCCAGTTGCCTTGGCGTAAAATCATGCGTCATCTTCGGGCCGACCTCGGCAGATTACTTCGCGTACGATAACAACATCACCATCCGGCCGACGTTCTGCGGTGATTGCTGGTGGGTCAACGAGACCTGGATGAAGGATTGTCCGCGAGGCTTTGCAGAAGCCCGTTGTCTCTCGGAGCAGCCGCCGGAGGGCGTAGCGAAAGTCATTATCGCCCACCTCTCTGGAACAGTGTCGAAAAGCCAAACCTCTGACGCGGCTAGCAGCCTCCGAACTGCCACCAATTGAAGAGCACGGGGTCATAAATGTTGCCGATACGCGCGATCTTGAGAGGAGAACACTTGCAGCGTCTCATCCACATCGAAAGTAAAGTGGACAGATTGCTCGACGGCAAAACATTTGGCGGCCATCCCGATCAAGCCTTCGGCCATATCACATACGCGCAGTTCGGCGAAGACCTGATTATCGCGAATATATTTTCGATGCTCGGCATTCAACGGCCATCCTATCTGGACGTTGGGGCTCACCACCCGATTAAGATCAGTAACACCGCTCTGTTCTATTTGAGGGGAAGCCGGGGGGTAAATGTGGAAGCCAACCCGAATTGTATCGATGAGTTTAGAGGACTTCGCCCTGAAGATGTCAATCTCAACGTGGGCGTCGGGCCGATGCGAGGAACGCTTGACTTCTATTACATTGACGATTGGTCAGGCCGCAACACCTTTGATCGCAAAGCCGCCGAAGAGTTTGTGGCGGCCAACCCGCAGTTCAAGATTTCGAAGATCGAGAAAATACCCGTCGTGACTCTCGATCACATAGTCGCCGAAAACATGGCAGGGAAGTGGCCAGATTTTCTTAGTATCGACATTGAGGGGATGGATTTTGCCGTGATCGAGTCAGCGCATTTAGGTAGAGATGCGCCTTCTGTCATTTGCGTTGAAGCCGTCAGCGGCAGCGGCAGCGACGCCTCAAAACCCCTGGCGAACCTACTAAAGACACGGGGATACGCTCCCTTTTGCAGAACAGTAGGAAATGTCATTTTTGTCCAGAACGAGGCACTGACTAAGCTGACGTAGCGACCTCTTCCGCCAGACCTGCTTGCTACTGGGCTGAAAGCGCGTTAAGGAATGGTGGAGCAGAGCCGCCTGACGGGGCGGCAGATCGAGATGAAACGGGAGACAGAATCATGCATAAAAATGACAACATCGCAAAGCTAAAAACGGACAGGGAGGTTTTGATCGTTGCCCTTCAAATGGCCAAGGACTACTTGGAAGATCAACAATTAAACGATGTGCTACTTAGGACTATTCAGACAACGCTTGCGCTTGTTAATTCCAAGATAGACGCCGAGTCTTAGCTAACATTCCGAAAGATGTATCTACCTGCTACAGCAAACCGGCCGTTTCGATTCCCTAAATGTATGAAGCTCCGCGCCCACGCCTGGACTCTCCTGAAATCTGGTTCGATGTCAGCCAGATGATTGTTCATTTCGGGCGCTATGGCAAACCAACCGGAATCGAGCGCCTCACCTGTTCCTTGCTGGCCGAAATGCGCAAGCGCCCGGACGCAGGACAGACGCACCTCTATCGCATTGACCCTGGGAGCGGCCGGTTCCACGAGGTCGATTGGGCACTACTCGACCTAATTGCCGAAAGCGCTCGTGCCGACAGGGGGGCGGGCGCGCCGCAACCCTTCAGCAGCGGCGGCGCTCCGGGGCGCTTGGCGCGGCGTGTGTACGAGCTTTTGCCGTACGATCTGCAGCCCGCCATGCGCCAGCTTGCCATCGCCGGTGCGGCGTTCGCAAAGGCCACGTTCCGCATCCTGAAGGGCTGGGCGGTCGGTCTGCGCCATGGTCGGGCCGGTTCCTATGGCGCGCGCCTTAAGGCTCTGACCTTGCCGGAATCCGATCCGCCTCCCGGCAGCACACTGGTCAATCTGGGTGCGACCTGGAACATGACCCGCCATATCGGCAGCCTTGCCGATCTCAAGCGCCGGATCGGAATCAAATATGTCGTCATAATTCATGATGTCATCAGCCTGGCCGAGCCGGATTTTTGCCCCGGCTATTTTCTTGATATCTTTCGCGCCTGGCTCGTGGACAACCTCAAGCTTGCGGACCGCGTTCTGGCGATTTCCGACTATACGCGCCGCGAGCTTCTCGCCTGGTGCGCCAAGGCCGACATAGCGGCGCCCGCGATCGACGTTATCCCGCTTGCCCATGAAGCGCCTGCCCCTTTGGCCTCGTTGCCCCCGCTTCCCGCATCGCTGCTCGGTGCGCCCTATGCCCTCTTCGTCTCAACGATCGAACCGCGCAAGAACCATGTGCTGCTGCTTGAGGTCTGGAAGCGGTTGATTGCGGCACATGGGGCAAGCGCGCCCAAGCTCGTTTTCGTCGGCAATAAGGGCTGGGCTTCCGGCGATCTCTTGGACCGCCTCGCAAGCTGCCACTGGCTCGACGGGCATATCGTCTGGTTGGCAGGCGCGGGGGATGCGCTGTTGCAAAGCTTGTACCGCTCGTGCCGGTTCACGATTTATCCCAGCCTGCTCGAAGGCTGGGGGCTGCCGGTCGGCGAAAGTCTTGCCTTCGGCAAGCCGTGCATCGCCTCGAACAGAAGCTCGATCCCGGAAGTGGGCGAAGAGTTCGCCGAGTATTTCGATCCGACGGATCTGCGCGAATGCTACGCGCTGGTGGAGACATATAGCTTCGACGATTCCTATCTGAAGGCACGTGAGCGGTTCATTTCCGACAAATTCCGCCCGCGTCTTTGGCGGGATGTCGCGGCCGAGATAAGCGCGGTTTTGGATTCCGTCCAGTGGTGGGTGCAATCCCTTCGGCAGACCGCGTAAGCGTTTGAAATAGTAAAGTTTTTCTTTCTTGTTGCTTTTTGTATTTTTGTGTTTATTTTGACCAGTTATCGTCTTCCTGCCATCTGTCCATTACAAGAGAAGGCATCACTTGAGATGCGGATTTTACCAGTCATCCTTTCGGGCGGAGCGGGAACGCGGTTGTGGCCGGTCTCCCGCGCGGATAACCCGAAGCAGTTTCAGGAACTCCATGGCGAAGGCACGCTTTTACAGCAGGCGCTAGGGCGCCTGCCCGCGCAAGAGGGGATCGAGCCACCGATCGTTATTTGCAACGCGAGTCAGCGTTTCGTGGTCGCCGAGCAATTGCGTGAGGCGGGGATTGCCGCAGCCCGTATCGTGCTTGAGCCTGTCGGGCGCAGCACGGCTCCGGCGCTCGCCATTGCAGCTCTGTTGGCAGAGGCCCCGGAAGATACGGTGCTGGTCGCCATGCCGGCCGACCATTATATTGCCGATATCGCCGCGTTCCAGGCGGCGGTGCGCGAGGCGGCGCTGCTTGCGCTATCTGGGCGGTTAATGACGCTCGGGATCAGGCCACAATCAGCGCACACCGGCTTCGGCTATATCCAGTTGGGAGCGCCTCTAGCCGGGATTTCCGGCGCGCATGCGATCGCGCGCTTCAAGGAAAAACCAGATCAGGCAACCGCCGTCGCCTATCTTGTGGACGGAGATTATTTTTGGAATTCAGGCATTTTCATCTTCCGCGCCGATCAGTATCTGGCGGAACTCGCCACGCATCATCCCGAGATTGTCGCGGCTTGCCGCGCCTCGCTTGCACTCGGGCGGCAGGATGCAGATTTTCTGCGCCTCGATGACGTTTCCTTCCGCACCAGCCCCAATCTGTCGGTCGATTACGCGATCATGGAGAAGGTGAAGAATGCCGGAATTTTGCCGGTCGATTTCGGGTGGGACGATATCGGGAGCTGGGCGTCCTTGTGGAGCCTGGGCGACAAGGACCCGGCCGGCAATGTGGTCTCGGGCAATGTCATGCTGCGCGATGTCAAGGATTCGTACATTCAATGCGGCGACCGTCTCGTCGCCGTTTTGGGGCTGGAGCATGTGACGATTGTGGAAACAGAGACCGCTTTGCTGGTGGCCGATACGCGCCGCACCGAGGATGTCAGGCATATCGTCGCCGCTCTCGGGGCGAAGGACCGGATTGAACAGGACCGCATTGCTCGGGTTGGTTCACTGCTGGCGGATCAACTTATGGACGAGGATTCGGACGAGAGCCTGGAAAAAACGGCGATGCTGCGCGCCGGGTAGATTGACTGCGGATAGCAAAATACGCTTTTGATTGGTCGGCAGTCGGAATATCCCCATTCCGACATAGTGGAGAACCCCGCCGCAGCGCGCTGCCCTGTCAATGATGGCGGCCTTTGGCCGTCACCGTGAGAGCGGCGTCGCAGCGTCATTGACAGGAAACGGGCGCGGAGGCGAAGCGGTATGAGTCGGATTATTCAGGAATAAATTCTTGTGCTGCAAGATTCGTTGCCCATTTCTTTGCCCAAAACGTTTCCGGAGGCGCCCGTTTTATACCGTTTTAGGCTCCAGTATGTCCCGGAAAGCGTTGAAAAGAATCGAGCCCGACTAGTGAGTTGTCCATTACGAATCGGCTGCTCCAGGCGGGTTCAACGGCTCTCCCTTGATGATTCGTCATCGAAGTGTGGTGCTACGAGAATTAGCCAGTCTTCGGATACCAAAACCACCAACTCGAATTTAGCAGAAATATAAGTTTCCGAGAACGAAGGGAATCCTTCGTGCAAAACGACAACATGGCCGCCCCTCGGAACACCGGTAAGGAATTTTAGGGAATCTATCGGGACACTCAATTTGTCTGCGGCAATCTTTTTGGCTTTACCGATCATGCTCTCACTGACAGGGAACCTGTGTTTGTCGTGTCTCGACCCATCCTCATTCCAGGAATATTCGCCCTTCCTTCCACGTCTTCGAATATGAACATGGCGTTTCCCGTCGGGTAGATGTGGATGATCAAGGCGTATCTCCCATTTGCCGTCAGATACCCAGCACGCAAATAACACTGGTTCCGTGAAGGTCTTCATACCATTGCAGACTCCAAAGCTACTGTCGAAAAACAGGCGGCGTCGCTTCTACGCGAAAGCCGCGAGGCTGCCCTTGTTGATGCGGACCTGAATATCCTAAATATGGACGCAATCATCCGGGAACTGAGCGAATTGTCCGCAGATTCCAATATCGATCTGGCTGCGTGATGCCTAACTACACCTTTTCGGGGCGTTATGCAAAAAACCCCAGATTTGAACTGTTGAAAAAACTCTAGAAATGATGGGTTTATCCATGACCGCCGGACAAGCCGCTTATCCGGGGTTATGTTGCACTAAAATGCTGGTAGTATGCTTTTGCTTTCCATACCTTGTAAGCTTGGGGGGAGGAACCAGTGCGAGTTGACGCCTTGGCCCTGGCGGAGTTGACGTTGCGGAAGAACTTCGCGTACTGGAAAAGTCGCTGGAGTCCCTGTGTCGAGCCTTCCCCTGAACTGGCCATTGCCGCTGCCATTCCGACAGCACACACGTTCCCTTCTGAAATATGGATCGGTGACACCGCGCGATACCCCTATCGGGAAATATTCTTCGAGGATCGGGCGTTGCTTTCGAGAAACTCTCGGACGGATCGAGGAAAGATCCAAAAAGGCGACCCTGTGCGCACAATGGAAGATGCGATTGAGTGCAATCTCCACCACTTTGTGTTTGCTTACTTGGCTGTGCATGATCCCTACTACGCCGAGCAGGGTCGCCCGGAAGACGTGGCACCGACACAATGGCCCTTTGGTGTTTTCATCCCGCATACGCTTGACGAGTTTCCTAGGTGTAACGCGACGAGGCGAGACTTAGCGTCGCCCGATGTGAAGAATGGGACCGAGGGTCTGGAGGCTCAATTCTTGATGCCCGACGATGCCCGTCGATACGCCGAGTATGAATGCCAGAATGACGAACGCCATAAGGGCGACTTTTGGCATTACTGGGGAGGCTATCAATATTGGCGCGATCCAAAATACAAGGAGGAGAATCCTTGGACGTGGCGGCTCGAATTTCACTACCTGAACTCTGTTTTGGTGGAGCAAGTGTCAGCGGTCTTGTGGCCAGTTGGGATGGTTCGCCTGGAGTCGGGAGGGTGGCGCCCCACATTGACGGACAACAAGGAAGTGCAACGCTTCAGGATGGAGTACCCTGGAATCTCTCTCGTTACCTACAACTGGGATCCAGATGATTTTTCGGATTCACTCATTCGGGCGTCATATTCGGTGATGAGGTACTACTTGGACAAGGGCTTGTTTCCAGACACCGCTGAAGATGCGTGGAGGTATCTAGAAAATGCATCTTAAGGTGAGCCACTATGTCCGAAAGACTCCCGAACCCGATGGCTGGATAAAGTTGGCCATCATCACTCGGGACGCCGATGTGCCTCGCGCAAAAGAGTTTTACTATGCATTCGAAGAGGGCCGGCCTCTCACTGTTGACAAAGTCCAAAGTTGGGAACAGGCAAAATCCATACGCAAGTTGGACTGGGAACCACATATTAAACGGGGACAGTCCCTGTGGATTTCGCCGGAGTGGTCTGTGTGGCTCGCTTCGTCAGAAGACCCTTTGAATGATCGACACAGACTACTGATAGAGAGTTGCGAGGGACGTTCTCTGCCGACGACGTTTCAATCGCCAACGCAGGAACTGGAAGACTTGTATGAATCGGAAGTTGCAGGCATCTGCATAAAGACGGGTAAAGTCACATTTGCCAACGGTACGTACCTTGGCAGCCACGATCAAGCAGAGCGACCGGAGGAATACAAGTTGCCCTATTGGCAGGAAGTCGTCAAAACCCGAGTCCTAGCAGGTTTGCAAGTGCGAAATCCCGAACTGACGCCTGATGGTTTTCAAGAGCAAGAGCACCGATGGCCCTACATAATGGAGGCAATTGATACAGGTGTACTCGCTTTGCCGTTCGAAATGATCTTCAGGACGCCGCTGCGGTCGCCAATAGAAATCGTTCAACTCGCAAGCGCGACTCATTTGGTGCTCGTATATGTGCAAGAAGAAAATACCGAGACTCAACTTGCATTTACGGATGGAGGGATATACCTAGGAGATAAACCGCGTGGTGAATGGATTCGCAGGCTCAGTGAGGCGGACCGCTCGTTATGTACCCACGGAAGCACTTCTGCTGACCATCTGATATGGAAAGAAATATCGAGGAATAGACTTAAACGGGCTCGCGTGGCCAGTTTGGGGCGCGTTGAGGAATTGGTTAAGTGGCTTCATGACTTTCCTGAAGGTGTGGTCATATGTGATGTGGGTATCGGCTATCAAATGAAGGGGAAGGCGAAGTGTCCGGAGTTGTTGAGAGAACTTGGTATGGCCGATCGCTTGGGGATGACATGGGTTCAGTATCCCGAGCCTGTGCCGGTCGGAATCGCATATAAGAAGAGTGACGAGAGATGGGGTCGGTTCTTGAGACGTATTGTCTACGATGCGCTCAGCTCGAATAACCCACGCACAATGGCCTCCGTCAATGAGTTTTACGACCGGTGTCGGGGCCTGGGAATGGAACCAATCCTTCTGGACGTATTGACAGCCCAATGAAGGTGCTAATGAGTTATGGCGATTGAAGCACGATCACGCAAAATAATTATCCCGGCGCTTGCGGTAGTGCTCGTAGCAATTGCGCTGGTCGCTGGCTGTGGCCGAAACGGGAGCCGGGGGGGGCAACCTCAGGCGGCAACTTCAGGCCTACTGGAAAGAATTAATCGTTCGGGTGAATTGAACGCCGGGTACGGCGTTTACCCGCCGTACACTCAGGAAGATCCGAATACGCGGCAGGTGAGTGGATTCAGCGTGGATATCGTAAACGAGGTTGGCAGACAGTTAAACTGCAAAGTTGTGTGGCACAGGCTCAACTGGAACACCATGAGCGCGGATCTTCGGCGCGGGGAATACGATCTTATTGCCGACCCGATCTTCCAAACCATTCCGCGTGCCCGTGAATTTGCATTCAGTGCGCCGTATGCATCTTTTGCTGAAGGAATAGCTGTCGTTCGGAAGGATGAACGACGTTTTACTGACTTTGAAAGCCTAGATCGTGCGAACGTCACAATAACAGTGGGACAAGGTTGGGCGAGCGAGACCTTGGTAAAGGCGAGCTTCAGCAAAGCGAAGATTGTGTCGGTGCAGACTACTACAGATCTGCTTCAGGTGTTCAATGATGTTCTGGCGGGGCGTGCAGACGTTGCGGTCGGAGATGGCACTGATGCGGAGAGATTCGTTAAGGAGCATCCGGATTCTGTCAAAGCTTTATGGTTGGATAACCCCCCAGCCTCAATGGCTGCCGGTTTTGCACTCAGGCCTGACGACCTCAGAGGTGCCCAGTTCCTGACTGTTTGCTTGAGGAACCTGCGCACAACCGGGTTCTTGAAATCCCTTGAAAAGAAATATCATGTCCGAACGGTTCCTTCCACTCAAGAATAGAATGCCAAATACAGGCGGAGATGGATCTCAGGTTCGAATGCCGGAACCTCGCGTTTATGAAGACGAGTATTTCTACTGGCCGTGGGGAAAAGTTATTTCCTATGTTGCGGAGTGGTTGATCAAAGAAATGCCAGCGGGCACGAGGGTTCTGGATTACATGTGTGGAACGGGATTTTTGTTAAGCGTGGTTTCCGGCAAAAGACCAGATCTCCAACTGGAAGGATGCTCTCTGGATGAAGAGTATGTCGAGTATGGGCGACGGAAGTATCAAGGGTTGTCATTGACCTATCAGGACTGTATGGACTACCGTCCGTCGGCCCCCCTGAACACGATTGTGTGTACGGGAGGATTGCACCATCTCAGCAGAGACCTTCAACCCCAATTTGTTCGGAAGGTTGCTTCGGAGCTTCTAGAAGGTGGAGTTTTCATCATTGGCGAAGAGGTGATTAACACATTTTCGTCGGAAAACGAAAGGCTGTCCGCTGTCCTTCAGCTTGGCTGTGGTCTGATGAAGCACCTTATTGCAACGTCTGCTCCGAAGGAGATGTTGGCGGCTGCTGTGGAGGTGTTTGCCAATGATATTCAGGAATTTGAATTCAAACTGGATATGGTCAGAATGTACGAGCTCTTGAAGCGCGACTTCCGTATTAGAAGGGTTGTTCATGTTTGGCCCGACCCGGCGGAAGGGTACGGAGACGTTGTGCTCATCTGCGAGCGCGTGTAGGCGTGGCGTGAATACGCGGCAAAGGCTTATTCCACAATGAACTATGACTGGAGTTTTGCGCGTCTGGCTCCGTATTGGAAGGCGTTTGCCGCCGGCACCATGGTGACGCTGGAACTCACTGCAATCGTCATACTCGTAGGCACGCTGCTGGGAGTATCCTTGGGCTTCATTGCTACCAGGCGGGTTGGAAAAGTTGTAAGCTATCCGATTATTGACATCCTAAGAGCGTTGCCTCCACTGGTGCTGATCCTGTTCATGTATTACTTGCTGACGAGACAGGTCATCGGCGTAACCGTGCCTGCGTTCTGGGTTGCGGCTGCGGCAATGTCGTTGAACCTGGCTGCCTTTACCGCAGATCTCGTGCGATCTGCAATCGAAAACGTACCTCACGGCGTCGTCGAGGCAGGAAGAGCGTTGGGAATGTCTGGTCGCCAATTGACGATCCATATCGTGATGCCGCACATCGCTCGCGAATTGATGCCAGCGATGACCGCTCTCTATATAGGGATGCTTAAGGTCAGTTCGCTCGCTTCTGTAATCAACGTCAGAGAAGTGGTCTACACTGCGCAGACGGTGATCGCGGACATTTCGCGCTCGCTGGAGGCGTGGATCGTCGTAGGCCTTATTTACGTGGTCCTCGTTGTTCCTTCTACGTATGCTCTTCGGAAGCTTGAGCGATGGAACAACCAAACCAGGCCGGGGCAGGAACATGCCTGATTGGGACATCGAAGTCTTCACAGCTAATGATATCCACAAGTCTTTCGTGGGAGTCTCGGTCCTTCGAGGGATTTCTTTCTCATTGCATCAGCACGAGATCCTGGGCGTTATTGGACCAAGCGGTGGTGGGAAGACTACTTTGCTGAAATGTCTGAACGGCCTTGAACTCATCGACCGGGGGGCAATCCGCTATTGGAACGGATTCATACTAGGGGGCGACGGATCGAAGTCGGGAAATGTCGCCAAGAGGACTAAGGAAGATAGTTTGCTGACGGTTCGTCGACAAGTTGGCTTTGTTTTTCAAGGATACAATCTGTGGGAGGAGAAAACGGTACTTCAAAATCTTACCTTGGCTCCGATTGTTGTCCTTGGGCAGCGACGTGACGTGGTCACAGAAAGGGCACAAGATCTGTGTGGAAGATTTGGCCTGGGCCACAAGTTGAACTCCGGTGTATGGCGGTTGTCAGGCGGTCAGAAGCAACGCGTCGCAATTGTCCGCGCATTGATGATGGAGCCCAAAGTACTGTTGCTGGACGAAATCACGTCCGCACTTGATCCAGTTCTTACCTTCGACGTAATGCAGATTGTAAGAGATCTTCAAGCTACTGGCCTTGCAATGGTGCTGGTGACTCATCACATTGAATTCGCGTCTTCGGTGTGCGATCGCATCATGTTCGTGTCAGAAGGACAAGCGATTCAGGTAGATTCCCCCCAGAACCTGCGCGCAAACCCTGTCTCGGAAGACGTGCGACATTTCATGGAGATATTGAGTTCGGCCAGATGATTTAGTTCCTAATTCCGCAGGCGGTAAATATGCCGTTCTAGACTCCCGCATGTCCCTTAACGCGCTGAAAGGAATCGAGCCCGACTGGTGGATCGTCCATTGCGAATCGGCCGCCCTAGGCAAGTTCAGCAAGGATCAACTCACTTCGCGAACCTTGGCGGCCGCATCGCTCACACGCCACAGATGGAATCCATCTTCTTCCGAAACGCCGTCCTGGCTGGCTTCGACGTAAGCGTCCGGTTATGACCGTCTGGACATCTGGCTGGTAGGAAGTCATTCTGCAGAAGTGGAGACTTCGAATAGGTGTCCACTTGGAGCGGAGATG
>Ga0302326_10008587_pt1 | contig 22507 bp, 27 predicted proteins | sample Palsa_T0_3_FD_202264 | JGI IMG/M metagenome (GOLD analysis project Ga0302326, IMG submission 202264) | Peat permafrost microbial communities from Stordalen Mire near Abisko, Sweden - Palsa_T0_3 | ecosystem: Environmental > Terrestrial > Soil > Palsa > Peat permafrost | place: Sweden: Abisko... | reverse complement strand
GAATCGCAAGTTGCCAAACGCCGGTGACGAAGGCGCTCAGAAATGTGAACACCGAATACCACACGATGGTCAGCATGAGCGTGCGCACGCGGCCGAACTTGTCTCCAATCGGCCCCCACAAGAACGCCAGTCCCCAGCCGACCAGAAACAGTGCGAACAGCAAACCGCCGTATTGTCCAATGTTGGCTTTAGTCGCCGCAATGCCGGAGCGCGGCAGCAGTTCGCGCAGCGAGGGTACAAGGACCAGCGCATAAACAAAGGAATCCATGCCATCCAGCGTCCATCCGCCCCAGGATGCCCAGAAACCACGAATCTGATTTCGCGTGAGAGGGACAGAGACAACCGGCACGGGAACAGGGACAGGCCCGGGAGGACTTGCTTCGTTCATCACAGAACGCGGCATGACAGCTGGGAACTATATCAAAAAGCCCGCAGGGACAGGGAGAATATGTCCAATGCCGTATGGTGCTCGTGGATTTGGATGATTCTTTGGGTTTCAGCGGTTTGACACATTCGTAGCTTATTTCCAGATATTGCTTTAGCGCCTATAACAAAATCTCCCTCTTGACTGCTTAGGCCAACTCTTCTTTCTCCAGGGAGTGCTCTTCGTCACCCGCTGATAGGTTGGTAGGCGGGGGCCCTGGAATCTGCGTCCCGTCAGCTTCTGGAACCAATCCACTTCATCGGCGGGAAGGTCGCTCTGTCGCCGTGAGCTTTATAGCGTCTTCTCGTGATGAGTAACGCGCTAGTCTCTTAGCGAACTATCGCTTCGTGGCTTGCAGACGCTCTTCGAGAGCCTTCACCTCGAGGTTCAATCCCTCCGGAAGATGACTGCCGAAGTGGGCGAAGTGCTCTTTGATCGACGGTACCTCAGCCAGCCAGCCTTCGACATCGACACTGAGAAGTTCATCCACCTGAGCGCCCTTGATGTTGAGCCCGGTGGTGTCGAGATCGGCGACTTCAGGAATGCGCCCGATCGGAGTCTCTTTTGCATGCACCTTACCGTTGCAGCGCTCAAAGATCCATTTCAGCACGCGGCTGTTTTCACCATAGCCAGGCCATAGGAACTGGCCATTCTTGTCCTGGCGGAACCAGTTGACGTAGAAAATCTTCGGCAGCTGCGACGCGCTTGAGTGCGCTCCGATCTTAAGCCAGTGCTCGAAATAGTCGCCCATGTGGTAGCCGCAGAACGGAAGCATGGCCATGGGATCACGGCGTAACTGTCCAACTTTCCCGCTGATCGCGGCGGTCGTCTCGCTGCTCACGATTGCGCCCAGGAAGGTGCCGTGCTGCCAATTGAAGGCTTCTGTAACCAGCGGAACAATTCCCGCGCGCCTTCCACCGAAAAGGATCGCATCGATCGGCACGCCCTTCGGATCTTCCCATTCGGGTGCAATCACGGGGCACTGCTTCGCCGGAGCCGTAAACCGCGCATTCGGGTGCGCCGCCTTCCGTCCCGACTCCGGAGTCCACGACCGGCGCAGCCAGTCCACCAGCTTGGACGGCTTTTGATCGGTCATCCCTTCCCACCACACATCACCGTCGAGTGTCATCGCGCAATTGGTGAAGATGGAATTCCGGGTCACGCTGAGCATGGCGTTGGCGTTTGACTTCATGCTCGTGCCCGGAGCCACGCCGAAGAAGCCGTATTCCGGATTGATGGCATAAAGCCGGCCATCCGCGCCGAATTTCATCCACGCAATGTCATCCCCGATGGTCTCCACCTTCCAACCCGGAAGAGTCGGGATCATCATCGACAGGTTGGTCTTGCCGCAAGCCGAAGGAAAAGCGCCGGTGAGGTACTTCACTTGTCCGGATGGGCTGATCAGCTTCAGAATCAACATGTGCTCAGCCATCCAGCCCTCATCGCGCGCCTGCACTGAGGCGATACGCAGCGCGTGGCACTTCTTCCCCAGCAACGCATTGCCACCGTAACCGGAACCATAGGACCAGATCTCGCGCGTCTCCGGAAAATGGCAGATGTACTTTTGCTGCGCGTTGCAGCTCCAGGTTGAATCCGGCTTGTTGGGGCCGAGCGGGGCGCCGACCGAGTGCAGTCCGCGCACAAACTCGCCATCTTCGCCCAGAACGTCTAGCACATGGCTGCCCACGCGAGACATGATGTGCATGCTGAGCACAACGTATGCTGAGTCGGTGATCTCCACTCCGATCTTGGCGATGGGCGAGCCGATCGGACCCATGCTGTAGGGCACAACGTACATGGTGCGCCCCGCCATCGAGCCCGCGAACAACCCCGTCAGCTTCTGCTTCATCTTTGCCGGATCTTCCCAGTTGTTAGTCGGGCCAGCCTCTTCCTCGGTCCGGGAGCAAATGAAAGTCCGGTCTTCCACACGGGCCACATCGGCAGGATCGGACCGCACCAGCACGCTGTTCGGCCGCTTCACCGAATCCAGCGGGATCGCACTCCCGGTGAGGACCAGCAGCCGCAGCAGCGCCTGGTATTCCTCCGGGGAGCCATCGCACCAATGGACGCGATCAGGTTTGCACATCTGCGCAGCCTCTTCGACCCAGCGCCCTAGCTTGGCATGCCTGGGGTTACTTGCGGCTGTCTCAACTTCCATTGTGATGGTGGCCATGCTAAATGTCTCCCGGTAGAACGAGCTGCGGATTGCGTCCGGCAGAGCCAAACTTTCATTTTCTCTTACTTCGGGACATTATTCCAGCGTACGTATGATTCCTACGGTTCCGACGGCAGTGTCCTATTCACACGGCCAGGTGACGCCAGTCACGCGGAAAGTGCGAGAAAAGCCAAGTGCGGCTGAATTGCGATTGAGACTCCGAGTGGGGTTCTTGCCGCAAAGAAGGATCATTTTATAAAACAAAATGACTGCCCTACTTGAAATATAGCGGAGCTATTCGGGCTCGAACCGACGGCCTTGTCGTTGCGAACGACGGCGTCCCCAAGTTATCACATTGATTTGCCTGCACTTGGCAGCCGAGTAGTGCGCATTACGGTCCCCTTCAAACAAGCGGGCTCGCCTTGGAGTTGCCTCGAACTGTTTAGTTCGGGAGAGGTTATGCAATTGCACTCGTCGACCGACTCAGTGAAGTGTTATTGACTCATCATCAACCGCCGACCGGCGCGTCCCGGTTGACATGATTGCTCCTAGGGTGCAGCATTCATGCAGATGCCATGAATCCGCCGCGATTCGTACTGGTTTGCGGTGCAGCGCTGGCGCTCAGCCGAATTCTCGCTTGCTCCGTCGGACAACCGCCGACAAAGATTCCCATAATTTCGATTCCGGCGGGTAAGCGTGCCGTTTCACTACGAGCGAAGGTCGATGTGGCGGTTCAGCCAGGTTCACAGGTGGATGTTCTCGTCGGCGGCCATGGCGCGGGGGCGCAAAGCACGACTCTCTTGCAGGACATCGAGCTGGCGTCGTTCGTGCCGCAGCCTGGCGTTGTCACCCTGCTAACCTCCCCGGAGGACGCCAAAAAGCTAGCAATCGCCGCTGACAGAGGCAGCATTGATGTGGTTCCGCACCACTGAGGGCTGTCGAGAGTAATAATTTCTGTTAACAGGTTACTGGGCGCCGGGATAAACCGGCATGAAGCAGAGCTGAAAGGGTCCCAGGAGAGGCGAATACACGTTTGTCTCCAACTGCCTCGGGCGCTTGTGATTGACGGGTACGCACGAGTCTCAACCAAACTGTCATACCTGGGCAGGAAGCGGAATGGATTATGGAGGGCCCTGTATCAGCAACTGCACAACGGGCGCCCCGGTCTACTCGGATCTGGCGGACTACGACGTCGCCCGGATGTATGATGCGTACGCCTTGACAAACCACCGGCGGCCTGACACCTACTAAAGGCTCCTGGATGAACTAATAACGGAGCTGACAACCAGCAGATCTTCACGTTCGAGTATCCCGCGCCGACTGTTCTGGGCGATCTGCTTTCGGCGCCATTTGTGGGAATAACCGCACGATTCAATAGGTTCGGTATAACCGGCACTGAGGTTCTTGGGGGAACCGGGCGGGAAACAAACCGCGGTTCCGGTTTTCTTTTTGAGGAACGTCGCTGGTCAATGCCGAATACGGCCTGCCTGGTTGCGAATTGCAAAATCCAGCTCATTCACTCGAACTGTGAGTTCCCAATCTGCCATAATTCTCCTATGTGCGGTCGATACCGACTCTCGCGGCGAAAGCAACTTGTGGAGGAGTATTTCGACGTTTCCTCGGACACCGACGATTGGGTACCTCGCTTCAACATCGCCCCGACTCAGCCTGTTCCCGTCATCCGACAGCACCCGGAGGAAGCTCGCCGCAACCTTTCCATGATGCGCTGGGGGCTGATTCCCTCCTGGGCGAAGAACACGTCCGGCGCTGCTAGGATGATTAACGCCAGATCAGAGACGGCCGACTCGTTGCCCGCGTTTCGGGAGGCAATCAAGCTCCGCAGATGTTTGATTCCCGCAGACGGTTTCTACGAGTGGCAGCGTCAAGGCTCAGCCAAGCAACCGTTTTGCTTTGAGGTCAATGACAGCGAGTTGTTCGCGTTCGCTGGACTGTGGGAACGCTGGAAGGACCCGAGCGGGCAATGGATCAGGTCTTGCTCGATACTGACAACCATGCCCAACGCCTTGACCTCGGCAATCCACGACCGAATGCCGGTAATCTTGGACAAAAGCGATTACGACCTATGGCTTGATCCAGGGATGACGAAGGGTGAGAACGTCACCGTGCTGCTGAAGCCTTACGATGCCCGATTGATGCGGCTATACCCCGTCAGCAATCGAGTGAACCAGGTGCAAAATGACGACGCCGATTGTGCTGCCCCGATAACGCTCAAATCTCCACCGCAAGGACAGTTGTTCTTCTGAACGTATGCCGAAGCCAGAGAAGAAACGCGCATCGCCGAAGAATCAGTCGCAAGTCTTGAAGGGCTGGCAGCAGATCGGGGCATACCTCGGCGAGCCTTCCGCCGTCGCTCAGAGATGGGCGGCTGACGGGATGCCTGTTCGCAGGCAGGGTCGCTATGTGGAGACGACACCCGAGGAATTAAACGCTTGGCTTGGAAAGGAATCGGGCAAGCCTGTGCATGTCGCCACTGGCGACACCGACCTTACTGCAGAACTGAAGCGCGGGCTCTGGTTCGTCCGCAATGCGAAAGAGACGGTTAGGAAGACGCCAAAGAACACAAGAAACTAGCGCTCGGCCTACAATCTTCGCGGGAGATTCAATGACGAACCTAGGTGTAGTCTCGCTTGCGCCAGGGATCCTTGGCCTGTCTCGTCTGGTATTGCACTTAGCTGTGGAACAGTGCTCGTGAACAGTGCTCTTGATCTTGACTATTGCTCAGGAATGCGAGAGGCTGTGTGGCGTGTTCAGGACGCATGGAGACGAACAATCCAACCATCGGAACCCTCATCGCCTTGGCGGAACTTGGTGACGAAGCTTCCGCTGGTAAACTCTTTACTCTTCTCTACCGGGAACTGCACCGACTGGCAAAACGCCGGCTCGCACGCCAAGGCGACGTAAGCGTTAGTCCCACTACACTCATCCACGAGGCTTACCTGGATATGGCCGGGCAAGAGGGCCAAACCTTTCCAGATCGCGGCCGCTTCATGGCGTACGCCGCGAAGGTCATGCGGGGACTCATTATCGATCATGTTCGCAATCGGCTGGCAATCAAACGGGGTGGGGCCTTTGAACTTACATCTCTAACGACCAACGTTGGAGATGCAATCAGTGATGATAAGGAGCTCGCCCAGATCAGCCAGGCGCTCGATCAGTTGGCGCAGGTGGATAGCTCATTGTCTCAGATTGTTGACCTGAAGTTTTTCTGCGGATTTTCCTTCAACGAGATCGCCGATATGTTAGGAGTGTCCGAACGTACCGCCCAGCGAAAGTGGGAAAAAGCACGTATATACCTGCATCGCATTCTGCGATCAGATTTGCCGCTGTGACAAACTGATGTCTAAACTCACTCCCGATGAATGGCGAAAAGTAAGCCCATATCTCGACGAGGCTCTGGAAATGGTTCCGGAGGAGCGAGATGTTTGGCTACTATCGCTTACCCAGAAAGATGCTAGGCTCGCGTCCCTGGTGCAGGCACGGTTGGACGAGCAGCAGAAATTGAAACAAGAAAGCTTTCTTGAGAGATCTCCCCTGGGAGCGGAACGTACTCACGGAGAACGTCGCTTCTCCGTTTCACGCTGAACCAAGACAGAAGCGGTCAATTGCACAAATTTGGTGCAGTAAGCACCTGGTTGCGAAACTGTCACTGCGAACTTTGCGTACCGCAAGGATTGTCCACGGTCCAACCTAACGGTCGGACAAGGCGCGGAAAAAGCCACTGGGGTGGTCGAAGACTACTTACCCTATTTTTGGTATGTCTGGTCTCGCCTCCCTGCTCGCGGTCTGGACTGGGCTGCTCCGCCATCGCCAACTTGGGGACAACGTCTGGGCATACCTCCGGCTGCGAGCCCATGCGACAGGCGCCGGCGATCAGGGGCGAAGAATCTGCGATCGTTGACCATGGCCGCAGCGTTCCCACGAACCGAATCGCGGTCGACTTGGGCCGTTCAAGGGAAGCCGTTCTCTCCAATCTATCGAGGTTGGAGGCCAGGAAACTACATCGTAAGAACCGGAGCACTAGGGCGCGAGTACCGGTTTCGAGTGGTCACTCGCCTTGCCGCGCGCTGAGCGATGTTTCACCCGCCCGACGAAATACCCATAGCCCACGACCTATTGACAATCATCCATGCGATAGCCTATAGTCTATTCAAATAGGTACAAACAATAGGCTGTGACCTATGAAAAAAGCCAGACTTGCCACTCAGTCACGCTCCCAACTCGATGAACGCTTCATCGAGTTGGGGCCTGCAAAGCGCTTTACACCGCCCCTGCGCGGCTGGATCAAAGCGATCCGGGAGGCCCTCGGCATGTCAACGGCGCAGCTCGCGAAGCGGCTGGGGATCAAGCAACCTTCCCTGGTGGCGCTCGAACAGTCCGAAGCAAAGGGCACCATCGAGCTGGCCACACTACGGCGCGTGGCCGAGGCGCTCGACTGCGCTCTTGTCTATGCGCTCGTGCCAAACAAACCGCTGGAAACAACCCTCCGCGACCGAGCGCGCGCGTTCAGTCGGCGGCGGCGGGGGCCGGTCGAGCACTCGATGTTGCTTGAGGACCAGAAGGTGACGGCCAAGGACGCTGAAGCGCGCCTCGATGAAACTGTGCGCGAGACGAATCCGCGCCTGTTCTGGGATTAACAGGCGTGAACGACCTTTTCGGGCAACCGGACGACGCCACACCGCTGACGCCGGAGGAAATGCGCGAGCTGATCCCGGCGCATATCGCCTATCGCCATGAGCTGAATGAAGCCGAACAGGAGAACATCGCGCGCGCGCATGACTGGGCGCTCAACCGCCGTCGTGATCCTCTCAGCGAAAAATTCGTAAAGGAGCTGCACCGGCGAATGCTCGGCGAGGTATGGCGGTGGGCGGGCAGGTTCAGGATGAGCGAACGCAATCTCGGGATCCCGTTTCACGACATTCCCCTGGCACTGCGCCAATTGCTCGACGACACGAAGTCGTGGATCGAGTACAAGACATATCCGCCTGACGAGATCGCGGTGCGCTTCCATCACCGGCTTGTGCAGATTCATCCCTTCCCGAACGGTAACGGCCGCCACGCCCGCCTCATGGCAGATCTTCTTGTGATGAGGCTCAAGGGTGAGCGGTTTTCATGGGGCAACGCGAATCTGCAGGATGCCGGCGAGCTGCGCCGGCGCTATATCGCCGCCCTCCAGGCCGCCGACGGTTATGACATCGGTCCACTGCTGGCCTTTGCGCGTTCCTAGATTTCCCTCATCATCTGCGAGCCAATGTTCCACAATCATGTGTTTTTCGAACAGCGAAAACCACACCGAGCAGTCATGAAACCAAAGACTTGGACGCCTGGCAAAACCGGGGGATTTTGGAACAAGACGCCAGGCCGCGAAGCAGGACGGTTGCACCTAGAGAGTGAACCGGGAATATTCGGAAAAAACCGGAAGTCTCGCTCGGCGTGAAGCCATTACGCTCACTGATCCGATTCCTGAGCGATATGGCCCAACGTCTCCCGCACTGCGAAGTTTGGAGCAACTCCAGGCGAGCCGATTCAGTTTTATGTGACAAAGTGTGACAAGATTGGCTGCGGGAGAGTTTGCAAGTTGTTGAAAGACTTGGTGGAGCTAATCGGGCTCGAACCGACGGCCTCGTCGTTGCGAACGACGCGCTCTCCCAAGTAATCTCAATTTGGCGTACACTTGCCAGCCGATTACGGTCCAAAACGGTCCAATTCAAGCAGGCTCGCTGGGAGTTGCCTCACAACTTACCGAGCTTTAGCAGCAATCAAAAAGGGTAACTTTCACCTAGTCTGGCCCTATGCGGCCCAGGACCCCGAACCTACAGCCATCCTCAATCGAGATTGCTGCATGAGGAACGTTCATCGCCTCTGTGGTGATCGGGAACGTGCTTCTCAGGCTCCTGCCCGCCAAGGTGTCCCGACCGTGAAAGAGATGGTGCGGTCGCGCTGTAGTCTTGGCATGTCCCCGCCCTTTCCCCTCGGTTACCCCAACGGGCGTCCAGTGACTCACCTCGGTTCTTGGCGAGGTCCACATCCAGCCATGCTCGGGCATGACGACATAGCCGACAACCACAAAACGGTAGCGCTGACGGGTCTCTTCGAGAATCGCGAGAAAGCGGTCGCGGCTGCGCGCGCTGCTCAGAAAAGGCCTGCGCTGGTCGCATGCGATGAGTTCTTCCTGAAGTATCGCGGACAATCATTCGCGGACGAACGAAATGCATTTTGATCTCCGATATTATCCGCGGTATGCTCGTCCTTGGATGCATATGCGCATTGGGGTTCACCGAAGATATTCAGGTCTGATGATACGGTTCCTGCCTTTCCGTAGCCTCCTCTACATTCTGTTGGCCGTTGTGGAGATGCGAGGGCAGACCACGCTCACGATTGCCACGGTGAATAATGGCGACATGATCGTTATGCAGAAGCTGTCGAAGGAGTTCCAGCGCGAAAACGCGGATATTAAGCTTGAATGGGTGGTACTAGAAGAAAAGATACTTCGCGAAAGGACAACAACGGACGCTGCGACCCACGGCGCGCAGTTCGATGTGGTGACGATTGGCCCACTCGAAGCCCCAATCTGGGGGCAGCGAGGATGGCTGACGCCGCTGAACGACAAGCTCTCGGCTGGTTACGACCTTGGCGATCTTTTAAAGCCGATTCGCGATGGGGCATCCTACGGAGGCAAACTCTATGCACTGCCTTTCTATGCAGAAAGTTCTCTTACTTACTACCGCAAGGATCTCTTCCAAAAAGCGGGCCTGACGATGCCCGCGAAGCCGACCTATGATGACATCGCGCGATTTGCGAAAGCGCTCAATGATCCGGCCAAGGGCTTGTACGGTATTTGCCTGCGAGGGAAACCGGGCTGGGGAGAGAATATGGCTTACATCTCCACGATCTCGAATACATTTGGTGGGCGCTGGTTCGATCAGAATTGGACGCCGCAGCTTGATTCTCCCGAATGGCACGTGGCAGTTAGTTTCTATGTGAACCTCTTGCAGAAGTACGGACCTCCAGGGGTCAGTTCCAATGGCTTCAATGAATCGCTTACACTTTTTGAAAATGGCCGTTGCGGCATGTGGATCGATGCAACAGTCGCTGCCGGAACACTCTACGATGCCAGACAATCCAAGGTAGCAGGCACAGTTGGCTTTGCACCCGCTCCCATAGCGGTTACGCCCCATGGAGCGCAATGGCTGTGGTTCTGGGCGCTTGCTGTGCCTTCTTCGTCTAAGAACCCAGCCGCCGCTCTCAAGTTCATCGAATGGGCGACATCGAAGGATTACATCCGCTTAGTGGCCCAAACGAACGGCTGGGCCGCTGTGCCTCCGGGAACAAGAGAATCGACCTACCGGGAGCCGGAATATTTAGCCAGTGCTCCGTTTGCACAACTTACCTATTCGTCAATAATGGCCGCCGACCCACTTCATCCAACCGCAAAGCCCGTGCCCTATACCGGCATTCAATGTATCGTAATTCCGGCATTTCCCACGATCGGGGACCAGGTAGGACAACTGATTGCAGCCGCCCTGGTGGGAAATATCTCAGTAGACAGAGCTCTCAAAGATGCGCAAGCAGCCACGCAGCGTGTCCAGCGACGAAGCGGTTTTACCAACTAGTGGGGACAGAGAACGAAGCCATGGTGGACAGGCTGATCACATACGACCCAGCGGTTTACGAAGCCATCGGAAGGAAGACTTGGCGCAAGAGGCTTGCGACCATTTCGTTGAAGATGCCTTCCATCGCCGTCTTATTCGTCTGGTCGGTAATTCCGCTGCTCATGACACTGTGGTTTTCTTTCCAGCGCTACAACCTGATGGATCCAGGTCGAAAAGGATTCGATGGTCTCGGAAACTATCGCTACTTGTTGAGCGACCCAAGCCTCATCTTGTCGATCTGGAATACGGTCCTTCTAGTTGGCGCTGTGCTTGCAATCACCATTGGTCTTGGAACCCTGTTGGCGGTGCTCTTCGATCAGGAATTCTTCGGAAGAGGTATCGCCCGAGTTTTGGCTCTGGCTCCGTTCTTTGTCATGCCCACTGTGAATGCGCTGGTATGGAAGAACATGATGATGCATCCGGACAATGGTTTCATTGCATTCCTGATGCGTGGTATCGGGCTCAGACCTATCGATTGGTTTGCCGTGGCGCCACTCGCTTCGATCGTCATTATCGTATCTTGGCAATGGCTTCCCTTCGCGCTGCTGACACTGCTGACGGCCATTCAATCGTTGGATTCGGAACGGAAAGAAGCTGCCAGGATGGATGGCGCTGGTTCGATCGCAATGTTCTTTCATATTATCTGGCCCCATCTTAGACAAGCTGTCGCGGCAGTGACGATGATCGAAACTATTTTCTTCCTGGGAATATTCGCTGAAATCTATGTCACGACTTCGGGCGGTCCCGGGTTCGCATCCACCAATCTTTCCTTCCTGATCTATCGCTATGCTCTTTTGGAATATGATGTCGGCGCGGCTTCTGCCGGCGGGGTGGTGGCGATTGTTCTGGCCAATGTTCTCGCGCTGTTTCTAATCCGCTCTTTTGCGAGGAATCTCGATGCCTAAGGAAAAAACAGAGAAGGAAGATGCGAAATAATCTACTGCGCAAGTGCACTGTGACCATCGCAGGATGGGCGGTCGCTCTGCTTCTGTTTTTCCCCATCTTTTGGATGATCGTGACGAGTTTTAAAACAGAAGGAGATGCCATCGCGCGGATTCCGCATCTTTTCTTCTCTCCCACGCTCGAGAATTACAGAGCCGTTCAGGAACGCGCCAGTTACTTCCACTTTGCCTGGAACAGCGTTGTGGTCGCGCTGGGCTCTACACTTCTTGCGCTGGTCTTTGCCGTGCCTTCGGCGTATGCAATGGCTTTTGTGCCCACCAGACGCACGAGGGACACGTTGTTGTGGATGCTTTCGACAAAGATGATGCCTTCGGTCGGCGTACTCGTTCCGATCTACCTGATCTTCCGAGACCTTGGTTTGCTTGACACGAAGACGGGCCTTCTGCTCATTAACACGTTGATGAATCTTCCGGTCGCGATATGGATGCTTTACACTTTTTTCAAGGAAGTTCCGCGAGAGATATTGGAAGCTGCGCGGATGGATGGCGCCGGTCGATTTCATGAGCTCTACAACCTTTTGTTGCCCTTGTCGATGCCCGGCATTGTTTCGACGGGATTGTTGGCGATCATTCTGTCCTGGAACGAAGCCTTCTGGAGCCTGAACCTAACGGCCGCAAAAGCGGCTCCCTTAACGGCGTTCATCGCATCATTCTCCAGCCCCGAAGGTCTCTTTTATGCGAAGCTTTCAGCCGCTTCTACCCTGGCAATCACCCCAATCCTTATTTTTGGATGGATTAGTCAGAAACAGTTAGTTCGTGGCCTCACGTTCGGAGCGGTGAAATAAAGAAAGACGGAGTCGGATGGCGACAGTACAACTCAAACAGGTTCGCAAGAACTATGGTGCGACCGAGATTATTAAGGGAGTAGATCTCACGATCTACGATAAAGAGTTGATGGTCTTCGTAGGCCCTTCCGGTTGCGGTAAATCTACGCTGTTACGTCTGATCGCTGGGCTTGAGGAAATCACCTCCGGGGATCTGCTGATCGACGGCCGGAGGGTCAATGACGTCGCCCCTGCCAAGCGGGGTCTGGCGTTGGTGTTTCAAAGCTACGCCCTCTATCCACATATGAATGTGGCCGAAAATATGGCCTTCAGCCTGAAGCTCGCTGGAGTCTCGAAGGCAGAGCGTGAGAAGAAGGTTCTGGAAGCCGCTCACATCCTACATCTCGAAACATACCTGGACCGCAAGCCGAAGGATTTGTCGGGTGGGCAGCGTCAGCGCGTCGCGATTGGGCGTGCGATTGTCCGCAATCCTAAAGTGTTTCTTTTTGACGAGCCGTTATCTAATCTCGACGCGGCTTTACGAGTGAAAATGCGTCTCGAATTGGCGAATCTCCACAAGCAATTGAAGGCCACCATGATCTACGTGACCCATGATCAGGTAGAGGCAATGACAATGGCCGACAAAATCGTGGTTATGCAGGCTGGATATATCGAACAGGTAGGCTCCCCAATGGAGGTTTATCGCAGCCCGCGCAATCTTTTCGTTGCCGGTTTCATCGGATCGCCGCGAATGAACTTCCTGCAGGGTCTGGTCCAAAAGGCCGACGCAATAGGAACAACTGTTGTCTTGCCGGATGGAACGACCTTCGATGCGCCTGTAGAGGCTGGCTGCGCGCGGCCCGGAGACAAAGTTACTGTTGGAATTCGCCCAGAACACGTTACCGTCGTGTTGGAGAACGGAATAGCCGCCCAAGTCCACATTGTCGAACATCTTGGGAGCGAGAGCTATCTCTATGTGCAGATCCCACACGGAGAGACGCTTGTAGTAAGAATGGACGGTGAGACCCAAATGGTTCCCGATCAAGCGGTTCAACTCAAAATGAATGAACGGCATATTCATATATTCGATCAAAATGGAGATTCGCTGAAGCGCTTGACTTGGCGATCGACGGAAGCCGGGGGCAGGGAGAGGGTTGTGACAACGTAGGAAGGATTAGGAGGGATACAAGCGGAACTTCACGATCTGGTCGAACCATCTGCCATGAGATTTGAGTCCGTTGTGCAACCCCGCATTATTTTCAGGAAGTAAGTAAAGAGAGAGTGATTACGAATGACGGCGGCTAATCCTGGCACCAAACTAAGCAACGCGACCTTATCGAGCCTCGCCAACGAGGTTCGTACTCCTGGTTACAATCGCAGCCGCTTGCTTCAAAACACTGTTCATGTCGGTGTTGGGGGATTTCATCGCGCTCACCAGGCCGCCTACCTGGACGACTTGCTGGCACTCGAAGACACAGAGAGATGGGGAGAGTGCGGCGTCGGTGTTTTGAAGAGCGATGATCGCATGAGAGACGCTCTTAAGGGGCAGGACTGTCTCTACACTCTCGTGGAAAGGAGCGCGGAAAGACAGACGGCTCGTGTGATTGGTTCTATCGCCGATTACGTTTATGCCCCCGCGGCGCGCGAGGTGGCAATCGAAAAGATGGCGGCGGCGGAGACCAAGATTGTTTCCCTTACCATCACGGAAGGTGGCTATTTTATTAACGAGGGAACGGGCCAATTCACCGCGGACCACCCGGATATCAAGCATGATTTGCAACATCCAAGCCAACCGGTTTCGTCAATGGGATATATGGCGGAAGCCCTGCACCGCCGTCGACTTCGAGGTTTGCCACCCTTTACCGTCATGTCCTGCGACAATCTTCAAGGCAATGGCCACGTTGTAAGAAAAGTGCTCCTCGCATTCGCTGGGCGTCGGGATGTCGCGCTGGAGCGGTGGATTGCCGACCATGTAACATTTCCGAATAGCATGGTGGATCGTATTACCCCGGCGACGACCGCCAGGGATATCGCCTTCGTCTCCGCGAGGTTCGGTCTGGAAGATGCATGGCCGGTCGTGACCGAGCCTTTTATCCAGTGGGTGGTCGAAGACGATTTCTGTAACGGCAGGCCCCAGTGGGAAAGGGTTGGAGTACAGCTGGTCTCAGATGTGGCTCCGTATGAAATCATGAAGATGCGGCTTTTGAATGGAAGCCATCTGGCAATGGGTTATTTGGGAGCGATCGCTGGATATACCTACGTTCATGAGGTCATGCAAGATCCGCTCTTTACGTCCTTCATTGAGAGCTTCATGGAGGAAGTGACTCCAGTCGTGCCGACGATTCCTGGAACCTCGGTGAAGAAATACAAGAAAGTGTTGATTGAGCGCTTTTCTAATCCCACAATCTACGATCAGGTGACGCGTATTTGCTCAGAGGGTTCCGCAAAGATGCCCAAGTGGGTCCAACCTTCAATCGTTGAATTACTCGATAAGGGGCGCTCGGTGGAGCTGCTGAGCCTGGTGATAGCTAGCTGGATTCACTATCTCAAAAAAGGTGCTGATGAACGTGGTCAAGTTCTCAACATAGTTGACGCTCGCGCGGCGGAGTTAACTGCGATCGCGAAAACAATTGATTCAGATCCGCGCCCTCTGCTCGCCATAGAATCGATCTTTGGTCAGGCTCTTCCTGCAAATGGACTGTTCATCACGAACGTGGAAAAGGGATTGCATAGGCTTTCTACACTGGGAGCGGCCGCAACGATGCGGCAATACCTTTCCCAAACCGCGTAGCAGTGTCGAACAAATAGTTGCACGACGGTAAGACGAAACAGGCTCACGTCCGCCCTCTGCATGTGGCTAATGCAGGGTCTGCTTCAGCCAGTCGACAACTTTCTGTTTATATTCGAGCTGTCCGGCGTTCTCCTCCCACTGGCCGATGCCGTGACGTGCGCCGGCCACGCTGTAAAGCTCACACTGGTTTCCTTTGGACTTGAGCGCAGCACAGAAGCGCGGAGACTGGTCGTAAGGGACCTGCTCGTCGGCTGTGCCGTGCAGGAGAAGGAAAGGCGGCAAACCGGGATGCACCATGAAGTAGGGGGAGACGCTGCGTAGCTGTGCTTCGACGTCCGTGACCTGAGAGGTGATGCCGAAGATAGGGCGCATGGCCGCAGGCAACTTGATCGCGCCGGAAGTGAGGTCGGCCGGGCCATAGAAGGAAACCACGGCGGCGATGGGCGTTTCTTTTGGGGCAACCATGGCGACGTAATCGACGAGGTAGGCGCCAGCGGACTCCCCCAGCAGAACGATGCGTTTTGGATCGAGCTTGTATTGGGCGGCATGCTGGTGAACCCAGGCAAGGGCACTAAGGACGTCTTCGATTTGATCCTTCGCGGTGGCGGCAGGCGCGAGCCGGTAGTCAATGGTGAACCAGGCAAAGCCACCACGAGTGAGCGGCTGGAAGAGAGGAGGGACATAGGTGACTTTGCTGCCCATGGTAAAGGCGCCGCCGTGGACGATGATGATGGCGGCAAAGGGTCCGGGACCATCGGGAATAGACGCGTCGAGTTGAAGGGGACCGGTGGACCGGGTGGCATAGTCAATGCTATTCGTAACTGTGGCTGCGGGCACGCTAGCGGCGGAGAGTGCCAGGAGCGCAAGGCAAACAAGCATTTTTCGCATGGGGAAGTATATACGGCGACGTGATCACAAACGCGCTGCAAGAGCCCATGCCAAACGGGCGGGCTGAGAAGATCGAAATACTGCTTCTCCGCCAGGACTAACGCGCCGCTGCGACGGTAGGCGTCGGTTTCATTGAGCAGGCCCAGCCACCGTTCCGATCGGCTTTTCGCCCGGGCAGGAAAGCGAGTGTGGATTGCCGCGGGGAAAGTACCATACGTCGCCGGGATCGAGCTCGTTGATTTCCGACCTGCTGCCCGGATCTACTACGGTTGTCCGCACCCGTCCTTCCAGGACGAAAGCCCATTCTGCGGCGGTCGCATGCCAGTGAAGTTCCCGCGTCGTTCCGGGCTCCAGGCGCATCGAGACGCGGGCGATGCCCGTGGAGATGGGCAATTCCTCTACGGTCGCTTCCTTGCCGAAGCTCCCTGCTATGACTTCCCCTGGGACTGCTCCAGCGCGAACTTGAACGTCGGTAGTTCCTTCCCCGAGAACAGTGGATCAGGGACGCTGTTCTTGAAGGGAAAGTTCGCAGCGTCGCCGGTTTGCCACGTCATTGAGTCCCCCCTGCGCTGACCGAGCGGGCGGTCCAATAAGAAGGGTTTTTTCGATGCTCAAAAGTGGCTGCCAGTGTCGGCAAGTTGCTGAAAGATTTGGTGGAGCTAGTCGGGCTCGAACCGACGGCCTCGTCGTTGCGAACGACGCGCTCTCCCAACTGAGCTATAGCCCCACGAAGCGGACGAATGATTGGACTGCCGATTTATTTTACCACTCGGGCCGTAAAGCCCCGGTCCTTCAGGGCGGGGATATAAGGCCGGTTAAAGCGGGGTCTTTTGTTGCTCAAGGTATCGCTGGATGATGCCCAGCGGTGCCCCGCCACAACTGGCGGCAAAGTAAGACGGCGACCACAAGACATTCTTCCAATGGTCGCTGTAGCCCCACAGAACACGAGCCGCAAGTGCCCCGATTGTGGGCATGTATCGGCAGAGAACCGCAAGTCGCAAGCGAAGTTTGTTTGCGTCGAATGCGGATTCTCAGCCCATGCGGATCTCGTTGGTGCCATCAATATCAGAGAGGAGGGAGTTCGCCTCGCAAGCCTGTTCGTCGTCTTCGGGCGATGTAAGCCCGTCGTGTCAGGAACCCACCGAAGGCATCCCCGCTTAGCGGGTGAGCCAGTAGGAATCCCCTCCCTTTAGGGAGGGGAGGATCTCAAGGTTTGGAATTTCGTGGAGTCGCCAATCCCAAGCGCCTGTGGGAAACTGTTTGGGATGAAGAAGAAGCTCAGACCCAAGGGCGGGTGGCAAGCCATTGGGATGCAAGAGGCTCGGCTAGAAAAAGGCTCGCCTGAGAAGCTGCGTATGCGAGCACGCCAGCTGAGAGATCACGCCGAACGCCTCAGCAGAGAAGCCGAGGAGCTTGAAGAACGAGCCGCTGTCGCAGAAAAGGCAGCCGCGCAATGACCTTCGTCACATCTACTACAATTTCTGCAAGGTACATCAAACGCTGCGGATGACTTCGGCAATGGAAGCTGGCCTTACCGATCACGTGCTAGGTTTGACCAAACTGTAACAGTACCCACCGATTCCGTCGCCAGGGTCATCCGCACTTGCGCCAATCCGTTCCACTTGCCCGCTGCCGCCGCAGTTGCCAGACTTGAAACCAACGGAACAAAAACCTTGACGAATGCCCCCATTGCGCGTCTAACCTAACATTAGTGCAGTGGGTTGGGTGGAGTTTACTCAGAGGATGTTTTCGCAACTGAATCCGGGGACATCAACGCAGCGCAGCTTGCTGGCGAGCTCAATTGCGCTGCACGGGCTGCTATTCGCATGGCTACTCCATACCCCAGAACCTCAATTGTTGATGCCCACTTCTGTTGCAATTGGACGCAACGGCAAAGTAATCGCGCACCTTTACTTCCCTACCCAAAACCCCGACGACAGCAACACCAGTTCATCCGACAGCGCGAGCGAGGTCTATCATCACCAGCGGCTGGGCCACGAGAAATTAGCTTGGAAACCGACCCGTACGCAGGCTAAATTGCCCATGCCGCCAGTTCCGCTCACTCCCTCTGGAGCTGAGGATAACGCAAAGACGGCAACGCTTTCGATGCTGGGTCATGGCGCACCTGCGGGATTGCCCTACGGAACTCAACCCGGCGGCCCGATCTACGGCGACGAGATTCGGCCGGCTCTGCCCATTGCGACTTCCGATCCCGTGGTCTACCCGTGGCAACGGCCGGATTCTGAGGGCAAAGTCATTATCGAAATCACCATCGACGAAAGAGGGGAAATCGTCCGCAAGAAGGTGCTGCAAAGCCTCGGGTCCGAGATCGACAACAAATGCCTGGCGGCGCTCGAGAACTGGCGTTTTCAACCGGCCACGCACAACGGAGTTCCCATTCCGTCCAAGCAAGATGCCATTTTTCCCTTCAAGGCGCGCGGTTAAGCAAACTAGGCGGCGCGCTCGGCTCATCTCCCAGCCGCTATAATCAATGTGTGACCGAAAATGCAGTTCGACCCGTCGCATCCGCGGAGTTTCCCACCCGCTGGGGCAAGTTCCGCATCCATGGCTTTCGCGGACCATCCAGCTCGGACGAAAACCAGGTTGAGGAAGCCGTCGCCCTCGTGATGGGCGATGTTCACTCAGTTCCTCCGCTGGTGCGGGTCCACTCGCAATGCCTCACGGGCGACGTTTTTCATTCGCTGCGCTGCGACTGCCGCCAGCAGCTCGAGATGGCGCTCTCGATGATTCGCGACGAAGGCGCAGGCATCCTGATTTACGAGCAGCAGGAAGGCCGCGGCATCGGCCTTATGGCGAAATTACAAGCATATGAGCTGCAGGACTCGGGCCTCGACACCGTCGAAGCCAACGAGCGACTCGGGTTCAAGGCGGACCAGCGCGACTTTGCGCTGCCCGGCCAGATGCTCAAGGCGTTAGGCGTAACCAGAGTTCGCCTGCTTTCGAATAATCCTGAAAAGGTCGAGGCACTCGATCGCGCCGGCGTCGAAGTCGTGGAGCGCATACCGTGCGAAGTCAAGCCCAGCCCTCACGCCGAAGAGTACCTCAAGACCAAGAAAGAAAAACTCGGCCACTTATTCTCGTCGCGGTAAGCAATAAAGAGTTTACGATCCGACCGTGAAGCGGATATCGCACTGCAAAGAGACGCTCCGCAAACGTTGTTGCCCGCGCTTAATGCAGCATGCTTAAATCCCCTTGCAGGGCGCTTTCTTCTCCATGCGAACGCTTCCTATGCAATGGCGATCATTCGGTGTTCTCTCGTTGGTCATTCTCTGCGCCGCGGGCATGGTCTATTACCACCTCGGCCTTTTCGTGCCGAGAGTGATGGAAGTACGCGCCGCCGAGGGCTTCGGGAATGGCTATTCCTTTGGCGCGGATTTCTACCCCATCTGGCTTACGTCGCATGAGAGCCGTCTTCATTACAGCGATCCCTACAATCCGGAGTTGACACGCCAAATCCAGATCGGTCTCTTCGGCCGAACTGTGGATGCCCGCATCTTCGGCGCCCCTCCCGATTACTGGACGTTCGCCTACCCGGCTTTTGTGGACATTCTCTTCTCGCCCCTGGCGCTCCTGCCCTTTTCCGTGGTTCGTATCGGATTCGCGGCGATTCTTGCCACGGTAACTGCTGTGAGCGTCGTTCTTTGGCTTCGTGCTATCAATCTTCGTTCCGGTTCCGTGACTTTTGTTCCAGTGATGGTCCTGCTCACTCTTTCCAGCTACTCCGTGCTCGAAGGGATCTTCGCCTTACAGCTGGGGTTGCTTGTAGGATTTCTTCTTGCCGCCGCGCTGGCCGCGCTCGTCGGGAACAGACTTTTTCTCTCGGGCGGCCTGTTGGCGTTGACTCTTATCAAGCCCCAAACAATGTTATTAGTCGCAGCTTATCTTTTCTTGTGGAGCTTCGATCAATGGCGCACCCGATGGCGGCTCGGAGCCGGCTTTCTCTCGGTCTCTGCGCTTCTAGGCATCTCTTCCCTGCTGGTTTGGCCGCACTGGATTCCGGAATGGATCCATGCAATCTCTGGCTACCGCCAGCACTCCACGCCCCCGCTCGCCCGCTATTTACTTGGCCACCAGATTGGTTCGCGTCTCGGTCCAATTCTGATCGTCGCGTTTCTCGTAAGTGCGATCATGCTTGCGGTGCGCATGCGCCATGCATCTCCCACGTCCACCGGATTCGCATTGACTGTCAGCCTGCTGCTCGCCATCACGGCAATCGCTCTGCTGCCGGGACAGGCAGTGTACGACCACGTCGTGCTCTTACCGGGAATAATCTTCATAGCCCTGTCCTGGCGCAGCTTCGCCGCCTCGAGCCAGATCTTTCGCGTGGTGCTCGGCGTAGCGGCGTTGGCCTTGTTTTGGCAGTGGATGTTCGCCCCGGTGGTAATCGCAATGCAGCCGATTTTTGCGCCTCAACCATTCGCTTCAGCTCTGATCACGCTCCCCATACGTACCGCCGCCTCGATTCCTTTCGGCGTGGTTGCGCTCCTCGGTTTGATGATGCGGAAAGAAATCCAGAAGCAAACCGCCGGCGGTGGAAACAATTGATTGCCGAGGGCCACATTGCCGACAGTCGGCACGGATCAGCGTTTGAGAATCTTCTCCAAAGCGGCGCGATTCTTCCCCGGCAGATCGTGGAGCGCTGCGCGCGCCAGAACAACGTAGATTTCCCGCGCTCCCGTAATCCCTCGTAACACGTTGAGATGCTTTGCCACTGTGGCAACGTCTCCACGCGCGATGGGACCGCTGAATGATCCCGGCGCACCCAGCCGTGCGTAGTTGGCCAGCGTTTGCCTGACAATTGGCAGCATTCTTTCTCGGGCCGCTTTTCGGCTGACTCCAGCGGCCGCAGCTACGCGCTCACTGGCCGCGAGCAAGGCAGTCAGTAAAGGCGATGTGAACATTCCCCAGGCGTGATAAGCCTCTTTCTGCCGCTTGCGGATGGTGAACGGTCGCCCGCGCAAATCTCGAACGATCGCGCGCGCGGCTCGCACCGCTTTCTGATCTCCTTCGATGGCGAATGGCACGCCCGCAAGAGATGGGCGCGAACCACGAACAAATGTCATCAGCGGATGAACCGACCCCACCGCCGCCCCGAGTCCCCGCACAACGGCGAGCTCGTCGCTGGTCAGGGCGCCGCTGGAATGCAGGGCCACCTTGCCGCTCCAATCCGCCGCGCCGGTCAGGGACGCTGCCGCGCCGGCAATCACTCCGTCCGGAACACAGAACCAAACAATTTCCGCCAGAATTCGCGCCCGGGCCGCTGCCACAGCAGATGCCCCGACCTCGCGCGCCAGCCGTCGCGCCCGCTGCAAAGATAAAGACCCTGCCTGCCCGCGAGTGACGATTTGGTCAACCGAGTATCCCGTTGCCCTTAAAGAGACAGCCAGCGCCCCGGCCAGATTCCCTGCACCAACCAAGGCGATGCGCGGCTTTATAGGCAGCTTTCCAGACATGCCCGGCAGGATAGCAGAATCGGCAACGATGTTCCGCACCTCGCGGAACTCCTTCGAAAGCCAAGAACCAGACTTCGAACGTCGTGCTTTATATTGTTCTCATGCCTAAGTCTCCGCGAATCAAGTCCACGCCTGCTAAGTCCAGACAATCCAGTTCACGTCCCAAGGCAAAGTTGATTTCTTCGCGCACGGTGTATCGCGGGCCGGTTTTTTGGGTGACGACGGATGAGGTGCAGGAACCCGGAGGTGTCCGCACCCGTCGCGATGTCATTCATCACACCGGCTCGGTGGTAGTTTTGGCCGTCGATGAATCAGCTTCCACACCGCGTGTCCTACTGGAACGCCAGTATCGCCACGCCGCGAAGGATTATCTTTGGGAACTCCCTGCCGGACGCATCGATCCCGGCGAAAACGCGCTCCACGCGGCGCAGCGCGAACTGCTTGAGGAAACCGGCTACACCGCCAGCCATTGGCGGCGCATTCTCAAGTTCTACGCCACTCCCGGGTTCGTCGCCGAAACCATGTCCGTGTATCTGGCCACTGGTCTTCGGGCCGGGCCCGCGCAGCCCGAGGCTGACGAAGTGATCTACAAGCGCCTGGTCCGGCTCTCGACCGCGATCCGCATGGTGTTAAGCGGGACGATTCGCGACGCCAAAACCATCTCTTCGGTGCTATGGCTCGATCACCAGCTTCGAGGAAAATAGGATTGCTCGTGTGGGGACGGGCGCCTGTGGGATAGGGCGCCTCGCCCGTTCCGACCGAGCGGAGCGAAGCGTCCGCAACCGGCCCTACTCTTGCCGACAACCGTTTCGCCTTGACACTCCCATCCTAATCGCTCCAAAATGCATCCTATGCGGGCACGTCTTTTTGGGCCCCCCGTTGAAAGACGTGCGGAAAGAGGGGGTTCACGTGGAACGTCTGAAAGGCACCGTAAAGTGGTTCAATAACGCAAAGGGTTACGGGTTCATCGGGCGCGCGGATGGTCCCGACGTTTTTGTACATTACAGCGCGATCACCTCCGAGGGCTACAAAAGCCTGCAGGAAGGCGATACAGTGGAATTCGAAATCACCGACGGCCAAAAGGGACCACAGGCAGCAAACGTTACGAAGAGCGCCTGAAGTGGCAGTTTCATTGAGACTCTCGGAGGCCGCAGGTCGGTCCGGAAGACTGCGTGCGGGAGGCGCTAATTTGTTTTCTCGATAAGTCTCTTCTCCCTCCCTCCACTGGCCCCGCAACCCAATCTTGTTTAAGCTTTATTCCGTGGACAACAAGGCGATCGCCAACATTCTCTACGAAACCGCGGACCTGCTCGAAATCGATGCGCAGGATTCCTTCCGCATCCGCTCCTACCGCAACGCAGCCCAAGCCATCGAAAACC
>Ga0302326_10008583_pt1 | contig 22509 bp, 14 predicted proteins | sample Palsa_T0_3_FD_202264 | JGI IMG/M metagenome (GOLD analysis project Ga0302326, IMG submission 202264) | Peat permafrost microbial communities from Stordalen Mire near Abisko, Sweden - Palsa_T0_3 | ecosystem: Environmental > Terrestrial > Soil > Palsa > Peat permafrost | place: Sweden: Abisko... | reverse complement strand
GCTGGCGTGAAATAGGGCCGATGCGAGCCGGACGTACGCGCGCGTTGGCCGGCGTGCCCAGTGAGCCCGCCACCTTTTATTTGGGCGCGGTGAACGGCGGCGTGTGGAAGACGACCGATGCCGGCGCCACCTGGCACAGCATCTGGGACGATGAGCCTACGGGTTCGATAGGCGCGATTGCCGTCTCGTTGAGCGAACCGAATATTGTGTACGTGGGAAGTGGCGAGGGCCTGCAGCGGCCCGATCTCTCAACCGGAGACGGCGTCTACAAATCGATTGACGCCGGCAAGACCTGGACTCACCTTGAAGGCTTGCGGGACGGGCAGCAGATCGGCGAGTTGGCCATCGACCCGCACAACGCGAATCGCGTCTTCGTCGCTGTCGAGGGTCACCCATTCGGACCAAATGAGGAGCGTGGCTTGTATCGCTCCCTGGATGGCGGCAAAACATTCAAGCGGACCCTCTTTGTGAGCAATCGTACCGGTGCGTCGGACGTCCAGATTGATCCGCAGAATCCAAACATCGTTTTCGCGGGCATGTGGCAGCGGGAGGAAGCACCGTGGGAGAACGGTTCCTTTACTGGGGGTGAAGGCGGCCTTTACCGCTCAACCGACGGAGGCGATACGTGGACAAAGCTCACCGGGAACGGTCTGCCCGATGACATTTTGCAGGTGAATCTGACCATCTCGCCCACCAATTCGAAGCGCATCTATGGAGCGATTGCGCCGCTGCATGGCGCGGTGGGCATCTATCGCTCCGACGACGGCGGAGATCATTGGGTTCACACACCCGACAACGATACGCGTCCCGAAGAGCGCATCGGCGGCGGCGATGTTCCGGTGCCGCTTGTCGATCCTAAAGATCCTGACACGCTCTACATAGCGAGCATTGTGACGTGGAAGTCCACTGACGCTGGCAAGACATGGGTTGCGCTGCGCGGCTCGCCCGGCGGCGACGATTACCAAAACGTCTTCGTGAACCCAAACAACACCAGGATCATCGCGCTGGCCAGCGATCAGGGTGTGATCGTCTCGCAGAACGGCGGCGAAACCTGGGCGGAGTGGTACAACCAGGCCACGGCTCAGATGTATCACGCGACAGTCGACAGTGCATTTCCATATCGCGTCTGCGGAGGCCAGCAGGACTCAGGCTCGGCATGCGTTTCAAGTCGAAGCGATGACGGCCGCATCACATTTCACGATTGGCATCCCGCGGGGATCGAAGAGTACGGCTACGCGGCGCCCGACCCGCTCGATCCAGACATTGTGTATGGCGGAAAGGTGACTCGCTATGACCGCCGAACCGGTCAGATTCAGAGCGTGGAACCGAAACCGCTGCGCGACTATCGCGTACTGCGCACGGAGCCGCTTCAGTTTTCGCCCGTCGACCCACACAAGCTTTACTTTGCAACCAACACGCTTTGGCTTACCCAGGACGCGGGTAAGCACTGGAAGGAAGTCTCACCGGATTTGACGCGGGACACATGGGAATTGCCATCCTCGGTTGAGCCCTATAAAGAATCACCGGCAGCGAAGGTGTCGCGCCGCGGCGTCATCTACGCGCTTGGGCTTTCACCGCTCGACGGCAATCGCATATGGGCCGGCACCGACGACGGCTTCATCTGGACGACGACAGATGACGGCGCGCACTGGAACAATGTGACCCCGCCGGCGCTAAAGCCCTTCTGGAAAGTGTTCAATATGGATGCTGGGCACTTTGACGCGCAAACCGCTTACGCGGCCGTGAACACAATGCGGCTCGACGATATGCGGCCACATCTCTTTCGCACGCACGACGGCGGAAAAACGTGGACCGAAATTCGCAACGGCATTCCCGACGGCTCGGCTACCAGCGCGATCCGCGAAGATCCGAAGCGCAAGGGGCTGCTCTACGCCGGCACTGAGACGCAGGCGTACGTGTCATTCGACGACGGGGATCATTGGCAGTCTCTGCGCCTCAATATGCCGGCCAGCTCAGTACGCGATTTGGAGGTAAAGGATGACGACCTGATCGCCGCCACGCACGGCCGCGGATTCCTGATCCTCGATAACTTGACTCCGCTGCGTCAGCTTGTGGCGGCTACGGTAGAGGAGAATGCGCATCTTTACGCGCCTCAAACCGCGTTGCGCATCCGCAACGATATGAATCCGCCGACGCCCTGGCCGGCCGACATGGCTGCGGGCGAGAATCCGCCCGATGGCGCGATGATCGACTACTACCTCGGACCCGTGGTGAACGGCGTAGTCTCGCTGGAGGTCGCCGACAGAGAGGGCAAGACGATTGCTCGCTTCAATAGCGACGATCCGTTGCCCCCGCTCGATCCGCGCTACTCGGTGCCGGTCGTTTGGGCTCGCCCGCCGCGCACGCTTTCCGCTGCGCCTGGCCATCACCGCTTTCTGTGGGACATGCAACACCCGCAGGTACCGGGAATGGTGACCGGACCGGACGATGATCTGGCGACACCACACAATACGCCTTCGGTCTCGACCGCGCCGTGGGTCATGCCCGGCGAATACACAGTGCGGCTCATCGTAGGCGGAAAAACGCTCTCGGAGCCGCTCAAGGTCGTCATGGATCCGCGCGTGAAGACACCGCTGACCGATCTTGCTACACAGTTCCGGCTGGCCAAGGGGATCTACGACGACGTAATCAATGCAACCACCGCGCTGCATGAGATCAGCTTGCTGCGTGATCAGTTGAAGACTCGTTCAAGTCAACCTCCTGTAGCGAATGCCGGACCATCGATCGAATCGAAGCTTGATGCAATTGCCGGGCCTGAACATGGCGGACGAGGCTTCATGCGTGGGCCCGCGGGGCCGCCAACGCTCGGCACGGTCCGCATGACTCTCGCGGGGCTTGAGCATTCAATCGAGAACGCCGATGTGGCCCCTACCGCGGCGCAGGAGGAGGCTTATGCGACAACAGTGAAGCCGCTCGCCGGCCTTCTCGATCAATGGAAGCAACTGAAGCAGGCCGATCTAAACTCTCTGAACGAGCAGCTCAAACGCGACCACCTTGCCGTGATCACGCTAGACACGCGCGAGTTCGATCGCAACTCGGAGGATGAACTCGAGATGGGCGACGAGGATTGATCTCGCAGAACAAGTGAGGAAGGCCATCACGGGTCCGCTACAATTCGACTCAATGGCAACCCGCTCGACCTTGCACTTACGAAAATCTGAATTACACCGGAGCCTTTCTATGCCTCTCCGCGGTCGATTATCCGCCTGGTTATTCGCTTTGTTTGCGCTTCCGCTGCCCGCGCAACAATTTCCGGCAGATTTGCTTGCCGGACTGCAATGGCGCGACGTGGGCCCAATGCGCGGTGGCCGTAGCTACGCCGTTGCAGGAAACGCCGCGCAGCCCGACACTTTCTACACTGGCTCGGTTGGCGGAGGCGTGTGGAAGACCGAGAACGCAGGGCGCACGTGGGTTCCCATTGCCGATGATCCGGTCACCGGTATCCCTATCGGTTCCATTGGCGCCATCGCGGTAGCGCCATCGGATTCCAACATTGTTTACGTGGGCACGGGCGAGCCGGACATTCGCAGCCAGCACTCGTATGGAATCGGCCTTTTCAAATCGACCGATGCGGGCAAGACGTGGCACTTCATCGGCCTGGCCGAAACGCGGCAGATCGGGCGCATCATCGTCGATCCCGCCGATCCGAATCGCGTTTATGTCGCGGCGCTTGGTCACGTGTACAAAGGAAATCCCGAGCGCGGGGTTTATCGCACTACCGACGGCGGCGCGCGCTGGAAAAAGATTCTCTGGAGTGCGAAGGATCCAGAAAATGTGGGCGCGGTCGACCTTGCGCTCGACGCGCAGCATCCGCGCACGATTTACGCGTCACTCTGGGCCACGCGCCGGCCGCCGTGGGCCGTTTACGCGCCATCGAACATGCCCGGCGGAGGGCTCTACAAATCAACGGACGGGGGGGACACCTGGCATCAACTCGGGGGCGGCCTTCCTGCTGACGATTTCGTCGGCAAGATCGGAATCGCCGTTGCGCCCAGCAATTCGAATCGGCTTTATGCGGTCGTCGACGATCTGGGGACGGCAATTGCGCGGCCGATTCGCGGCGGCGCCAGTAACGACGCAAATGCGCCCAAGCCTTCGGGCGGAATCTATCGCTCTGACGATGGCGGCGCAACGTGGGCGCTGGTGAATAGCGAGCAGCGCCTTTGGGGAAGGGGATGGTACTTCGGTCAGATCGCTGTCGATCCCGTAAATCCAGATCGAGCGTACGACATCAACACTTCGACTTACATGACCCTTGACGCTGGAAAGACCTGGGTGCCGGTGAAAGGCGCGCCCGGTGGAGACGATTATCACCAGCTTTGGATTGATCCCCGCGATGGCAACCGGATGGCGCTCTCGAGCGACCAAGGCACCGTGGTTTCGGTCGACGGCGCAAAATCGTGGAGTACCTGGTACAACCAGCCCACCGCAGAGATTTATCACATAGCGGCAAGCAAGGGGTATCCCTACAGGCTCTATGGCGCACAGCAGGACTCGGGCGCTGTAAGCGTAGCCACGTGGTCGCCCATGGGTGTGCTCAGTTTTCGCAACTGGGAGCCGATTTGCGAGGCCGGCGAAAGCAGCACAGTTGTGCCCGATCCTCTGGACGCAAACTTGCTGTATGGCAATGGCGATCAACGTTGCAACATGGCAGACAATGTTTCGGCGCCTGCAGGCGGCGAACTGCCCGCGGCCGATCCCCAAGATGCCAACCGTCGGACCTGGACCCTGCCGCAGGTATTCTCGGTAACCGACGAAGCTCTCTACTACGCGAACCAGTTCGTCTTCCGCTCGCGTGACCGCGGGAAAACATGGACGAAAATAAGTCCGGATCTCAGCCGGCTGAATCCCGAGGTGCCCAGCACTCTCGATCCCGTAACCGCCAGGGACATTGATGAGCCAATGACTGACCGCTTTGGCGTGGTGTATACAATTGGCCCTTCACCGCTCGACGCGAAAACTGTGTGGGTGGGCACGGACGATGGGCTGATCCACGTGACGCGCGACGATGGGACGACATGGAACAATGTGACGCCCCCAGCGATGACCGCATGGAGCAAGGTTTCGCAGGTCGAGGCCGGGCACTTTGAAGTGGAGACAGCCTATGCCTCGGTCGATCGCCATCGCCTCGCCGATGATCATCCCTACATCTACCGCACGCACGACGGCGGAAAGAGCTGGCAAAACATCATTGCCGGAATTCCCGATGGCGCATTTGTGAACTCGGTGAAAGAAGACCTCCGGCAAAAAGGGTTGCTCTACGCCGCAACGGAGCTGCGCGTCTACGTCTCTTTCGATGACGGCGATCATTGGCAGCCGTTAGAACTGAACATGCCGGTGACCTCCGTTCGCGACATTGTTGTGCACGATGACGATCTTGCCGTGGCCACCCACGGCCGCGGATTCTGGATCCTGGACCAGATGCAGCCCCTGCGACAACTGGCCGCGCGCGGTAATGAAATTGAATCGGCAAAGGCGTATCTCTTTGTACCGGGAGAAACATGGGCGATGAACCAGGGCAGCCAGAACGGCACCCCGTTGCCTCACGAAGAGCCTCAGGAACAAAACCCTCCGGCGGGTGTGGTCGCCTACTACTGGTTAAAGTCCGCATCGCAAAACCCCGTAAAGCTCGAGCTGGTTGACGAGAGCGGGAAGGTGGATGCGTGCCTCGCCAGCGATACACCGCTGAAGCCAGTCGACACGGAAACGATAAACGTGCAGGCTTATTGGTTGGAGCCCACGCCACCGCCATCGGCCGGCATTGGCATGCACCGTGCTGCTCTCAACGTTGCAGCGCCGCGCGGAGGAGGATTCGGCCGCCGCCCGGCACCTCCGCCAGTCGACGCGTGCCACCCCGCAAGTTCAGCCCCGCCGCAAACGAGCCCTGCACCCGAGCGGCCAGGACGGGCACCCCAGGGCCTGCAACCCGGCAGTTACACGGTGCGGCTGACTGTCGATGGCCAGACACTCACGCAGCCTGTCACCGTCAAGCCCGATCCGCGCCGTCTGCCGAAAGGCGCGGGTGCGCCGGAGGAGGGTGGCGATGACGATGAGTAAGCGGCGTACGGTGGATTGATGCGGGATGGACGCGTAATTGTCGCAGGCATAATTCCGGATTACCACCCTCAAAAGGGTTGGAACGCCGCGTTGACCTGCTTTGTTCCATCAATGATCGCCGTTCTAGCCCTGCTCCTCGCAGATGCGGCGGGAGCGCAGAACCCAAGCGGGACGCTGCGAGGCATTGTTCAGGATCAGTCCGGCGCGCGCATCGCATCGGCGAAGATCTCGCTTTCGCTGGCCGACACAGCCGTACTGCGAAGCGCTTCGCCGGACCAGCGCGGCGAGTTTCGCTTCGACGACCTGAGACCGGGAACGTGGGCAATCAGAGTCTCTTCCCAAGGATTTGAAGATGCCGCGGCAAGCTTTGCTATTGCGGTGAGCTCGGTTCGCGATATCACCGTGACTATGAAGCCTGGCGCCGCGACGACCACAGTGGGCGTGCACGCGGCGGCTGGGTCGATTACGGCGCAACCGATCGACCTCAGCAGCAGTGTGCATCAGGCGATTGCGACTAGCCATGATCTTGACTCGCTGCCCCTGCCTGCGCGCAGTTTTGCCAACGTTGCGTATCTCGCACCAGGAACCGAGCCGGTAGAACCGTCTGACCCTACCAAAGCTAGAATCACGGCCGTCTCGACGGGCGGGAGCTCCGGGTTGAACAACGAACTCTCGGTCGATGGCGCCGACAACTCAGACGATTACATCGGCGGCTTTCTGCAGAATTTTTCGCCCGACTCGGTTGAGGAGTTTGCCGTGCGCACCTCGCAGGAGGATGCGGATACTGGAGGAACGACTGCCGGGTCCGTGCTGATCACCACAAAGAGCGGTTCGAACGAGTGGCACGGCGATGCTGCCTTCTTCGAGCGCGCAGCGGCTCTCAATGCGCGGTTTCCTATCGAGAATCCTGCGCCGAACCCCAAGCAGCCGTTCTCGCGGCAGAATTATGTCGCCACTCTCGGCGGCAAAATTTTGAAGGACAAGCTCTGGTTCTTCACTGCGTTCGAAGGGATTCATGAGGATGCCAGCATTGCGTATGACCAGGCGAGTACAACGCAATTCGATACACTTGCCGCACTGGCATCACAAGGGCTCATTCCGGGGGTAACCTCGATTCCCGTGCCGGACAATGTTACGATCCCCTATCGCGATTTCTTCGGCTCGGAGCGGCTCGACTGGATGCAATCGGCCAGGTCGCAGTGGTTTTTGCGTGGATCGGCGGATAGTTACACCACGCACAACGACCTTGTGCAGCAGGGTACGCTGCCTTCCACCGGATTGTTGACCCACAACAACTACACGAGCCTCGTGATCGGCAATGAATTCGTTATGACCCGGTCGCTGCTGGGGAGATTCATCTTCAATGCCAGTGGACTGCACCTGACTCAGACGCGCAACAGCAATCTCGGCTTCGCACTTGCGTTTCCGTTCAGCTCAACGTCGCTCACGATCTCAGGTTTTGAGACATTCGGTGACAATCAATTCGCCACTCCTATCACTTTCTTCCCCTCCGAGCGCAATCAGGAAAAGTATCAGTTTCGTTACGACATGAATAAGACGCTCGGAGGGCACGCATTCAGATTTGGAGCCGACTTTATTCATGAACCGGTTCTAGGCGGGGCATTTCCGGGGAATACCGAGACACTCTATACCTTTCCCCAGAACCCAACCTACTATCTCAACCATGCGAGCGAGTTTACTGCGGATCGTATCGCCGGCGCTTCGACATCGGATCTCGGTGGCAGCTTCTCCCAGGATGTGCAGCGGCTGGCATTCTACGCGCAAGACGCATGGCGCGTGTGGCACAACCTTACACTCAACTATGGCCTGAGATATTCCACAACTTACAATTTGTTTCTCGGGTCGGGCCGGAGCCAGCTCGATAACCCGGGATATTTAACCTTGGTTGCGCTGCATGTTCTGCTCGTGAACGGTGTGCCGCACGACGATCACAATCAAGTGGCGCCGAGGCTCGGTGTCGCCTGGTCGCCAGGCAAAAGCGGGAGAACCGTGGTGCGCGCAGGATTCGGATTGTATTTCAACGATCTGGCCCAAAATGGCTGGGTTGCGGCATTCCAGGCGCTCAATAGGCCGCCGGCGTCATGCATCGATCCTGCCGCGAATCCTGGCGGCGCAGAGAACGTCGGTTGCGTTCCTGGCGATGCGGTGGGCGGAATGGCCAACCTGATCGCTCCGAACTACAGAACTCCGTACTCGATTCACGTTTCGGGTGGAGTTCAACACGCATTCAGCGATAACTGGTCACTCGGTGGCGATTTTATTCACGAAGAAGGCAACCATGCCTATCGCGCCTATAGCTACATGGGAGGGACCAACTTGTTCACTCCGGTGCTTCCACTCAATGACCCCAATCAAGTAAACGTTGTGCCCGACGTAAACGTCTTTCACTCCGATAACCGGTCAAGTTACAACGGGCTCCTTCTTCACCTGCAGGGAAATGTTTCCCACCGGGCGAGTTTGATTGCCAATTACACCCTCTCGAAGGCGCAAACCTGGGGCTGCGTGCTCGGCGAGCTATTTGACTACGTCAACGGGGTCTGTAATCCGCTTGATCCGTTCGGACCTGGCGACTATGGCCCGTCTGGCGAAGATGTGCGCCATCGCGCTGTTCTCGCGGGGACGTGGCACGCTCCGGGCAAGTTCGACGTGAGCACGATAACCCAGGCCGAATCCGCCCGGCCATTCACCATCACCACGGCCGATAGCAAAGGTCGCATATCAATCAACGGTGTTCCCACCGCCCTCGACCAGTTTCGCGGAACTCCGTATATTCAAGCCGATCTCCGTGCCAGCCGGCCCATCGCGCTTGGTGAACGGTGGATCTTTACGCCTTTCATCGAGTTCTTCAACCTATTCAATCGCAATAATCCCGGAGCGAATTATGTGACGAATATCGCATCACTACCGGTTCCGGCCCCGGAGGCGGCAACCGGCAATGTTACAGAAATTTGCACCAATGCAGCGTGCACCTCGACCGCACCCATCTCAAGCCCAAATCAACTGCGCTTTGCAGCCGGCGCTCTGGGTGACTTCTTCGGACCGGGTACCACAGTGGGCACTCCTTTCGCTGCTCAGATTGGTATCCGTGCCAGCTTCTGAGAGCTTCTGATCAGCCCCGTTCTTCTCTACGGTGCCCGCTGGAGTCTCCAGAAGATTTTTGGGCTCTGGGGCATGGGGCGGCGATGTAGGGGGAAAATCTAATGCATTCAGACGGCGAAAACGCGCTACATCCGCGCTCCATTTACCCGTTTACGGCTGCTTTGCGTGGTCTTAGGTGTCATCCGCTGACCTGCATGTTGTTGAAAGTACGTTTAAGTGTTGGTCCGAGTCCTACCTGAGGAGCCAAATATTTGAGATGAAGCTTTTCTCCGCACTTTTCGAAATGGACCTTCCGCGCTTGCAAGTCCACGGTCGAAGGTGATATCCAAATGGATCATGTCCAAACCGTCTAACTCCGAAGACACATTCCAGCCCCGCCTGCTGAATCGCCGCCACTTTCTTAAGGCTGCCGGATCGGCAGCAATTCTGCCTGCGGTGCTTCCCGCCTACGCCGCGCAAAGCGCGGGAGCTTCAGCCAACAACCGCATCAATCTCGGTGTGATCGGCATGGGCTGGCAGGGGCCGGGCAATACGCAGTCATTTTTGGCTTCGGAGGATTGCCAGGTCGTCGCGGCATGCGATATCGATGCCAATCATCTACAGGCCGCGATCAAGATGATTAACGACAATTACGGCACTGAGGATTGCAAAGGCTACCACGACTATAAAGAGCTGCTTGCGCGCGACGACATCGATGCCGTGATGATCGCCGTACCCGATCATTGGCATGAGATCGTGGCAACCGAAGCAGCGCGCCGCAAGAAAGACATCTACGCCGAGAAGCCTCTCGCGCACACCATTGCCGAACAGCAATCGATTGTTCGCGCAGTTCAACAGAACGGCATTATCTGGCAGATGGGATCGTGGCAGCGCTCGGTTCCCACCTTTCATAAGGCCGCCGAGATCGTCCGCAACGGACTCATCGGCACTGTGACCCATGTTGAAGTGGGCCTTCCCGGCGGTAATTCGGATTTCGATGGAGTGCAGAAGGACGCTCTGGCCAAACTGGCTGCCCAGGGAGTCACAGTCACGAACATGGAGCAGGTTGTGCCCGGCTCGAAAGCCTGGGACATTCTGGCCACCGATCCTCCGGCGGAATTGGATTACAACACCTGGGTCGGCCCATCGAAAATGGAGCCGTACATGAGGGTGCGCTCCCATAAGTCGTGGCGTTGGAATTACAACACCGGCGCCGGGCAGCTTCTGGACTGGATCGGGCATCATTGCGACATTGCGCATTGGGGCCTGGATTTCGATAACTCTGGTCCGTCTGAGGTGGAAGGCAGTGGCGAACTGCCGCCGCCCAACGCAGTTTGGAACACCGCGCCAAAATACCGATTTGAGTTGAAATATCCGCAGGGCGTAACAATGACGATCGCCGGCGGCTACCCGGACATCAAGAGCGGCGTGAAATGGATTGGCACGGAGGGCTGGGTGTGGGTTGATCGTGGAGGATTTGAGGCCTCGAACCCCGCCTGGAAGGAGGGGAAGTACCTGCCCAGAGAGTTGCGCAAGGTGAAGCTCTACACCTCTTCCAATCACCAGCAGAACTTTCTGGACTGCGTGAGAACGCGTGAAGCAACCATTACGCCTGTGGAAGTTGGACATCACTCGGCAATTCCAGGGCACCTTTGCCTGATCTCGATGCTCACTGGAAAAAAGATTCGCTGGGACGTGAAGGAAGAAAAGATCATAGACGATCGCGAAGCCAGCAAGCATTTGACCCGCGAATACCGGGCGCCATGGAAGATGAGCTGAACGCTTTCCTGAGCGCAGCCGATTTTCGTTGTTTCCGCAGGTTGACAGCGGGAGCTTTCTAAAAAGCCTTGCCACTGAACTTTGGCATCGACCGGGGAGACATGACGGATTTGACTGAGACAAAACTGGATCAAGGCCGGAAAGTCCGTTGGGATTTTACCTTTGCGTTTCTGGTTTTGCGCTTTTGGCTTGGCGTGCGTGCGCTGTTTGTGGGCGTTGCGAAATTTGGCGCCTACAAATCCGTGGCGATGCCGCTGATCGATCCTGCGACCGGCCAGCCAGATGCGAGCGGGGTGATGGTCAACGTGAACATCAAGTCCTATGCACTGGCCAATTACGTGGGCATCCCCGTCGCGCTCAGAGACAAGTTCTCGCATGATCCGCTGTTTCCGAAATTCGCATTGGTGGCATTCGACCGCATGCTTGGCCCGGCGTTTATTGTGACCGGAATCATGCTCCTGGTGGGCCTGGGCACGCGCCTGTCGCTGCTGGCGCAGGCGCTGCTTTATATCGCGCTGACCGTTGGTTTGGTTCTGATCGACCAGAACGACGGCGTGGCCTGGCTGGGCATTCACGCCGGCTTGGTCGCCGCGGCTTTCCTGCTCGTCGAATACAATAGATTTGCGGTCCTCAAGAAATGGTAGATCCGTTCCTGAATCGTCGAAAATTCATCGGCGCCACAGCAGTGGCCAGCGCTGGGTTGTTGTTGGAAGCGTGCAAGTCCGACTCTGGCGCAAAGGCGATTCCAGCCAAAACCTCTTCGCTGAACACTATCAATATTGCCCTCATCGGATACGGCGAGGAAGGCCAGGTGTTGCTGGAATCCATTTTGAATATCGAAGGCGTCAAGCTGGTGGCGCTGTGCGATATCTGGGATTACCACCTCAACGAGGGTGCGCGCTACCTGCAGAAAGCCGGCAATGAAGTCCGCGCCTACGAAAATTATGAGGACCTGCTCGCCAAGGAAAAAGATCTCCAGGCGGTGGTGATCGCTACGCCGGATTTCTGGCATGCGCCGATGACCAACACATGCCTGAAAGCCGGCCTGCACGTGTATTGCGAAAAGATGATGAGCAACACGATCGACGGTGCGCGCACAATGGTGCAGACCATGCGCGAAACCGGAAAGCTGTTGCAGATCGGCCATCAGCGGCGCAGCAACCCGCGCTACCTTTTCACCCTGAATCGCCTGCTGCATGAGGCGCAGTTCTGCGGCCGCCTGACGGCAGCGCAGGCGCAATGGAACCGAGCCGTGAAGGAAGATTTCGGCTGGCCCAAAAAATACGAGATGCCGGCTGGCACGCTTGCCAAATACGGCTACAAAGACATGCACCAGTTCCGCAACTGGCGCTGGTACAAGGGACTGGGCGGCGGGCCGCTGTCTGATCTGGGAGCGCACCAGATCGACATTTTCAACTGGTGGCTGGGCACGCCGCCGAAGTCGGTTATCGGCAGCGGCGGACTTGATTACTACAAGAACCACGACTGGTATGACAACGCGATCGTCATCTACGAGTATCCGCTGGCCGAGGGCGTGGCGCGCGCGTCCTATCAGGTGCAGACGACCACCAGCGCTGGTGGCGGCTACTTCGAGATGTTCATGGGCGACGACGGCACAATCAGAATGTCGGAAGATCCGTCCCTTTGCGCGATTTACCGCGAGGCGCGCGCCACCGCAGTCTCATGGGACGACCTGGCGCAGAAGGGCTATGTCCGCGCCAAGGCGGTCTCAACAGATGACGCCGCGAAAGTCGACGTGCGCGAAACCGCACAACTCGCGGAATATGAAATTCCGGTATTTTTCAACAAGCCGCCGCATCAGCCGCACCTGGAAAACTTTTTCAATACCATCCGCGGCACGGCAAAATTGAATTGCCCCGGCGATGAGGCTTTCACCAGCGAATATATAATCCATAAAGCGAATGAAGCCGTTGCCGCGCAGACCAGAATTGCCATTACCCCTGAGGAAGTGAAAGCCTGAAACGATGATGAAAATGCTTATGAAGAATCTTGCCGTTCTGACAACGCTTCTTGTCGCGACCGCCGCGTTTGCGCAGGACCAGGTCGTTTTGAAGACTCAATTGCCGAAGCCTCTCTTTGTGGGAACGCCCGTGCCTCTCAATGTGCCCAATCTCGAGCCTCCCACGAAAGGCAAGCGCCCCGATTTTATGGTGCCCGCAGGCACAATAAACCTGGCCAAAAACAAGAAGGTCACGGCGAGTGACGACAATCCCGACGTCGGAACGCTGGACATGATCGTCGATGGAGACAAAGACGGCAGCGAGGGCTCCTGGGTCGAACTAGGGCCCGGCAAACAGTGGGTGCAGATCGACTTGGCGAGGGATGTAAATATCTTCGCCGTTCTCATCTGGCACTTCCATTCGCAGGCGCGCGTGTATCGCGATGTTGTGGCGCAAATCTCCGACGACTCCACGTTCAAGTCGGGTGTCACGACCATTTTCAACAGTGACTTTCACAACGAACTTGGCCTTGGCACGGGCAAGGATATGAGTTACATCGAAACGTATCAGGGCAAGCTGATTGACGCCAAAGGCGTGAAGGGACGTTATGTTCGCCTCTACAGCAACGGGAACACAGCCAACAAATTGAACCACTACATTGAAGTTGAAGTGTGGGGCAAGCCGGTTGTCTGAGTGCCGCGGTCTACCGCTGAAGGGAACCGCGCGATCTGGTATATCGATCCTATGAGCGCAGACCTTTCAGCCGACCCGTCCGAGGCTGTCCTCCATGAGCGGGACACTTCGTTCGCAATAGTGGACTCCGCCGCCCATTCACACTGGATGCGCTGGGCGGTCTTTATTCTTATCGCGCTTCTCGGGCTGCTCCTTCGCCTGCCGCAGCTGGGCGCGCGGCCCATGCACACAGATGAAGCAGTCAACGCATACATCGTAGGACAATTGCTGGCCGGCGAATCGTATGCCTATGATCCGCGGGACCGCCACGGTCCGGCGCTGGCTGCGCTTGCCCTTCCGCTTGCCAGGTTGCAGGGGGCAAAAAAGTTTGCTGACCTGACGGAATCAGAGCTGCGGCTGACGACGGTCCTGGCCGGAACTGCCACGATTTTGCTTTTTGGCGCGGCGGTAGAAATGTTCGGCTTCGTTCCCTGCGTGATTGCCGCGGTGCTGTTTGCCTTGGCTCCTCTGCCTCTCTACTACGATCGATATTTCATTCACGAGTCCATTTTTGCCGCCACCACGTTTGGCTTGATTCTGGCCGGATGGCGCGCATGCAGGAAGCCATCCGCTCTGCACACCGCGCTGGCCGCTGCCTGCGCCGCGTTGATGCTGGCAAGCAAGGAGACCGCCATTCTTCACTTCTCCGCGATGGCAGCCGCGGCGCTCGTCTTCTGGCTCTGGAACCTGCACGGGAAAAGTCTTGATGGCTTGTGGCGGCCAAAAGCGCTGCTGGCTGCGACTGCGGTCTTCCTCCTGGTGAGTGGCTTGCTGTTCACCTGGTTTGGCAGTAACTGGAAAGCGCTCGCCGCGCTGTCGCACGCAGTCCCCAATTTTCTGGTGCGTGCGGGCGGCGAAGGCCATCAAAAGCCCTTTTGGTATTTTGCCCAGCTTCTCACCGGTGGCTGGTCGGGCGGATTGATCTCCGCCCTGGCCTGCATCGGGTTCTTCCTGACCGCGAGAAAGCGCGATCCTTCGCCATATGGATTTCTGGCGTACTACGCCGTCTTCCTTGCCATCATCTACAGCTTGATTCCATACAAGACTCCGTGGCTTGCGCTGAATTTCTGGCTGCCAATCGCCCTATTCTCCGGCCTGGCAATCAAGTCGCTGTGGGGCATGCCGGCAAATTATCCAGCTCTTCGCATTCTCATGCCGGCCTTCTGCATCCTGTTGGGAGTTGTGGCCGCAATCTTGATCGCTCACGATACGCGGCAGCGCGTCTTTGCCCATCCAGCAGATGAAACCAATCCGTACGCCTATGCCCATACGTCGGACGATTTGCTCGGATTGCCTGCGGAGGTTGCAGAGCTGGCGCGCCAGGATGCACTTGCGTCGCCACGTATCGCCGTCATTGCCGCCGACCCCTGGCCTCTGCCGTGGTATCTAAGGCATTTTTCCAAAGTCGGATTCTGGCAGCCGGGGCAGCAGGTGGGGCAAGCGGATTTTTACATCACCTCCACTGAGGCCGCGGAGCAATACGGCGATCAATTACGTGATTTTCGTTCGGAGTTTTTTGGAGCCCGGCCCGGTGTGTTGATCCTCTTGTGGTCGCCCGCGCCGAAGTGAGATCGAATGGCAGACATTCACCAATTCAACCATCGCGCCATGGCGACATACTTTGAGGTGCGCGTCACCGATGAAGAGAGAACGTATGCCGCGCAGGCCGCGCAGGCCGCGCTCGATCTTCTGGATAAGTTGGAATCGCATTTAAGCCGCTTTCGCGCCGACAGCGACTTGGCTCGGATCGCTCAACTCGCACCGGGCGAAAAGTTGTGCCTGAGCAAGCCGGCTTTCACCTGTCTGGAAATCGCAAAGAAAATGGAATTGGCCACGCATGGCGCGTTTTCCGCCACGTCCGCTGCCTTGCAAACACAGGCCTCTTTCCCGCGGTGGAGTTTACTGGCCGAGGATTTGTCAATCCGCTGCGAGAGCGGGCAGTTGCAGTTCGATCTGGGAGCCATTGGCAAGGGGTTTGCGCTGGACCGCATGGCGGAGTTGCTGCGTAGCTGGGATTGCCCCTCGTTTTTGCTGGTTGCTGGCGGCAGCAGCATTTTGGCTGGCGATGCGCCGAAGGATGCGGCCGGTTGGTCCTGCGGTCTGGGTGACGACAACGCGCCGCAGCGATTCCTCCTGACGGATGCGTCGCTGAGTGGCTCGGGGTTGGCGGTCAAAGGAAGCCATATTGTTGATCCGCGCAACGGCCAGTTGGCCTTGCGGCAGAATCGCGCGTGGGCTCTGACCGATACTGCGGCTGAATCGGACGCTCTCTCGACGGCATGCATGGTGTTGAGCGAACCGGAGCTCAAGGAAGTGCTGGCGCAGGATCAGTCGTGGTTGATTTTCCTCGAGACCGACGGAATCGCCCGGCCAATGGGAAGCCGCGCGCTGCCGCCCCAGGCTTGATTGCCTGGGAATGTTGACGGGGGTTCGTGACATTGGCCAAGGGTTGCATCCGTCGCCGTAGCGCGGTCAGTAGGGTGTATGCTTATTTGAGTAGCTAAAGCTTTTTCTTCTCGCCTCCAGCCTTCCATGCTTCGCTCCAGACGAGCACCGTCCAGGCAATCAACAGAGCGAACGGAGCATTGATGGATCTCATTAAAAAAGTAGATGTCAAGGCGGACTTTGCGACGCGGCGGGGCTTGGGCATGGCTGCGGCCGAGAAAGCAAGCAAACAACTTAAGGTCGGCCTCTCCAATTCAAAGGCGGCGGCAGCAAGAATGAGTTCGGCAGAGTTCCTTCAGGACTTCTCCCTGGAGCATTCCTCCCGGGGCGCGAACGCCTCTCTCATCACTGGTCTCTCTGACCGTCCCCGTGTGCCTGCGGTTCCAAGAAATCTGCCTGCATGAACCAACATGCGATGTTCCTGCGCACGGGATGCACTCTGCCGAGCCAACTAAATCTTCGTGACCAACCTTTTTGTGCAGGCTGGACTGAGGCAATCGACACGCTGGTCGCGCAGATGGATGCCAAGGTCCGCAAAGCGGGCTGGCACTTTATGTGGATCGAGGGCTCCCACGCCTCATTCGGTCTCGGACGGACGGCTGAATCTGCGATTCATCGGGCGTTGGTGCGCGCACTAACAAGAGTCAAGGCGAGTTATAACGCAGCTGAACTCGGCTCCATGCGAATCACAAATTGTCTGGTCTTCCAAATGGCACGAGTGACGATTCATGCCCGGCAGATTCAGGAGGCGGCTTCCCTTGACCCTCCGGTGGCGATTCGGCTTCAGCAACTCCCAGCTGCCTAGATCTCTTGTTTCTCTTCAGATGAGGCATGCCGGGAGAATGGCCAGGGTTGAATCGACGCTTCGCTGGTCGACCTTGCGGGAGGCGCTGAGATGAACTTTTCAAATCGTACCTGGCCCAAATGGGTGCCGCGTCTACTCTGGATCAGGCGCGAATGTCCGTGCTGCAATTCGATCAAATTCAAACAGGCTGAGTTGCGATCGTTCGATGGCCTTCTCAGCATGTTCGCTTTGCGGCCGGTTCGCTGCATGTTCTGCTGGCGAAGGTACTATTGGTTTGCATTCAGGATAGCAAGCTAAGAACTCCGCGGATCATTCTGCGTTGGATGCTCCTCACGGTATCCTTCGATAGTTGCTGGGGTCTGCCTCGATTTGCGATACACGTTTGCAACTGCCAGTGACCAGAACGGAACCAGATCGACTCCGGGCACAAGCTTGCCGAGAAACGAAGGCAGAAACTCCCAGTGCCAGCCAAGAAGGTAAACCAGCACCGCTCCAATACCGAAATCGAGGACGTCATCGACAGGCGATTCAGCTCCCTCTACGAAGATGGGGAAAATGGCGAGCTGAAGTGCATCCGCGATGATGGCCAGCACCATTGCGGCTCGAAAACGCGCACTGTGCGAGATTGTCATTATCTTTTGGTGCCAATTCGCCTGCGGGTCCGATGCTTTCGACTCCCTGATTTATTTTACGCCGCCAGCACCAATGCACCTAACTTTCGATGCAGCGGAAATTCTCCAAGCGAAAGTTAGTTCGTCACTCAGCGTCCTTTACGCAGCGAAAGCCGATTGCGCTGGAACGGTCATAACTCGGCGCCATTAGCAACAACTTCCCGTGCTGGGTATTTCTGTATGCCTGCGGGAAATACCAGATCGAGCCCACAGGCCGATAGTGGCTGCCGCCGCGGACAATAGCAGCCCGCGTGTGTTCGTCCACGTATTCATCGGTCCACTGCCAGACATTTCCAACCATATCCATCACGCCAAATGGACTTGCGCCGTTGGGGTGCGCATCCACATCGCTGGCGGGGAGCATCGTCCGGCCCCGGTCCGCAGTCGGCGCGGGAGCATCCTTTGAATCGTACCAATTGCACGGAGATATGGGCTCGGTTTGCGGCTGAGGAACGCTTCTCAATATCGGAGTCGAAGACCAATCGCAGTTACCCCATGGATAAAATCGATTGCCGTTGCCTAGCGCGGCGTATTGCCACTCCCACTCATGAGGAAGCCGCTTGCCGGCCCATTTTGCAAACGCGCGCGCATCTTCAAGTGAAACCCAAGTAACGGGCTTCTTCGCCGATCCATCGGGATAAGTTCCTCCTCGCCAATCCTTGAGGAAGTTAAGATCGTCCGCGGGATGGTAATGGGCGGCATCTATGAACTTCTTAAACTCCGCATTGGTTACGGGATATCTATCGATGTAGAAGGGCTGCAAATGAAGTTGGTGCTCGTGGAACCGACGCGGTGTTTCTTCCCATGGATACTGCACGTCTACGCCAACATCGTCGGATCCCTCAATCTCCATTCCCTCAACGCGGAAATCAAAATCGGCAGCTTCTATGCGAATCATCCCTTCGGGAACGGTCGCCGATGGATCAGTTGGCGGAATCTCAACCAACTTTTGTGTCAAGGGCGTCCACTCGTGAGAGAAACTGGCGAGCGGCCTTTCTGTTATCCGCTTCATTTTTGAAAGCAAATCCTGAATCCGGGAATCAGGCGGCACGGGTGTGGCTAGAATGGCGCCATATCCGTGGGCCTCTGTTGTGAATTCAAGCTGTGATCTGTCACCATCGGGCTTCGCGTTCAGTTCTACGCCGTGGTAAAGGTCGAAGTACCGCATGCCTTGTTTGGAGGGGACTGTCATCTGCATTTCACTTACATCGAATTCATTTCGATTCACGATGGTCCATACAGTTTGCTCGCCAAGTGGCCAACGGCTCGCGAAAACGCCGAACCTTCGCATCGGGTAGAACGGCTCCCAACCCGGGCTGATCAGAAACGGGGCAACTGCGCGCTCGATAGTCGCAATGCGACGGGTCGCTTCGGCGTCGCGTGGCGTAATGCCGTTCCAGATGCCCCAGACGTTCTCCCAACTCTCCCAACCTTCGCCATTGAAAAATGCGAATTGCAGATCGTCGGTCTTATCGCGCAACCAGCGACCCTGGATATTGACCTGGTGACGCGGCTCAAGCCAGCGATACCTGTCGACCGTAGGAACGAATTGAAAGTTATATTGTCCCCAGTTGAGCACATTCCAGGAAAGATCCTCGTCCTGCGGACTCTCCTCAGGCTGAAATGCAAGGGGATGATTTATTTTTTCCGCGGCTAACGTGAAGGCCAACGGAACGCCGTCCTGTGTGTCGCCGTTGATGCCGTCCGCGTCAATCTGCTTCATGAAATCAGCGATCGCATCAGGCCAGGAAGAGCCGGGATCTCGTGTGCCCTCATCCCACATCATCATGGGGAATAGCACTCGTATGCCGCGGCGATGAAAGTCGGCGACCATCTTGCGGACGCCTTCAACGCCACCGGGCATGGAGCGCACCATATCCTGCTGGTTCCGATCGTCAATTCCCATGTTCGGGTAGGTGGCCCAGATTAGTACGGCGTCGATGCCGCCATATCGCTTGTCGAGGTCGTCGAGATACCGGTCTACCGTGTATTTGCCGGCAACTGGATCATAGAAGTAGCGGTCATGCACCATCATCTGCGGCTGCATGAAACTTGACTGCGCCCACTTGAGCGCGGGAAGCTCATAGCGAGCGGGATCGTATCCGATGCGGATGCGACGTTCATTACGCCAGTGAGTTATATCGTTCAACCAATCCTGATGGATTGAGGGTGTGCAGGGTGTGGTTCCACCCTCCCATGCCCCTCGAATTGTGAAGCACCCAGGCGCAGGAATCTGTTGTCCGTCCCCCACATAGGAAGTATCCTGCGCACTCGTGGGCACTGCGAAAGCTGCCGCAAGAAGAGTCAGGCCCAGTGTCGATAGAGCAGCACGAGCTGTTGATTTCAATGTGTACCTTCCTGGGGCAGAGTCTGGAGAATCTGCTGTTCATCAACGCGAAAGATGCAGGCGCGCTGCCCGGCCAGTTTGAATTGTAAGGCCATGGCGCGGGCGGCTGCTATCAACTCGAAATTCAGTTCATGAAGCTGGCTACCGGAGACAGTCGGCGCGTGCCCATGGAACCCCCTGCGTTTCTTGCATCAAACTAGCGCGCGAGCCAGCCGCCGTCGACCACGAGGACGTGCCCGCTAATGTAGTCGCTGGCGGAGGAAGAAAGGAAGACGGCGGCTCCGGCTACATCCTCCGGCGAGCCCCAACGGGCAGCGGGTATGCGCTCAAGAATCTGCCGGGAGCGAGTAGGGTCGCTCTGGAGTGCCTGTGTAAGATCCGTAGCCATGTAGCCGGGGGCGATGGCGTTGACCTGAACGCCGCGGGCTGCCCACTCGTTGGCGAAGGCCTTGGTGAGCTGAGCAATGCCACCTTTAGCTGCCGCGTAGGCGGGGACCGTGATGCCGCCTTGAAAGCTGAGTAGAGACGCGATGTTGACGATCTTCCCTGAACCGCGTGCGAGCATGGGGCGGGCTGCGCACTGGCAGAGGCGAAATACGCTGGTGAGATTGGTGGCGAGAACGTCGTCCCAGTCAGTGAGCGAGTAGTCGACGGCGGCCGCGCGACGGGTGATACCGGCGTTGTTAATGAGAATGTCAATGGAGCCGAAAGCGGCAATGGCCTGATCGACAAGTTCGGGGCCGCGGTTGGGGTCGCTGAGGTCGGCTGTGAGGGCGACGTGGCGGACGCCGGTTTCAGCCACGCTTTGAACGACGTCGGCCGGGACCGAATGCGAGGCGTGAAGAGCGACGTTTGCGCCAGCCTGAGCAAAAGCGATGGCGATTGCCGCTCCCATTCCGCGGGACGAGCCGGTGACGAGCGCGTTCTTGCCTGTTAGTCGAAATGAGTCGAGAATCATGGCATCTCCTGATAAGTGGCGAGATTTAGCGTAGGTCGGCGATGCGGAGCGGGTCCATATCGGTGTAGACCTGATTCTCGCCACCCATTCCCCAACAGAAGGAGTAACAGGCAGTGCCTACTCCAGCGTGAATAGACCACAAGGGAGAGATCGCAACCTGCTTGCTGGCGACCAGCAGATGACGAGTCTGGCTAGCCGGTCCCATGAGATGGATGACACGCTGGTCTGGTGGAAGATCGAAGTAAAGATAGACCTCAGAGCGGCGAATGTGAGTGTGGGGCGGCATGGTGTTCCACACGTTGCCGGCGTGAAGCGCTGTATAGCCCATGACGAGCTGGCAACTGGTTGCGCCTTCCATGTGGATGAGCTTGTGAATGGAGCGCAGGTTCGCAGTTGCAGGGTCGCCAATGGTCTGCGCGGTCAGCGTGGCGGCACGAACAAGAGCGATGGGATGCACGGCATGAGCAGAATAACTGAGCAGATAAAATTCGGCTGGGCTGTCGGGGCTCGCGCTGGAAAAGGAAATGGAATGATCGCCGCGTCCGATGTAAAGCGCGTCGCGATTGCCAAGAGTGTAGGTCTGGCCATCGACCTCGACGCCACCGTGGGAGCCGATGTTGAAGATGCCGAGTTCGCGACGCTCAGTGAACGAGGTTGCGCGGAGCTGGTCTGGGCAGGGGAGCGGCAACGGCTCATCCAGCGGCACCGCGGAACCGATAACAGTGCGATCGAGATCGACATAAACAATCCGGACAGCGCCCGCGCTGAAAAGGTCTTCGAGGAGAAAGCTGGCCCGAAGCTCCTCGGTTGACATGCCTGCATATCTAACTTCATCGGCGAGTTGTAGAATTCTCATGGTGTAACCTTCGATTGCAATTTGAAACGAGTTCAAGTGAATGCGTCAATGAGTTGCGGGTTGGTCAAATACGTCTATGTTTGGGAGGGCCAGGTTACCGGATCTCCAAGAAAAACAGGGGCAATGTGCCGGGCAAAGATATTTTCAGTCACGTTCTTTGCGATGATGTCCTCATTCGCCTCAAGCAAGCTGAGATAGCGATGGCCCATTTTCGCAGCGACCTTGAATCCAACGTGAAGCAGTTGACGGAAGCTCGGGTTGTAGCTCGCCGAGCGCGGGTTGTGGCGCAGGGTAGCCGTGAATTGCGCGGACGACCAATGAGCGACTCCGGCGGGTGCGGGGAGTTTGTCGGGGCTTATGTCGATAACCGAAGCGTATGGCGCACACAATTCTTTGGAGTGCGCGAAAGCTTCAGCGTAAATCTCCTTCGCGAGGGCGAGACCGTCGCCTCCGGCTTCAGCAAGTCCGATGAGTTCTTCAAGCCATGTGGTGCCGGCGGTTTTGAGGTGGACGCCGGCAGAGAACTGCAAGATGATCGAATGGATGGCCGGATAAATAGAGAATTTGTCGCTGCCGGAGTGAACGCTGAGCTTGAGGTTAGCTGGCAATCCGTAGGTTGCGACGGCATGTTGGATGGCGGCAATGTCGAGAGCCATCTCGTGGGCGAATTGCGCGGGATCACCGGCGTAGTCGACGCCTTTGTTAAAGCGGCCGCTGAACTTGGGAGCAATGGTCTGGATGGGAATAGATTCGTCGGCAATGGCCGCAAAGATTATGA
>Ga0302326_10008582_pt1 | contig 22511 bp, 18 predicted proteins | sample Palsa_T0_3_FD_202264 | JGI IMG/M metagenome (GOLD analysis project Ga0302326, IMG submission 202264) | Peat permafrost microbial communities from Stordalen Mire near Abisko, Sweden - Palsa_T0_3 | ecosystem: Environmental > Terrestrial > Soil > Palsa > Peat permafrost | place: Sweden: Abisko... | reverse complement strand
TCACGTATCTGCGCCTGATTGGACACGGCCAGCGCGTCATAAAACTGTTGCGCCGTCTTGCCGCTTCCTGCCAGGTCCGCATCCGACTTCTCCAGCAACTGCTCACGCAGAACGCGGTCGAAGTCGCGTATAGGAACGCCCTTGCGCAGCAGCAGTCGCAAAAAGCTCTCGGCCGCATTGGCAGCAAAGATCCTTCCCAGCGCCGAACGCAGCTGGTCAAACTCCTGCTGCTTTTCGATCGGAATTCCGCCCTGCTGGAACGGCGCCCGCTCTACTGACTGCTGTTCCATCGGAGTGCTCACTGATCGAAAAGCCAATCTGGCCCACGGGCGGGCCTTGTTTAAAATTCTGGAGCTGATGATCGGGATTGAACCGATGACCTCTCCCTTACCAAGGGAGTGCTCTACCAACTGAGCTACATCAGCCCGCGCTTCTCAACAACAGATCCCTCACTTACGTTCGGAATTTCGCCCTGCGGGCTCCCGCTACGCTCACGCCCGCAAAGCGGCTCAACTCTGGAGCGGGAGACGGGAATCGAACCCGCGACCAACAGCTTGGAAGGCTGTGACTCTACCACTGAGTTACTCCCGCCTAACAAACCAATACGGCGCTTTATGCCGCCGCTCCGCGGCTCTAACTTCTCAATCGCCCATTTCCCGACGCTTCCGCGCTGGGCTAAATTCAGTCTCGCCCCTTCGGGGCTTTCAGCTCGCGGCTAATCGCTCGCGACTTTATTCATCGCGGTGTTCGCGCTCCTGCTTCTTGCTCCACGTCCAGGTGCGAACGGCAAACATCGCCAGGATCGCCAGCGCCGCGTACTTAAACTTCGGATCGCCGATCATGGTCCACGTTAGCGCAGCCAGCACCGCGTACAAACCGAACGCCACTAACAACCGATTCATCCAACACCAAACATTCACCATCGGAAAGCTGGTGCACAGGGGAGGATTCGAACCTCCGTAGCTCGCAAGGAGCGGCAGATTTACAGTCTGCTGCCATTAACCACTCGGCCACCTGTGCACATTCGACCGAGCATTTCGCTCTCACCAAAACATACTCGAGAGCCGGATTGCCGAGCCCGGAATCGCCAGTCCCTGCTGTCAAAGAACGCGATGCCAAACGCGTCGCTCCGCGAACCCGGCAAAACTCCGCAACAGCCGCACGACCATACTTCCGCGCGTCTTACGATTGGGAAGCTGCTGCTGGAATCAGTTCTCTAGGAGAGCTGCGCGTCTCGTTTGGCTTGCTCCTGGTACGCCTTGCGGCGCGCTCAAGGTTACGATTATGGAGCTGGCGAAGGGACTTGAACCCCCGACCCTCTGATTACAAATCAGATGCTCTACCAGCTGAGCTACGCCAGCTTGCGAGGTGCGACCTCCGCCGCGGACGGAGCGAACCAGGCATAATTCTTCCTGCCAGCCGGGACAAACAATGAGCTTAACACAACGGTAATCGACGTGCAATCGGAAGTCTCGTGGGCCGCGATGGTGCTGATTGAAACACAACGTCGGCCCAATGCTTCATCCTGGACTCACCACACATGGTTATGTGCAGCTGGTTATGTGCAGCGAACTGTTGCGCGCACCTTTGCGAAGTGCTAGTGTCGTTCGACATTGAGTCAGGTTCATGGCACGACAATCCCTGATATTCCGGGAAGTATCCGGGGGCGAGATGCAGCGATGAGACGATTGGCTGCGATCTTGGTCCTGTTATGCGCCCTGCTCGTGCCGCGAGCAACTCCGGCTCAGCAGGCGCAATCCGCTCCCACTCCGGCGCCACAAGCCGCGCAGTCGAAACCGGCTGCGCCGCAAGAGTCCTCTGCAACTCAGGGCAACCCCGATGCTAAGGTCTGGGTCAACACCAAGTCAGGGGTTTATCACTGCCCCGGCACGCATTGGTACGGGACCACCAAGTCGGGAGAGTACATGAAACAATCCGAAGCTCAGCAGAAGGGCTTTCGTCCTGCCTACTACCGGCCTTGCAAGTAGCACTTTCTATTGGACTTCCGGGCAAATGTTCCACGTGGAACATTTTTTTGCGATCAAAGGGAGCCGCTTTTTGCAGGGTTGACAACCTGGATTCCCCGTAGCACAATCTCACTTGTAGGCGAATAAAAAACGAAAGTAGCTCCGCCCCCTCCGCTTCGCCCGCCTGAGGTTCCTCATGTCGTCGGTCGCCGTCACTCCAGCAAATATGTTTGCCGCAGGCTCGCGTGCCACGCGTTCTCTTATCGAGGCATCGCTCGGTGAGCGCCTCTCTTCAACATTGCTACTTCGCGAACGCGCTGCTCCTTTGACCGTCTCGACCGGAGTCGCCACTCTCGACGCTCTTACTGGAGGCTTGCCGCGCGGGGCCCTCAGCGAGATTGCCGGGCCGGCTTCTTCCGGACGCACGGGAGTGATGCTGGCGACGCTCGCCGCCGCCACTCGCCGGCAGGAGGTGTGCGCGTTGGTGGATGCCAGCGACAGCTTCGATCCTGCCTCGGCGGCAGCGGCCGGCGTCGATCTGGAGCGGTTATTGTGGGTGCGCTGCCACGAACAACTCAAGCGCCAGGGCGCCAGCGTGAAATCGCGATCTTCCACCCACGCTGGTTTTGCCTTTGGCGCGGCGCTGGAGCAGGTGCTGAAGGTGACCGATCTGCTTCTGCAAGGCGGCGGCTTTGGTATGGTCGTGCTCGACCTGGGCGACATTCCCGTGGAAAGTGCGCGACGCGTGCCGCTCACTTCGTGGTTTCGCTTTCGCCGCGTAGTCGAGCCCACCGCGACCGTGCTGCTGCTAATTGAACAGGAGCCGTGCGCCAAGACCTGTGCGTCGCTGGTTCTGCGATTTCAGTCGGAGGCAATCTTCGCGTCCAATCCTACTACTTTCTTGGACCCAGATCAGCTCGGACTAACGTCATCATCCCACAATGTGGGATTCGCAGATATGGGCCAGCATATTCCAAAAAACAATGTTGTGGGCCATGCGGCACTCCTACGTGGAATGCGTTTTCGTGCCGAGGTGGTGCGCTCCTGGGCGCAGCGCAAACCGCCGCAATCAATTGGCATCAGTTTTGAACTGCGCAGCGGGTTGTAAGGCTGCACATGGCTTGGCTTTGTTGACATCCCTCTTTTGAAGGGATGGCTTGGAGGATTGCAGATCGCATGGATGTTTCAGAGGGCGCACTTTAGAAGAACCTTCGATTTGTTTGGTCTCTCGAAGGGGACGGCCTTCAGGCCGTCCGTAAAGCCGCAAAATCAATTGGGCTTTAGCCGCTGAGGAACTTCGCCATGACTTGATTAACTGGCGACGGGAGATCTGCTTTTGCAGCCGACCGCCGCACACTAACGAGATATGTTCGCCTGCATCCACATTCCCGATTTTCCGGTGGAAGCCATGGTTCGCGCCGAGCCATTGCTGCGCGAACGGGCAGTCGCTGTTCTGGAAGGCAAACCTCCTCTGGTGCGCGTGATGGCGTTGAACGAAAAAGCTCGCCGGCTGGGAATGGAAATCGGCATGTCCAAATTGCAGGCTGCTGTGTTCACCGGCACTTTGCCTTTGGAGAATGCGAAAGAGGAAGTCCCACAGCGTGGTAGTAAGGGTGCCGATACTTCGTCGTATGTAAATCTGGCGATCTTGCGCCAACGCTCGCCCCGGCAGGAGGTCTCGGCCCATGCCGCGCTGCTCGATGTTGCCCACGCTTTTACTCCGCGCGTGGAAGACACCGCTCCCGACACTTTGCTGCTTGACCTCGAGGGCCTGGATCGCCTGTATGGTGCGCCTCCAAGGATGGCCGACGATCTGGCGGCGCGTGTGATGGCAGTAGGAATGGAGGCGAACATCGCGGTGGCCGCTAATCCCGATGCCGCAATGCACGCGGCGCGGGGATTCAATGGGACGACGGTTATTCCCGGCGGTAAGGAAGCGCGGCGTTTGGGAGTACTGCCATTGCAGGTATTGTTGGATGCGTTCGAAATTTCTTCGCAACAAAAGTCTGGTGGAAAAGCGTCCGAGCGCTGGCTGGAAAAGCTGCGCGCGCAGATGCTGGATACGCTGGAGCGTTGGGGAGTCCACGATTTTCGCGCCTTGGCGCTGTTGCCGGAGCGCGCCCTGGTTTCGCGGCTTGGCGAAGCAGGAGCGCGGTTACGGCGACTGGCCCGCGGGGAGGTCATGCGCACGCTCGCGCTGTGCGAACCGCCATCGCAATTTGAAGAGGCGATGGAGCTGGAATCTCCGGTTGAGACCATCGAGTCTTTGTCGTTCGTCTTGAATCGGCTGTTGGAACAATTGTGCGCCCGGCTGGAAGCCAGGGCCCTGGCGGCGCACGAGCTATGTCTGCGTTTGCAATTGGAGCGACGGGTCGCCGACGAAGAAACCACAACGGTCCAGGAACTTGGCAGCACTTTTGCCGCCTCCCACAATGTGGCACACAAGCCAATATTGGAACGCGTTTTGCGGTTGCCGGTTTCCATGCGCGATTCCAAAGTATTTTTGAAGCTGCTGCAATTGGAGTTGGCGGCCCATCCGCCGGGCGCTCCGGTCACACAAGTATGGATTACAGCCGTGCCGGCGTCGCCACGGACGGCCCAAGGCGGCCTGTTTCTGCCCGTCACTCCTGAAGCGGAGAGGCTGGAAATCACGCTGGCCCGGATCAGAGCGGTGGTTGGCGAACGTCGGGCAGGCATTGCGCGGTTGCTCGATAGCCATCGGCGAGACAGTTTTCGTATGGACCGTTTTGCGGTCACCTCGGACGAACCCAAACAAAGTTCCGGCCGTTTCGTAATTGATTTGTATCAGGGCACGCCTTTTAGCCGTGCCAACAGGCCTGGTAGAAGTCAGGGCTTTAGCCCTTGCGAAAGGGTGTTGGAGCCAAGCCATCCTGGTGATAAAACTACTCCTTGTCCTACATCGTGGGATGCCAACGATCACCCACCTTTGGCGATGCGGCTTCTCCGTCCGGCATGCCAGCTTCAGGTCCGTTTGGCGGAGGGACGGCCCGACCGAGTTGCCACGGAATCAAAACAGAAAGATCATGAAGAGCTGCAAGGACGAGTGGTGTGGTCGGCTGGACCCTGGCGATCGTCAGGCGACTGGTGGACGGAAAACGCAAAACAATGTCACGAAGACAACGCGAATACCGAGCAGGCCGGTCCGTGGAACCGTGAAGAATGGGACATAGCGCTTGCTCATCCCGGCAATGACGGCGCGAACGAAATGGGCGAGAACATCGCGCTTTATCGCATTTATCGCGACTTGACGACTGGCCAGTGGTTTGCCGACGCCAGCTACGACTGAGGTTTACCACGAGATACGGGGGGACAACAGAGGACTCTGGAATTTGGCTGACAACTGGTCACCGACTGTCACCGACAACTGATGTACATCGAACTTCACGCCCGCTCCGCATTCAGCTTTCTCGAAGGGGCTTCGGTTCCCGAGGAACTGGCCGAAGTGTGCGCCCAACAGCAGATGCCGGCAATGGCCTTGCTCGATCGCGATGGGGTTTATGGCGCGCCGCGCTTTCATCAGGCAGCGGCGAAACTGAAGGTCAAAGCTCATATCGGGGCGGAGATCATCTCGCTGCTGGCCTGCCCGGAGCCAGGCGCGCTGACCATCCCACGTCTCCCTCTGCTCTGCGCCTCGCGCGAAGGCTACCAAAACCTTTGCCGGCTGATTACCCGCACCAAGCTGCGTGCTCCAAAATATCCAGTCAATGTGCCACGTAGTAAGACTCCCACAGACAACGAAGAAGCGTCCATTATGCAATCGCAAGCGGCCGCTTCGGTTGCCGATCTCGCCGAATATGCTACAGGGCTGATTTGTTTGACCGGAGGCGATGAAGGCCTGCTGGCTCATGCCCTCGAACGCGGTGGCATAGAAGCGGGTCACAAGCTCCTCAAACAGCTCATCGCGATCTACGGACACCGCAATGTCTATGTGGAGTTGCAGCGCCACTACAATCGCGCGCAGGAAGCCCGCAATCAGGCGGCAATTGAACTCGCGCGCAGCTTGCAGTTGCCGTTGCTGGCAACCCAGGGCGCGCAATACGCCAAGCCGGAGGAGCGCCAAATTCTGGATGTTTTCACCTGCATTCGCAATCGCCATACGCTGGATACGGCTGGCCGTTTGCTGGCGCGCAACGGCGAGCGCTACATCAAATCGCCAGCAGAGATGTTGCGCCTGTTCGCCGACCTGCCCGAGGCCACAGCCAATACGTTGGAGCTGTCGTCGCGTCTCGACTTCACGCTGAACGATCTTGGCTATGAATTTCCGCGCTATCCCGTATCTGAAGGCGAGACGATGGACACGTTTCTGCGGGCGCGCACCATGGAAGGCGCTCGTGATCGCTATCTTCGTCCCGGCCAGGGCGAGTTGTGGCAGCGGGCGCAACGCCAGATCGAACGCGAACTGGTCCTGATCGAGAAGCTCCATCTGGCGGGCTACTTCCTGATTGTGTGGGACATCGTTCGCTACTGCCGAGCGCAAAACATTCTGGTGCAGGGGCGCGGTTCGGCGGCCAACAGCGCGGTCTGCTATTCGCTCGGCATCACTGCGGTCGATCCGGTCGGCATGGACCTGCTGTTCGAGCGCTTTTTGTCAGAGGAGCGCGGCGAGTGGCCGGACATCGATCTCGATCTTCCCAGCGGCGACCAGCGCGAGCGCGCCATCCAGTATGTCTATCAGCGTTATGGCAAGCTGGGCGCGGCCATGACGGCCAACGTTATTACGTATCGCGGGCGTTCGGCGGCGCGTGAGGTCGGCAAGGCGCTCAGCTTCGATGGCGAGACCCTCGATCGCCTCGCAGCCCTGGTGAGTTCGTGGGAGTACAAAGACCCGGGTGACACTTTGGAGCGCCAGTTTCGCGAGGCCGGGTTCGACCTGCGGCATCCACGCATTCGCAAATTTTTCGAGCTGTGCGTGGCCGTGCAGGATCTGCCGCGCCACCTGGGACAGCACTCCGGAGGCATGGTCATTTGCCAGGGGCAACTGGATTCCATCGTTCCGCTGGAGCCGGCCACCATGCCAGGCCGCGTGGTGGTGCAATGGGACAAGGAAGATTGCGCCGACCTGGGCATCGTCAAGGTTGACCTGCTGGGATTGGGGATGATGGCTGCGCTGGAAGAGTCCATCACGCTCATCCGCAATCATTATCGGGAGGAGATCGATCTGGCGAAGCTGCCGCCGGATGATCCCACAGTGTATGAGGCCTTGCAAAAGGCCGACACCGTCGGCATGTTTCAGATCGAGAGCCGGGCGCAGATGTCGTGTCTACCCCGGCTTCATCCCACGCGCTTCTACGACATTGTGGTACAAGTCGCCATCATTCGCCCCGGGCCGATCGTGGGACAAATGGTCAATCCTTTTCTGATGCGGCGGCAGGGAAGGCAAGCGGTTGTTTATCCGCATCCCTCGCTGGAGCCGGTGCTGGCGCGCACTTTGGGCGTGCCGCTTTTCCAGGAGCAACTTCTGCGCATGGCAATGATCACCGCCGGATTCAGCGGCGGCGAAGCTGAAGAACTACGGCGGGCGTTCGGCTTCAAACGCAGCGAGCGGCGAATGGGCGATATCGAAGTCAAGTTGCGCGTAGGCATGCAGCGCAACGGCATACCGCCCGAGGCGCAGGAACAGATCATTCATTCCATCACTTCCTTTGCACTGTATGGATTTCCCGAGTCGCACGCCGCCAGCTTTGCGTTGATCGCGTATGCCAGCGCCTGGCTCAAATGCCATTACCTGGCGGCATTCACGGCTGCGTTGCTCAACAATCAGCCGATGGGGTTCTATAGTCCTGCAACCATCGTGAAGGATGCACAGCGTCATGGGCTGCGGGTAAAGCCGATGGACATAACCTGTTCCGATTGGTTATGCACCTTGGAGCCGGAAGAGAGTACCACAATGTGGGACCGCAAAACATTCTTCGCCGGGGCTAAAGCCCCGGATCATATACAAGATCTCGACGCGGGCCTGAAGGCCCGCTCTACCACCCGCTTCGCTCTGCGCATGGGCTTTCGCCATGCCAGGGGATTGCGCGAAGAGACGGCCCACGCCATCTTGCGCGCGCGCAGTCAGCGGCCATTCGAGTCGATTGCCGATCTGGCCTACCGCGTTCCAGAGTTGCGCCGCAATGAGTTGGTGCTACTGGCTTCGATTGGAGCGCTGAATTCGATTGGAGGCAGCAAGGAAGATCCGCTGTCGCAGTTGGATTCGACAAGAACTCATCACATAAATCATGCCGCGAGCGAAATCGAAGTACCGCAGGGGCTGAAGCCCGGGAGGAGCGAGGCAGATTACGGCACGGCTAAAGGCCGTGCCCTTTCAAAACATATTTCTGGCAAACCGGCAAAGAAGCAGCGTCTCCATCGCCGCGATGCGCTATGGCAGGTGGAGCGCGCCGCGCGATTTGCCGGGCCGCTGCTGGAAAGTATTCCGGAAAACGATGAAGCATCGCCGCTGGCACAGATGACGCCCGAGGAGCGACTGGTGGCCGACTTCCATGGCACCGGACTTACGGTTGGTCCGCATCCCATGGCTTATCGTCGGTCGGACCTGCGGCGGGCCGGTGTGCTCTCAGCGAAGGAGTTGGCTCAAGTTGCTCACGGCCGGTATGTGCGAACAGCCGGATGTATCATCGCGCGCCAGAGACCGGGCACGGCGAAGGGGTTTGTCTTTCTCAGCCTGGAAGATGAGACCGGCATCGGCAATGCGATCATTTCGCCTGACATTCTAGAGCAGAACCGCTTTCTGATTTTGTCGGAGAAGTTCTTATTGCTGGAGGGCGAACTACAGAACCAGGAGGGTGTGATCTCGGTACGCGTGGTGCGGGTTGCGCCCATGCGCGAGGCCTACGCAGCCAACACGGTTGACGTCACCGATGCCGACGTGCGCTCACACGATTTTCACTAAGGAGAGATTTTGTAAGTTGTTGATTCTACATAGGACATAAATCATGTAAGTCCTTTAGAAAGAAGTTTTTACCTGTAACTCCAATGGGGAGAAGCTTTTAGAGGAAATTTATTGGAAATTGTGATTGTTTTCAATGGGTTGCAATGGGCAAAATGGGGGAGTGTCGGAAACGGCAAGAGTAACCATTATTCGCGTGCTGAGAGCGGTTTCTGGCGGTTCGAGTACAAATTTGGATGCTTCTCTGAAGCAAGGATATGGAAGCGCAGCTGAATCGTGCCGAGTCCAGCTTTACGAAAAAGTCAAAAAGCAGTTGGCATGATGTTCTAGCGGTCAGGAGTACGCTGCTTAAGGTGCAGTGCGCGCTGCCAAGAGCTGAGAGCGGCGCCTGACAGCTTGCTACTTGATGTTCAGCGTGATGATCTGGGAGCCGGAGACGACGTAGTCCACCGGAGTTGCGGCTTCATCGACCGCGGATTCGCCGACCACGATCATGTCCTGGGAGCCGCGCAGGCCGTCCATCACGTTCATCACGGAGAGCGGCAGCGTGGGCATCACCTTGTCTTCGACCATGGCTTGCGGGTTGGCCTCCAGCAGCGAGACGTAGACCTCGGAGTTGGTGTGCTCCTTGTTGAGCAGGGCGATGGTCGAGCCCAGATCGAGGTGATGGCTCATCGGGCCGGAGACGCGATGCATCTTGTCGAGGGTGTCGCCGTCGCTGACTAGAATGTGCAGGGTGCCGCGCGGCGTCGAGGTGGGGATCTTGACGGGAATGTGGCGCAGAAGGCTCTCGCCGCGATAGGGCCGAAGCAGCGCTTCGATGGTGATCTCGTCGCCGGGTCGCGCTTCGGTCACGTCGGTGCGCGCGGTTTCAAGACGCGCGGAGCGGCGGTCAGGCACGAGATCGAAGTTCAACTCGACGCCTTCGATCTTCGGCGTTTCGTAAGGATTCTCGAAGATGCGGCTGAAGTGCTCGCCGATCGACATGGCGATCTCATACGCTGTGGGAGTAGAGCCGTCGGCGGGAGCGTACATGTTCTTCACGCTGAGATTGGGATAGCCGAGTACCGTGATGTTGCCCTGAAGACGATAGGTGGTGTCCTCGCCGTATTCGTTCATGCCCTGAATAGCGTTGAACACGGTGGCCATCATCGCGGCGGGCGTGATCTTGGCGTTGTTCAGCACTTCGTAGTGGAACTGCTTGGGATGCGAGACGCCGTGAAAAGTCAGGGTCACGGGGATCATGTGCGGCTGGCGATCGAAGCGTCCCATGATGCCGGCGCGACGGTCCTGCACGAAGGCGCCGACCGGCTCGGTGGTGTTGACGATCTTGAAGGAATTCTGCGGTGACGGCAGCGTTGCCAGCACGGTCGCTTTCGTCATCGGCATGTCGATGTTGCCCGACTGCAGGAAGGGATGTCCGCAGGCGAGCAGATGAGTGTCGTCCAGATAAGTGACGGTGCAGGTGCCGGCGATGTTCATGTCGCCGCGCACCAGAATTGCGCTGACCGCCGAGCCCGGCTGCAGCGGCTCAGGCTGCTTGTCGTTGCTGACCGAGCCCGCGCCCATCACGGGGACAACTCCAGCCGAAGCGAAGTCCTTGGCGAAGAGGCGCAGTGTGTCCTGACTGAAACCGCTGAAGACCAGAGGCGTCTCGATGGGCTTCAGCAGATTGGCATATCCCGATGGCGAATCTTCCGCGCTCGGCAGACCTGGCCCGGAGGTGCGGTTGATCTCCCGATCTGGATGTCCCACATTGTGGGACACGTCGGTGAGCGGGGCTTTGTCCATCGCGTCGATCTCCAGCATGGACGCGGCGGGCGTGACTCCGGCGATGGGCTCCTTGGAGAATTCGCCGATGCGATAAGCGATTGCGCCCACCAGTTTGCCGTCGATGTAGACGGGGCTGCCGCTCATGCCAGCGACTACGCCGGTGTACTCCACCTTCTTGCCGTGCAGGCGCACCAGAATCACGTCGGCCTGCGGGCCCGCCATATCGCGCAGCACGCCGAGGATTTCCACCTCCATCGGCTCAGGGGTTACGCCTTCGAAGACGGTATAAGCCACGCCGTGCATACCGGCCTTGACCTGGTCCTCGGGCATGATCTGGACTTTGGGTTGAACGCCAAAGGCGGCAAGAGAAGTCAGGCAGACCAGGAGTGACGCGAACCAGCGGCGAAGCATTCCTCTTTGTTCCTTCTTTCCCTGCCTTGATCCGGCTCGAAAACCGGAAATCGCGGCACTGCCCATACCAATGCGGAGACACTCCCGTCTAACCGGAAGCAGCTTCTGCTGTCCCCACACCGAAACAGATAGTCTGAAAGTGCATTTATACTAGCAGACAGACAGGCCGACGAGGCACTCCGATGTATTCTGAGAAACACCTTAAGATTCCGGGCAATTCACCTGAGGTTCTTAGTGCCGCTCGTACGGCGCTTTTCGCCTTGGTGGCGATCCTCTTGTTGGCCGCGATTCCGGGCCGGGCCCAATCCAGCGGCGGCGACCAAAGCTCCTCATCGGGCCAATCGCAGCCCAGCCAAAGCCAGCAGGACCAGATGCCGGCGGCCGCGGGCGGTCCCGGAGGCGAATCCGGCTCCATCGCGGTGCCGAAGAAGAGCACCTCGGAAGAGCCGCCGCCAGCTCCCAAGCCCAAACCTGCCGATGTTCCTGAATTCTCGCTGCACGTTAATGTTCCCGTGGTGACGGTCGACGCGCACCTTATGTCGAAGGATGGCCGTCCCCTGGCCCTGCCGCTCGACGTTGCCCAGCAGCACTTCAAGGTTTTCGAAGACGGCGTAGAGCAGAAGATTACCTCCGTGACCAAGAGCAAGGCGCCGATCACGGCGGTGCTGCTGGTGGAGTTCGCCGCCACTAACTACAACTTCATGGTCGACGCGCTCAACTCCTCCTATGTGTTCGCTTCCACCTTGCAGCCGCAGGATTGGGTGGCTGTGGTCGAGTTCGACATGAAGACCCACGTTCTGGTGGACTTCACCCAGGACAAGCAGGCCATTTTCGGCGCGCTGAACACACTCCGTATCCCGGGATTCGCCGAGACCAACATCTTCGACGCGATGTATGACACGCTCGACCGGCTGGACCGCGTGCCGGGACACAAGGAACTGGTGGTGGTCGCTAGCGGCCGCGACACCTTCAGCAAAATCACCCTGGACCAGATTCTGAAGAAGATCAAAATGACGCCCAACGTGACCATCTATACCATCTGCACTGGCGAAGCTTTCCTGGAGCGCGTGCAGGCGATGGGTCCCGCTCCCCAGTCGAACGGCGCCATGATGGACTATCTCCAGGCCAAGAACCAGATGGCGGCGTTTGCGCGCATGACGGGCGGTCGCAGCTACTCTCCGCGCCTCATGGGCGAATTGCCCGACATCTTTCGCGAAGTCGCGCAAGCTATTCGCGACCAGTACACCATCACCTTTAAGCCGACGAATACCAAGCAGGATGGCACCTATCGTAAGCTGAAGGTGGAACTGGTCGGGCCGGACGACAAGCCCCTGCTCATCAAGGACGAGAAGAACAAGGAGATCAAGTACACCATCGTCGCGCGCGATGGCTACACGGCGAAGCATGAGGTGGAGTAACCTCGCCGTCGTTCAACACTTGCTGTAGCAAGGATGGAAGCGCCGGGCTTTAACCCGGCGAAATCGGAGAGATAGGGCCTCGGATGAATGTCCGCGAGAAGATCGATTCCGTTCCTCACTGGTATCACCGGTTTGAGTTTTCTCCAGGTGTAACGACGCCGGGCGTGAGCGACTCAACTACCGCTCTTGCGCTGTTGGAGCTACCGGACGACCTCTCTGGCCTTCGCGTCTTGGACATCGGCGCGCGCGACGGCTTCTTTTCGTTCGAATGCGAGCGCCGTGGTGCTGCCGAAGTCATCCCGATTGACTATATCCCCGCGGAACAGACCGGGTTTCCTGTTGCGAAACAGATCCTGGGATCGAAGTTAAACCTCCTTCATGACAACGTTTACAACCTCACACCAGCGAAGTACGGTCGTTTCGATCTGGTTCTATTCCTCGGCGTTATGTACCACTTGCCGGATCCCATGCGCGCCTTGGACGTCATCAATGACATGATGAACCTGGATGCAACGCTGTACATGGAAACCGTGGTCATCGACGACCAATTGCCCGCAGAACTGTCGAACCGCCCGCTGATGGAGTTCTATCCCGGGTCGAGCAAAAATGATGACCACAGCAACTATTGGGGCATGACGGAACAATGCGCCAGGGCGATGCTGCAGGAAAACAAGCTCACCTGCATAGCGACACGCCGCAACGCAGAGCGAGGGACATTCGTGGCAGTGAAGACGTCGGGCGAAAAGGACTACTACGTTGTTATCGCCCGCAATCTGGTCGGAGGAGCAAACGGCTGGCTAAAATTGCCGGAGGGGCCAACGGGAAAATGACTGGGTGGCTCTTGCCAAGCACCACGGGCCACGGATTTCGGGCGCAATGGCTTTTTGGGGGTTGGGCGCCAGCGCTTGGTTATTCAAACTGCAAAAGCCAGAACTCGGAACTTACCTGGCGCTGTCGATACTTGTTGCGCTCTACGGGATGGCGCGTTACGTCTGGTGGCAACCGCCCTTGCTGTACGCCATCTATCGCGCTCTCTCCCGCCACACCGGCTGCTGGCCGATATACACAGCTTTCGCATCAGGGATGGCATCATTCATGATCTGGGGTTGCCCCGCCTCAGCCAAACAAGCTAGCACGGGGCACTCGACTAGAGCGCGAGGTTATACGGTCACCCTGCCCTCAATGCATGTCATTCATGCCGCCGCCGCTTCCGCCGGATTGCGAAAGCATCTTGACGCTGGCTACGTGCAGCGAACCGTCGCTGGTCATGTTGCCGGTGACTTGTACGTGATGTCCGAGGTGGTCCTTAACCGCATCGGGGTTTTCCACGGCAATGACCTTCTGGTCTTTGTCGCTGACGAAGACCGGCTTCTCGCCCGCGCCAATACACTTCTTTGCACAGGCCGCGTGGGAGGCATTAGCGCCATTGGCTCCGCACTTGGAGTCGCTGATCCATCCGTCCCAGCTCTGGTCTTTGGCAACGGCCAGCACGGTCATGGTGCAAAGATAGAGCCCGATCACTAAGAGAACTCGCTTCTTCATATTGATCTCCTTAAATAAATCGAATTGGCCGCTCGGTGGCCGGCAGGCCTTCTGGAAAAACCCTCCGGTCCGAAGCCCTGTCCGCGGAGGCAAATAACGCTTACGCCATTGTGTTTCCTTCATTCTGGATACGTCGCGAACCACCCCACAGATTGCCCTGGGAACAAGTTTATTCTTTTATGAATGCTTTGCAAAACAGAAGCCGCGGAATCTGGGTTCACGACTAGTTAATGCCGTGATCGCAATTCTGACGGTATGATAGAAACACCGACAACAGGCGGGCTGATTCTCCAGGCAAACCCGGATCGGCCTAGCCTCGTCTAAGACCAATAGGGAGTCCGCGGGTCCATCAAGCCGGGCGGGTCTGATGAGCACATGCGCCTTTGGCAGAAAATCCTCTTCGCACTTTTCTCTCTCGCCGCAGTCCACCCGGCAGCGCGGGCCGACATCGGCTTGCTTCTGAATGCCAAGGCCAACGCACATCCCTTACCGCTGACGGCGGAAATCACCGGCGCGGGACATTCGGCGGTTTACCTGTCGCGAATTTGTGCGGCCTCGCCGGTTACCCTCAGGATGTGCGATCCTGACGAGCCGGGCTCGGTCATTCAGAACTATGAGGACTACATGGAGGAGCAGCCTTACGAGTGGAATGTCGTTTCGTTCAGCGTCTACGTCTATGGCGTGGACGACCTGCGCGACCGGCCTCTGTTCGGATCTCCCGAGCTGCGCGCGGTCTTGCAGGAACAGTATCGCCAGAGGCATCTTCAGCAATTATGTGCCACGCCGCGTTGCATCAATAATCCCGATGCCAACTGGCGCGACTCGGTGGCTGCCGCCTTCGTGCGCGAGATCTACATCTTCCAGGTCCATACCACGGTGGAGCAGGATGAGCAGTTCGTCCGCGAATTCAACGCCCGGGCCAACGTAAATCACTACAACGGATTTTCGAGCAATTGCGCCGACTTCGCCAAGCTGGTGGTGAATACCTATTTCCCGCACTCGGCCCACCGCGACGTGCTGAACGACCTCGGTATGACCGGCCCGAAGGCCATCGCGCGCAGCTTCACCCATTATGCCGAGCATCATCCCGAGCTCGACCTGCATGTGGTCCGTGTGGATCAGGTGCCCGGCACCTACAAACGCAGTTCCGACTGCCGCGAAGGCACGGAGCAGACGGTGCGCTCCCTCAAATGGCTGGTGCCGATTATGCTCGTGGAGGCGCAGGCGGTTCCCGTACTGGCTGCTTCCTATTTGTTGACCGGCCACTTTAATCCCGACCACGAGCTGCGGGATCGTCCTTCCCAGAATTCGGCTGTTCTGCTGGAACAACTGGCCGACGCCAAGCAGGCTGGCGACCAGGCGCAGGCGCAAGACCTGCAGCGCGACTTGCACGCGGAACGCGTTGAACAGGTTGGCGACGCGCAGCAGTGGAAGAGCTACCGCGATCGCTTCGAGGAGGTGCTGCGCAGCGCCATCGACGACGGGATCGTCTCCAACCGTCGTGAGCTGCACAATCTCTTCCGTAACCTTCAGGCGCAGGGTCGAGTTTATGTGGACGCTGGCGGCCAACCCTGGCTGGCAGCGGAGAACCACGGCCGCCTGCTGCGCGTCGGCTTAACCACCGACAACATTGTCAGCCCGCAATCGGATTCCCGGCTGGCGCTTCAGCTGTTGTTGGCGCGCACCGAGGCCCTGCTCTCGGTGAGGTCCAATCACCGCGAGTTGTCGCCCCAATTCCGATCCGATTGGGATCTGTTGCAGCGCGCCGAGGACGCGATGCCGGCGGCCGGCGCACACTCCGTCATCGCCAGCCGGGCCTCGCGGCAGTAGTTGCGGTCCTTGTATTTTGTCATCACGAGCCGACTTCACAGGCTGCTAAAAAAGTCGATTTCGACCTGTTTTGAAGGGGCGCACCTTGAGGTGCGCGGTCACAAGTCTTTGAATTTGTCATCACGAGGAGGCCTTTAGGCCGACGAGGGACCCGCTTTTAGGACCTTTTCCGTAGTCTCCTACCGGTCTTCATGCGCGCGCCAGCTGGCGCGCAGTTCCTTGACGATCTCTTCCGCAGCCTGCCGGCCCTGCTCGAACATATTCGGCGGAAATGAGATCGCTCCCACCCGCGCGTGTCCGCCTCCGCCATAGCGTTCGCAAATCTTCGCCAGGTTCTCCATGTACGTCGCCGTCGTCCAGGGATTGGATCCCACCGAAACCTTCGTGCGGAAACTGCTCTTGCTCAGCCCAACGCTGTACACGCAATCCGGATACAGGTAGTACGGGATAAACTTGTTGTAGCCCTCAAGCTCGTAATCGGTAATGTCAAAAAAGACGGTGCCATCGCTGCATTGCGCGCGCTCCCGCAGGATCTCGATAGAGCGGCGATGTCGTTCCATCAGTTGCGGAAGGCGTTCGGCGATCGCCGGCTGCGCGACGATTTCCGCCAGCGGTTTGTAGGCGAGCTGCGGTATTAGGCTGGGAATGAATTGCGGGTCCTGGTTCGACTCGATCAACATGGTCAGCTTCGTGGCCGGCGTTTTCATTTCCACCGCCGCCTGGGGATCGTCGTAGATCGCCCCGTCGATGATGTCAGCCCACTCGAACATCTCGGCGACCGGCGCGGGATTGAAGCCGAAGCGCTGCTCCGTCACTACCGCGATGAACTTGGTACAGGAGCGAAAACCGGGATCGTAGAACTTGGTCGTGCTCTGCTGATGCTCAAAGTGCGAGGCATCTTCGGGCGTGAGGAAGGCGCTTTGATGATGGTCGAACCACCACGTGACCCGTGGCGACGAGGAATACTTGAAATCGACGATGGCATTCTCGTCGCCCGTGAAATCCGCTTCGTTGAACAGCGCGCCCGCCCGGTGCACCAGTCCCTGATATTCGAATTCGGCGTGCTCTCGTATGCGCTCGCGGTAAAACCGCGTGAACAGCGCCGCCGAGCAGGCCCCGTCGAAACACTTGTCGTGATAGAAGACCTTGATCCTCACAAACCCTTTCCGCCGCAGTAAAGCTGTTCAGTATAGAGGAATCTTGCCCGTCACATTGGTGACAGGAAATGAAAAGTAAATAGAAATGACATTTTCGGACGGCCAATGTCAAGCCGGGAGTGGACAAGCGCAGCGTCTCAATCTCCTCCTGGGCGAGCTTCATCCGTTTACCGCCAGATAAGTTGCCCGGTGTTGGCCAACTGGCGTATCATAAATAGCCAAGAGGCTGATATGACTTTGGGTGCAATCGCAGAAGTTCTGGGAGGCAGAAAAGTCCTGGGACGCGATATTAAGAGCTTTGCTGATCTGACGGAACTGATCCGCAAAGGACTGCCGGCGGGATCGCTCGTCGTGCTTGGAGAAAGACTCGACCTGAAGAACGCTGCGCTCTCGAAGAAGCTCGGTATTCCTCAACGGACCTTGACCCGGCGTCTAAGCGAGCATTCCCGGCTTACCGCCGCCGAGTCCGATCGCACCGTCCGATTAGCCCGGGTATACGCCGCGGCAGTCGAGATGATCGGCGACACGGCGAAAGCTGCGGCATGGCTTCGCACTCCTAACCGCGCGCTTGGCGGGGCGGTCCCAATCGACCAGTTGGATACTGATTTGGGAGCCAAAGAGGTGGAAAACGTTCTTGGTCGCATTGCCTACGGTGTTTATAGCTGATGCGGCTTTGGAGGATCTGCCGCCGGCTTCATGCTGTCGACGCATTTTCCGGTGAGGGCGCTCGTCTGTATGGAGGACGCTGGAACAGCCCGGGAACGCGGGCAATTTACACCTCTCCATCCCTCGCCCTGGCCGCTGTCGAAACCTTTGTCAACCTCGAACCCAACCTGCTGCCCGATGATCTGGTTTCCATCGAAGCGGAGCTTCCGGACGATGTTGCCAGCGAGCGCCTTGACCTGAAGTCCCTTCCTCACCGTTGGTACGAACGCGGGGACGAATCGTTGAGAAAATTCGGCGATCAATGGATCCACCAGGCCGACACTCTGGCATTGCATGTGCCCTCTGCCGCCATTCGCGGCGAATGGAACGTCTTGCTGAATCCGCTACACCGGAATTTCCGGCAGATAAGGATTCTAGCGCCGAAGCCTTTCGAATTCGATCTTCGGATGTTTGGTTGAGGCCATGGAATGGCTAGCGCCGAGTTGACAACAATTCCGTCATTCCTGCGTGGAGATTATGTGGCTGTCTGCGCATTCGGCGGGCGCAGGATCACCAGCTTGCACAAGTCCATCGCGGCATGGAGGACCATCGGAAGCAGAAGATTTCCTGTGAGCAGGAACAGCAGACCCAAAAGGAAGCCGGCGACAGCGCCTCCCACAACTCCGCCGATGCCTCCGTAAAGATGGTTGAGTCCGAAGATTACCGCCGCAATCAGGAGCGCCATGGTGAGGTTCAGCGTCCAGGGAAAGACGTGCAGGTACTGCAGCAGGAATCCGCGGAATAGCGTCTCCTCGCAAATGCCCGCCGTGACACAGAGAAATGCAAACCAGCGGCGCTCTGCCCACGTCGTGGGAAAGAAGTAGTTGAACGATTTTAGGGCGTCGGCTTGCGAATACTTGCGCGGCTGCTTCTTCACTCTTTTCCAGAAGACCACGGCGAGCGGCAGCAGCATGAGCGCAACAAAAAGCGCGATCACCACTTCCACCAGGTAGAACACCCAGGCGCGCTCCAGCAGCCAGGGAATCTCGCCGGGCGCGGGGCCGATGGTGAACAGCGGACGAAAGCCCACGGCAAGCGAAGCCGCTATGCTGGAAATCCACAGCCACGCCATAAGCGTCTTGTAGTAGCGGATTTTCTGCGGTGAGCTGGGATTCTTCTTCAGCCGTCTCGTGTCGTAGAAATCCCAGAGCGGAGCCACGATCAGCAAGAACACGAACAGCAGATGTTGGACCAGCGTCGCAGCCGAGTTGTCGTGCATGGGACGGGATCCTCGCCGATCAGTATATCGGGGAAGCAGGGAAACTCTGATGAGGACTGATTTCTCGAAGGGGACGGCCCTTCAGGAGCTGTAGCCTTGTTGACATCCTGACTTGAAGGGGTGCGTCTTTAGGCGCGCCGTAATGCCGTCTAAACAAACCAGCTTTAGCCGCTGAGGGACCCTGCCTCGACTTGATCAGGATTTCCCTGGGACAGCCGCGCACACTCATGCCGGTCAGAATGCGGAAAAACTACGCTCGCTGATTCTTTTTGCCAATGAGAGCCCTACGCTCCGGCCAGCTTCTCCGCCATGTCGCCGATAACGGGCAGTTTGAAGACTTCGTGCTGGTAAGCCTTAACGACCAGTAAGAGCCACAGCGTAAATCCAGCGAGGACAAAAATACCGGCGACGAGGAGAAACAACACGCGAACGGAAGGCCCCACCAAGACTGCCAAGGCCCAAAGCGCAAGGCCCGCGGCTAAAACGGCGACGTGCAGGAACAAGCAGTTAAACGAGTGGAAGCGCACAAAACGATCGCGCTTGTATGGCCCAAACAATAGAAGCAGGACGGCAGGAATAATGGTGAAGTAGGCAAGAGCTGCAATTATATTGTCGGGAATCGCTGCTGAAACATCATCCCTAACCTGCGGCTCAGCGGCCCCCGCGGAGGGTTCGCCCGATATTTGCGGAAATCGGGATCCGCAGTTCGCGCAGAAATTGTTTGCTGGCGGCTGTGGCTTGCCACATCGCGAGCACAACATCTCTTGGGGCATGTCCGTTCCCAGTCTGCAAAATCCACCAGATTCACTTCGTCAGACGCGCCGCCGTCCCTGTTCGGCTATCTCCGCCAGGTGCTCCGCCATACGAAAAACAACAATCACGAGCTCCAGCAAAACCCTGGCATACGTAACGCTTAACAAGAACACAATGGGGGCGACGATCACAAGCATCAACAAGCCAGTGCCCGTGTCCTGACGGAAGCCTCCTGCCGCCAACCCTAGCGCGAACAGCGCGGAGATCACGATGCAGAGCACAAACAACACCTTGATGAGCTTGGTCGCTACAAAGTTCGTAAATGAAAGGTCGAAGAGTGACGATAAGAAGCCCTTCGCTTCCTCGGCGTTCGTCGGTAAGGCTTGAGCAGCCATCGGCGCGGGCGCGGCCCCGTAAGCTGCGCCCACCACACCGGCACCACCGCTCGATGCACTTCCGCTTCCCGTCCCTACTGCCGGCTTACCGCAACTGGGACAGAACGCCACGTTATCCGCTATCTGCGTACCGCAATTTGGACAGAAAGCCATGCAAGCCCTCCCTGAGATGATGCGAATGGGTCCTTGTGGCCGGCGCAAATCATCGGCGCAGGCCCAAGCTCTGTGTTGCCGCGGACAATACCAGACTGTCGCGGCAAAGGCAAAGCAAAAATTGGCGTGCAATTGGATAGGAAAATTGGCAAACTACCAGCTTGACGATCGTCATACCAAAGGAGATAGGAACTATGGCTTATATTGCGACTGCTCCAGACACTTACCAGGGACAGGTTGTAGGCAGCGGACAATGCGTCGCCTATGTGCAGCAGGCCAGCGGAGCTCCGTTAACGGCCAACTGGTCGCAGGGGGACCTGGCGCGAGGCAATTCGACCATCCAGGCGGGCACGGCGATTGCTACCTTCGGCAGTGACGGTACTTACACCAACAGCACGGATGGAACGTCTCACGCAGCAATCTATATGGACCAGAACGACGCTGGACTCCAAGTGTGGGATCAATGGAAGGGTCAGCCGGTCCATCAACGCACCATTCGATTTCAAGGTGGAGCTCCGGGGGTGAAGCCGGTGAACGATGGAGACGCGTTCTATGTCATCGATTGAGCGCTCCCTGCGGCTGGGGTTTCTCGGGTGCTCGCTGGCATTTCTTGCTGCTCCGGCCGGGTATGCGCAACAGCAGCAACCTTCGACCCCGGTAGTTTGTCCGGCCCACATTACAGTAGTAGAAACAACCTCGCCGATGTCGAACTGGAGCGTTGGCCAGGCTAAGGCCCAACGCAGCTTTGAGCGGATCTCGGTTTACAACGTGGGAGCCGATGGCCAGGAATTCGATCTTGCTCCCGACGATCAGAAAGAGAAAGGCAAGAAGATTACGCAGACCTGGAATGTGAAAGAATACCGGTCTCTCAAGGTCTTTATGCGTTGCCGTTATAGCGGTACTTCGGTGGTTCTGCTCCGGGAGTTGCCACCCGAAGTCACTACTTGCACGCTTCGATTTACCAATGCCGCCAGCGGAATTGTCGCCGGCGAATCCAGTATGGAATGCCGCTAGGGAATTCTGATCAAGCTGCGCTCTTGAAGGGGACGGCCTTCAGGCCGTCCGAGGGATAGCTAGATAGCAATGGGCTGTAGCCCCCGAGGGCCTTACTGTTTGAGCGCGCCTGACCGCAGTTTCCCGATGCGTCCGTTGGGCCCAACAATGTAGGGCGGTGAGAGCGCGTTCCAGTTGCCGTCGTCGAGGCGCTGCCAGGTCTTGCCGTTATCACGGGAGACGTCGGACCCGTTGTATCCGGCGGCGATCCAGACTTTCGCGCTGGCGTCCCAGGCCACGGCCGAGCGGTATCCGCGCGGCGGCTTGGTCGCAGCCGTCCAGTGCCGTCCCCCGTCTGCTGTCCATGCTGCGGTGCCCGAGGGATCGTCCGGCTGCTTGTAGTCGCCGCCCACCACGACGCCGTGCTTCGCGTCGCGGAAGTTAACTGAGAAGGCTCCCGTCGAATCAGCTCCGCCCGCCAGCGGAAGCCAAACGGCCAGACAATCTCGAGTGCCGTCGTTGTAGGCCAGAAGAGGCGAGAGTAGTGCGCGAGCGCCGAGCTTGCCACCCGTCACTAGGATGTACCGGCCCGCGCCAAAAACGAATACCGACGAATTACTTGCGGCGAAGGCGCCCTCACCTTGCACAGCCGCACAGGAGTCAGCGTCAGCCGCCCAGCCGTGTTCCGGAATCATGACCTCGGTGTAAAAACGTCCGCGGACAGGATCGCCAACCAGCACTCCAGTTTTCTGATCTCCGGCCGCGCCGAAATTCCGCGTCTGAAAGCCGACTGCATCCCAAAATCCATCCTTTTCTGAGTTCTGTCTTTCCTCAGTCCAATGCGAGCAGCTGTCGGCAGTCTTGTAAAGGCGTGACTGGCCTCCCGGCCCAGCCGACATAACGATCGCAGTCTTTGCATCCCAAGCCCAGACGCCGCGGAAGTCGAGCTTCCCGGCTTCGGGAGGGATGGCGCATTTCTGCCAATGAGAACCACCGTCCTCCGTACGCAGAACCGTGCCGTCTGCGCCGCTGGCCCACGCCACGGTGCCGTCAACCGAGTGGATGCCACGAAGACCGGCCGTCGAGTTGGACTGTTGGATGTCCCATTGCCCGCGCGCCATACCAAAAGCCGCGAGGATAAATAGGACGAGGATGAAGCTACGATTCATAAGGACTAATCGTTGCGTCTGCGCACGAATCTCTGAGGTGGTTTTGAGTTCAACGTCGGCCTTCGTTGAAATGCCTAATCAGGCTAACTCCAGCTCGATGGTCTTACTGTCGG
>Ga0302326_10008580_pt1 | contig 22512 bp, 18 predicted proteins | sample Palsa_T0_3_FD_202264 | JGI IMG/M metagenome (GOLD analysis project Ga0302326, IMG submission 202264) | Peat permafrost microbial communities from Stordalen Mire near Abisko, Sweden - Palsa_T0_3 | ecosystem: Environmental > Terrestrial > Soil > Palsa > Peat permafrost | place: Sweden: Abisko... | reverse complement strand
TGGCGATGGTGTTCTTCGCCAGCGCACTTCCTTTTTTCTTTTCTGGCGCGGTGGTGTCCGTCGCCGTCTCGGAAGCGATCCGCCGCGTCGGCACGGTGTATTTCTTCGATCTTCTCGGCGCCGCGGCTGGGTGTCTGGCCCTGGTTCCTTTCTTGAATCGATTCGGGGGACCGAACACCGTGCTGGCCGCCTCGGTGCTGTTCGCTGTTTCCGCGGCGATCTGGTTCCATAGGGCAGGCAGCTTGTCCGGCCGCGTCGGCGCCGTCGTACTGGCGCTCTTGTTCGTTGCCTTGATCGTATACAACGGCAAGCAACACTTGATCGACATCCGTTACGCCAAAGGTCAACCTCTTCCGCGCGAGATCTTCGTGCAGTGGAATAGCTTCTCCCGTATCGGGCTGGTGCATCCGCCCTACGACTATGGAATTGTTATTGACGCCGACGCCGCCACTTCCATTGCGACTTTCGATCTGGAACACCTGAGCCCAAGTCAGCGCTATAACCTCCTCTACCAGGGTCCCGGAATACCGTATGTGCTTCGGCCCGCCGCCAAGACGCTGATCATCGGGCCCGGCGGCGGCTGGGACGTGGCCCGCGCGCTGACTTCGGGAAGCAAAGACGTAACAGCCGTGGAAATTAACCCGATTATTGCGCGCACCATCATGCAGGTTCGCTTTCCGGATCTTAGCCACCGCCTCTACTTTCGTCCCGATGTCCACGTGGTGATCGAGGATGGGCGCAGCTTTGTTCGGCGCAGCCACGAGAAATATCAGGTGCTGCAGGCCACCCTCGTCGATACTTGGGCCGCCACCGCGGCCGGAGCCTTCGCGCTATCGGAAAACAATCTTTACACCACGGATGCCTTTCGTGATTACCTTTCGCATCTCACCGACGACGGCTTGATGGTTTTCACGCGCTGGGGATTCCAGCCGCCGCGTGAATCCCTGCGCTTGGTCTCACTCGCTATCGACTCGCTCGAGCAACTTGGTGAGACGCAGCCCTGGAAACATGTGATTGTCGTGCGTGAAGATGCTGAGAAACTAGCGGGGTTTGGCGCCCAGGATACAGTGATCGTTTTCCGAAAGCCCCTGGCAGGCGACGATCTCGGACGAATAAGCGCCGCTCTGGCCGAGGCCCCGCAACTGCAACTTGTCTATCTTCCCAACGAGCGGCCGAAGAATGAATTTGGCCGGCTGCTCGAGGCGCCCGATCCGGAGGTGTTTTGGAAGAACTACGCCTTCGATGTGTCGCCTGTGGACGATGACCGCCCGTTCTTCTTTTATACGGTTCAGCCAAGGGACCTGTGGGCGTTCGTGAAGAAGGGCGGCGATGCCGCCGATGCGAAGGTGAATCGCGCGGTGCCGGTGCTGTTCGAACTGCTGGGAGTAAGCCTGCTTGCCACCGTGGTGGTGTTGGCTCTTCCTCCGCTGTTGCTGGGAACGCGATTGCCCGTCCAAAAGGGCGAGCGAAGTTTCCTTCTCTACTTCGTTTGTATCGGCGCCGGCTATATTCTGATTCAAGTAGCGCTGATCCAGAAGTTCGTGCTGTTTCTCGGGCATCCCACGTACGCGCTAACCGTGATCATTTTTTCCATGCTGCTGTCGAGCGGCGTGGGAAGCTATCTGAGCGCCCGCTGGATGGGCCAAGCCGGCAATAGCCGTCTCCTGGCGACGCTGGTGGGAGTCGCGGCGACAGTCAGCGCATTAGCCTTGCTCGCGACGCCGCTGAACGAGGTAGGTGTGGGCTGGCCGCTCCCGGTGAAAATGTTGGTAACCGCGTGCGTGATCGCGCCGGCGGGCTTCCTGATGGGCATCCCGTTTCCCACCGGCTTGTCTCAGCTCGACTCGCGTTTCCCCCGCGCCGTGCGCTGGGCCTGGGCTCTGAATGCGGCGGCCAGCGTGCTCGGCTCCGCCGGCGCGATTTTCCTGGCAATCTACATCGGTCTCCGCGCCACCATGTTGGTCGGCGCGGCGCTCTACCTTGCTGCAGGGGCGGTGCAGTGGGCGCAACGGAAAGCGATGCCGACTGCTCACGCCGGCGCCGAAGTTAGTTTATAGAGAGGATATTGGCGTCCTGTTTAAGCCAGTGCAACCGGACGGATCGGTGATCCGGTTGCCCCGCGAATCTTGAGCGGCGAGGCCACGAACAGGAATTCGTATATTCCCAGGCGCGAGAGCTCTTCCAGGTTCAACGCCTCGATGATGTGAATGCCGTTTTCCACCAGCAGGTGGACGTGCACGGGCATCTCGGGCGCCGGAACCCGCTCGAACGCGATGGTATCCGATCCAGCGGCGAAAATCCCGCGCTCGCTCAACCAGCGCGCTCCGTCGAGCTCCGGTCCCGGCCCCGCGGCTGCCGCGCCTTGGCCGCCTGTAATGTAGCGGGCTGCATCGTTCCAATAACGCGCCCAGCCTGTTCGCAACAGAACAACGTCGCCTTTTTCAATGTGCACTTTCTGGGCGGTGGCCGCCGCGGCGAGGTGTTCCGAAGTAATCGAAAAGCCGGTGGGCAACGCGTCGTGACCAACATGCGCGGCAATGTCGAGCAGAACGCCTCGACGAAAAATGGGTTCGAGGGTGTCCACCGAATATTCCTGAATGCCGCCCGCTTCGCTCTGCCTGCATTTCACGTCGATGCCTTGGTACAGCTTGCCCCCGCACGAGAAGTGGGACAGCGCGTCAATATGCGTGCCCACATGAGTGCCCAGCGCGATCGCGTCGGCCGCCGAGCTCGTTCCGCTCTCGGTCACGAAATCTCCGTGCTTCTTCGTCAGACTATACAGAAAGGGGGGATGCGTGGGGAAATGGGGCATTCCCACGAAATAGGGTTGGGCCAAATCGTAAACCTTGGACTTCCCAACCAACCCGAGCAGATCGTTCACCGGCGGCGGGCCTCCGCCTTGGTGGCCACCGCTTTCCGCTTACCGTTTCGGGTCCGATGCGTGGCCACCACCAGCGGTTCGGCATGCGCCGCCCAACGGCCCAGTTGATACTGCCGCTGGTAGCCCGCGCTCATGTTCGTGATGGTCACGGTAACGGTTCCACTGGCGTCGCTCGAATATTTTTCCTCGATGTGCTGCTGGCGGGCGACGTCGGAATGAGCCACTTGCACTGCCTGCGCGTCGCTCAGAGCCGGGTCGAACGGGAACTGGATTTCGTCCCAGACCGTCACATCGCCGGCAGGCTCGCCGCTATCGGTCAAATGACTGCATTCCAGGTAGCGGAAGTGTCCGACATTGTGCACCGGATGGTAGCGTCTTCGAATGTCGTAGGACGGTTCGTCCGGGCCCGGCAGCGGAGCGCCCTTCGGGAAGAGGGGATCGAAAGTAACCCGCGTCCCGCCGTCGCCCTCGCGCCAAACTCCGAAATAACGCGTGAACTTCTCGGTTAAGACATAGCCGGCTTCCTGATCGGCCTGAATGGCCAAGCCGATGGCCGTCGCCGAGCGGGCGTGCAGCGAGCGGCGAGCGCGTCGCCCGAACCTCTCGCGCAGCACGCGGTTCACGATTGGCAATTCGCTTCCCCCGCCGGTGACATACAGCGCTTCGATTTCGCCATCCGAGTTCGTTTGAAGCAGGTCGGCCACTACCTGTAAGGTCTCTTCGAGCAGCGGGCGGCAACGCTCGTAATAGTCAGCCACCGGAACCGTCACCGCGTCCCATCCTTCGCGCACGCTGTCCAGATCGAGCACGATCTTGCGCGAATTCGGGTGCAGCATTTCCTTCTTCAGACGGCACTCCTCCAGCAGGCGAAAATGCTCGGCCTGCGAAAGGTCGTCCCGGAGATCGTCGCTCAAGGCCATGTCGGCGAGAATTTCGTCGAAATCGTCGCCGCCCAAGGTTGCGATGCCTTCGGTGGCCAGCACCCTATGGCTCTTTTCTCCCACTTCCACCAGCGATGCGTCGAAAGTGCCGCCACCCAGATCGTAAACCAGGAGTAAACCGTTAATTTTGGTCTGATGCGCGTACTCGATGCTAGCGGCCGATGGTTCGTTCAACAATCCAACGACGCTGCAGCCGGCGGCGCGGAACGCTTCCACCGTGAGAAAGCGCTGGTTGCTATTGGCGTTGGCCGGTACGCCTAACATTATCTCCAGCGTTTCCCGAGGCAGCAACGCGCGCAATGCCCCGGCCATTTCCCGGAGCACCACCATCAGGGGAACCTCCTGATCGTCTAACTGAACGATCGTGTTCGGCCCCGCGTCCGAAAGCAGGCGTTTCAATGATCGAACCATGGTCCAATCGGGATATTGTTGGCAGGCCCACGCCTGCCAGCCGTACAAACGCTTGGTCCCCTGGACCGCCACCAGGGAAGGAAAGAAGTCCACCGCGGCGCCGTCCGGATGCTCAAAAGGGAGGATCGGGTAGTTCCCCCGATCCACCGCGGCGACCACGGTGCGAGTAGTGCCGAAATCAATTCCTAGTCTTCTCACGCGCGCGATCTCAAGGCGATTGTAGCGCATCTGTCATTGTGGGACACTGATGGACGCGCGAGGTAAGGAGCGCCAAGCCGCACCGCCATGGTCGAAAATTTCTACGGTAACGCCGCGTCCGCCCGAACTCTTCTCGCGATGAGCGGGAACGAGCGCCTTCCCCAAACCATCTTGCTGGCCGGTCCGGAGGGAGTTGGTAAAGCTACGTTGGCGCGACGCTTCGCGGGCCGGCTATTGGGCGGCGCGGACAAGATCGAGCTCGACGACCTCAGCCTGGAACCGAACGCCGCGGTGATTGCCGACCGCGAAAAGTGGCCCGCGGACAAACGCAATGAAGACCCGCTGCTTTTTGCGACCCATCCGGATTTCATCACCTTTGCGCCCGACGGGCCTCTGCGGCAGATCACCATCGAGCAAATGCGCCTGCTGAAGGAGCGCGCGCAGTTCAAGCCATTGCACCGGGAACGCCGGGTTTTTCTGATCGATCACATCGATCGCGCCAACGAGCAGGCCGCCAATTCGCTGCTCAAGATTCTGGAAGAGCCTCCGCCGCATTTGATCCTGGTTCTCACCGCGGAGAATATCTTCGATTTGCTGCCGACCATCCGTTCGCGCGTGGTTTCGTTTCATTTAAGCCGGCTGTCCAACGACGAGATGCGCGCGTTCGTCTCTTCCCGCGGTCTTGCGAACGTTGAGCGGCGCATCGTGCTGTCGGCCGGGAGCCCCGGCTTGGCGGTTTCCATGGATCTGGAAACTTACGATCAGCGCCGGTCGGCGATGCTGAAGTTGCTCGAAGTCGCGACCGGTCGCGCGCCTTTCGCCGAGTGGGCGAAACACGCCGAGGCCATCGCTCCGCGCAAGCACGAAAAACTCGAGCTTTTTCTGGCCGTGCTCTACGTTCTGCTCGAGGATCTGCTGGCGCTCACTCTAGGAGCCGGCGATATTCGAAATAGCGACATCCGACGGGATCTGGAAAAACTGGCCGCCGGCTTGTCCTTCCATTGGATTCGTATTGCGGTAAAAAAAACGGACGATCTCTCGGAGTTAGTAAAGCGCAACATTCAAAAAACCATCGCGCTCGATGCGCTGGCGCTCGAGTTACGCCGCCTGGCGGCCTGAAAACAGCGGCAGGACGCGCGCCTTGCGACGGAGTGGTCGTTATGGTTCAATGAGTTTAGTTGTAGGTTCCGAGCATTACGAAATCCTCCGAATGGTCCCGGCCGGATCTCCATGCGTTTTCGGAACCTGATTGGATCATCTCGAGGAGTGGAGTTCTTGCCGTGGAGTCTGTGAACCGCAAACTAATCCGTCCGTCCCTGAACGAAGTGAAGGACCAAATGAATCGCCGCAACACCCATCAGAAGAAGGCCGCGCCCCCCGACCAAACCAACGCAGAAAATTTCTACTACATGAAGCAGATGCAGGCGAAAACGCCCATGGTTATTGTCCTGAAAGATGGGGAGACGTTGGAGGGGATCATCGAGTGGTACGACAAGAGCTGCTTGAAAATCAACCGCGACGGACATCCGAATCTGCTCATCTTCAAGCCCAACATCAAGTACATGTACAAGGCGTAGCCGTTACAGGGCGGCTGCTTTCGAATCGCTTCCATCCCGGCGGCGCAGATAACTCTCCAGAAACATCCCAGCCTGGGTTCTCAGGATTCCATCGCGCTCGTTTCCCTGTCGCGCTTCAACGGAAAAATCCAGAACGCCACGCTCTCCCGGCCAGCAGTCCTTCTCGAAAATGTACTGGATTCGAACCAGGTCGCCCGCGTCCTCAGCGACGTGAAAGCGCACTGCGTCCGCCTCCGCCTCCCGCGGGAACCGATCGCAGCAGCGGCGCGCGTAGCCGAAATTGCAGGTTTCGCGAGTTCGCGTGTCGTCGGGCAGGAACGCCGCGGGCGCGGCCCGGCACTCGCCCCGGTAAGCGTCTCCGAGCGGCAGCCGCGGCGGGACGCTCCAGCGATCGCCCCCTAGCAGCTCTGTCGGGTAAAAATACGGGCACGCCATTCGCTCGGTATAGTAACACGTAGAGCCATGGCGACCAATCGAATGGAAATCCTGAAAAGCATGCTGGTCCAGAATCCGCGCGATAGCTTCGCCCGATACGGTCTCGCGATGGAGTACGCCAAGGGCGGCGAACTAGAGACCGCAGTCGCGGAATTCAAAGCGCTGCTGGATTCAAATCCGGATTACGCGGCGGCATATTTCCACGGCGGCCAAGCGCTCGAAAAGCTCGCGCGTGTCGAGGACGCGCGAGCCATGTATCAAAAGGGGATCGAAACCGCGGCGCGCATCGGCGATCGGCATGCGGAAAGCGAACTACAAGCCGCGCTCGATCTGTTGCCTACTTAACGGCCGCGAGCTCCGGCGCAGCCACTCCCAGCGCTTCCGCCACGCCCCTGCCATAAGCCGGGTCCGCTTTGGTAAAGTGCTCAATCTGGAGTTTGATGATTCGCTCCGGAATGCCCTTCATGTGGCCGGCAATATTGCCGATGAGCGCCTTTTTTTCGGCTGGCGGCATAAGACGGAAGAGGTCGCCGGCCTGCTTGTAATCGTCATTTCCCGCGCGATGGTCGTAACGGTTGACGTCTCCGGAAACCTTATAGGGTATTTCTCGATAACGAGGGTCCTGCGTGGGGCCGCCGAAGCTATTGGGCTCGTAGTTCGGACTGGCGCCGCCGTTGTCGTCGGCGCGCATGAAGCCGTCGCGATTGTAGGTATGCACCGGGCACTGCGGCCGATTGACCGGCAGCGTTTCGAAATTAACTCCGAGACGATAGCGATGCGCGTCGGGATAGCTGATCAGGCGCGCTTGCAGCATCTTGTCCGGCGAATAGCCCATCCCGGGCACGATATTCACCGGCGAGAAAGCCGCCTGCTCCACCTCGTTGAAGTAGTTCTTCGGGTTGCCGTTCAGTTCCATCAGGCCGACTTCGATCAGCGGATAATCCTTGTGCGGCCAAACCTTCGTCAGGTCGAACGGATGGATGTGATAGGTCTCCGCTTCCGCTTCCGGCATCACCTGAACCGAGACGCGCCATTTGGGAAACTCGCCGCGCTCGATGGCGTCGTGCAAATCGCGCGTCGCGTAATCGGGATCGGCGCCGGCGAGTTCCTCCGCCTTTGCGGCGGTCAGGTTCTTGATGCCCTGCATCGTGAGGAAGTGCCACTTGCAGTAGAAACGCTTGCCCTCCGCGTTGATGAGGCTGAAGGTGTGGCTGGAGAAGCCGTGCATATGTCGGTAACCATCCGGCGTGCCGCGGTTGGAGAACAGCGTGGTTACCTGGTGCAGCGATTCTGGAGAAAGGGACCAGAAATCCCACATCACGGTAGGCTCGCGGAGATTCGTGGCCGGGATGCGCTTTTGAGAGTGAATGAAATCGCCGAACTTCAGTGGGTCTCGCACGAAGAAAACCGGCGTGTTGTTGCCGGTCATGTCCCAATTGCCTTCTTCGGTGTAGAACTTGACGGAGAAGCCGCGCGGATCGCGGGCGGTGTCGGCCGAGCCCTTTTCGCCGGCTACCGTGGAGAATCGCGCCAATACGTTAGTCTTCTTGCCAATCTGATTGAACAGCTTGGCCGTGGTGTATTTCTTAATGTCGCCTGTGACCGTGAAGGCGCCGTGCGCGCCTGCGCCTTTGGCGTGGACGACGCGCTCCGGAATGCGTTCGCGGTTGAAGAGGGCCATCTTCTCAAAAAGAAGATAGTCCTCCATGAGAACCGGGCCGCGCGGGCCGGCGGTGATCGAATTCTGATTGTCTCCGACAGGACGTCCGGACGAGGTCGTCATGTGCGGGCTGTCTTGGTGTTTCGGTGTGTCTGATGGCATAAGGATACCATCCAAGCTTACCCATTCGCGGCGTGCGGGGCGATAGGCACTCTGCAATGATAGCTATAGGAAACACCTATGGAGTTCCATCAGCTTCGATACTTTTGCGCGGTGGCGCGGACCGGCAGCTTCACGCGCGCTGCCGAAGAGGAGGGCGTCGCGCAACCCTCGCTATCTCAACAGATTGTGAAGCTCGAGCAGACCATGGGATCGAGACTTTTCGATCGCCTGGGCCGGAGCGTGCAGTTGACCGAGTACGGCAGGACGCTATTGCCGCAGGCTCAGGCGATCCTCCGACAGGCGAACGAGGCGCGCAGCAGCCTGGAGTCTCTGCGGCGGGGCGTCGGCGGGCACCTTTCGGTGGGCTGCATTCCCACCCTGACGCCGTATTTCCTGGCACCCCGGCTCAGCGATTTCGCGCATCGATTTCCCGACGTGGAACTGCGGCTGCTGGAGGAGACCACGCCGAAGTTGGTGGAGCTGCTGCAGGCCGGGAAGCTGGACCTGGCGCTGGTGGCGCTTCCGGTGAACAGTCCGGAGATGCTCTGTTCGGAGCTGTTCCGGGAACCGATTTGGGTTGTGGTGGGGATGCATCACCGGCTGGCGGCTCAGGGTCAGGTGAAGTTGCCGGACCTGCGCGGCGAGAAGATGCTGCTGCTGAAGGAAGGGCACTGTTTTCGCGACGACGCGCTGCGCATCTGCCGGCGCGTGCGCATGCCGTTTCACGCCATGTTCGAGACCGACCAGTTTTCGAGCATCTTTCCGATTGTGGCTTCGGGGTTGGGCATTACGCTGGCGCCGCAGATGGCGGCGCAGACAGCGCGGGAATGCCGACTGCTGGCGCTCGAACGGGAAACCTTCCGCAGAATAGGCTATATCCGAGTCCGCCGCCATGTCGTCGGCGCCGCTCAGAAGGCATTTGTGAGCTGGCTACGGGAAAAGGTACGCGCGGAAAATTGGTCCGGCGGAAACGGCGGAGCCCCGGCGACAGCCTAGCTTGGATTCCACTCCAGCGCCAGTTTCGAATACAGGTTGATGTCGTGGTAGCTTGCATTCAGAAGCTGTGCCTGGCGTTGCACGCCTTCGAATTGAAAGCCGAGTCGCTGGGGAATGGCGCAGCTCTTCGTATTGCCGGCGGCGCAGTGGATTTCAACGCGGTTCAACTTCCATTCGAGGAACGCGTGATCGATCACGGCCCGGCAAGCGTCCGTCACGATCCCCCGGGCCTGGAATTTCGAACCGATCCAGTAACCGATCTCCACTTTGCGATTCAGCCAATCGACTTTATGCGTGCCGATGGTGCCCGCCAGTTCGCCGACGCACCAGATGCCGGCGGCGAAGCCCTCGTTGCTCGCGAATTGCCGTAAGCTGTCCTTGATGAATCTCTGAGTATCCTCGACTGCGCGGGTCGGATCGACCCAGGGCAGCCACTCGCGCAGGTAGGCGCGTTCACTATCCACCAGCGCGAAGGTCTCCGCCGCGTGCCGTTCTTCGAGCAGCGCGAGGTACACATCGTCGCGAATCGCCTTGCGAAACATGCGTGCGGGCTAATCTTTTTCGTCTTCTTCGCCCTTGTGAAGCTGCTGAGCGAGGTAGTTCTGGATGCCCATCTCGCTCACGGCATGCAATTGACCTTCGAGGTAGTCGACGTGCTCCTCCTCGTCCACCAGGATTTCCTCGAAAAGAACGCGCGAAGCGTTGTCGCCGACCTCTCTTGCGTCTTTAATCGCTGTGTTGAGGTGCTTCACCGCGTCCAATTCCAGCGCCAGGTCGTTGTCAAGCTGCTGCTTGACGTTCGTGCCGACTTTGATGGGGCCGAGGTCGGTCATGTTCGGGGTTCCGTCCAGGAACAAGATCCGGTTCATCAGTTTCTCGGCGTGCACCATTTCTTCGATAGATTCTTTCCGATAATGCTCGGCCAATCGGAAATAGCCCCAGTTTTCGTTCATCTTGGCGTGCAGGAAGTACTGGTTGATCGCGGTAAGCTCCGCCTTGAGCGCAGTGCTCAAGTGTTGCAGAATCTTTGCGTTGCCTTGCATCTTGTGATTGTACAAGATATGGATCATGTTAGGATGGCGAACAGCGAATGAAAAGACTGCTTTTCCTAATACCGATGCTTGCTCTCACCGCCAATCTCCCCGACCTTTCGCAGCTTGAAAAGATGACCGCCCGGTTTGCGCCCACCGAGTTTCGCGTGGACGATGTCCCCAAGCTCTCGCCCGGAGACCTCCAGGCGCTTCGGAAACTCATTCAAGCGTCGCGATTGCTGAACGACATCTTTCTCGATCAACTGTGGAGCGGCAATCGGGCCTTGTACGCGAAGTTGCGGCGCGACACGACGCCCATCGGTCACGCCCGGCTGCATTACTTCTGGCTCAACAAGGGTCCGTGGTCGGAACTGGACGACAACACCGCGTTCCTGCCCGATGTTCCGCCCAAGAAGTTGCCTGGCGCCAATTTCTATCCCGAAAACATGACGCGCGAGGAATTCGAAAAGTGGGCGAAGGCTCTGCCGGTCAGCCAGCGCCAGGCGGCCGAAGGATTCTTCACCGTGATTCGCCGGGATGCCGACGGTCACCTGAAAGCGATTCCCTACAGCCAGGAGTACAAGTCGGATCTCGAGAAATCCGCGCGTCTTCTCGAACAAGCGGCCGGGCTCACGACGAACGCGACGTTGCGAAAGTTCCTCGCCGCGCGCGCCGCCGCGTTCCGTTCCGACGACTATTACGAGAGCGACCTGGCATGGATGGATCTGGATGCCCCCATCGACATCACCATCGGTCCCTACGAGACGTACAACGACGAGTGGTTCGGCTACAAAGCCGGTTTCGAAGCCTACGTGAATCTGAGGGACGACGCCGAAACTGCGAAGTTGAAGTTCTTCGGCGATCATCTGCAAGAGGTGGAGAACAACCTGCCGATCGATCCGAAGTATCGCAATCCCAAGCTCGGGAGCCAGGCGCCGATCCGCGTGGTCAACGAAATCCTGTCGGCCGGCGACGGCGCTCACGGTGTCCAAACCGCGGCTTACAACTTGCCCAACGACGAGCGCGTCGTGGCGCAGAGGGGCAGCAAGCGCGTGATGCTGAAAAACGTGCAGGAGGCCAAGTTTCATTCCACGCTTGAACCCATTTCTAAGCACGTTCTCGCACCGGCCAGCCAAGCCGATCTCAGCTTCGAGCCGTTCTTCACGCATATCCTGGCGCACGAGCTGAGCCACGGGATCGGCCCGCATCAGATTTCCATCGCCGGACGCAACACCACTCCTCGCCAGGAACTCAAGGAACTCTACAGCGCCATCGAAGAGGCCAAGGCGGACGTCACCGGGCTTTTCATGCTGCAGTTACTGGCGGACCACAAGCTGATCGAAGGCGGCCCGGCCGTGGAGCACCGGCTCTACACTACCTTCCTGGCTTCCTCTTTTCGAACGCTGCGATTCGGGCTCAAGGACGCGCACGGCAAGGGGATGGCGATGCAGGTGAATTACCTGACCGATCATGGCGGATTCGCGGCCCGTCCGGACGGCCGGTTTGAAGTGAACTTCGACAAGATCAAAACGGCGGTCCGCGATTTGGATCGCGATTTACTCACGCTTGAAGCTACGGGGGACTATGCGGGCGCAAAGCGCATGCTGGATCAACTGGGCGTGATCCGGCCGAATATGCAGAAGGCTCTGGATAGTCTCAATCACATTCCTGTGGACATCGAGCCGTTGTTCGTCACGGCCGACCAGATCGCGCCGGAATCCTAACCCGCCAGCTTGGAAATGTCGTTGTAAATCGCGAACGCGACCACGGCCATCAGGAACACGAATCCGAGCTTGAACACGGCTTCCTTCACCCGCAGACTCAAATCGCGGCGCATGAACATCTCCACCAGCAGCAGCAGGATGGTGGCGCCATCCAGGATCGGGATCGGCAGCAGGTTGAAGATCGCCAGGTTCAGGCTCAGCATGGCGGTCAAACCGAAGTAGGCGCTGGGCCCTTCGCGAGCCGCTTCGCCCGACAATTGCGCGATTCGGATCGGGCCTTCGAGAGATTTCGGCGACATCCGCCGCTCGATGATCCCGCGCAGGAATTGATAGATCAAGCTAGCGAGCTTGACGTTCTGGCGGACGGATTCCGCCACGGCTTGGGGGAACGGAAGGCTCACGAAGACCACGCGGGGCGACAAGGTAACGCCGATCATCCACTTGTCGGTCCCATCGGCGTTGGACATCACCGGGGTTAGCGTCAAGCTGTTGGTCTTGCCGTCGCGCGAGTAGGTAAGCTCAACCGGCTTGCCGGCTCCGCTGGTGATGATGTCGTGCAGCTTCGGTGTGGAGCGAATCGGCTGGCCGTTGACGCTCAAAATGATATCGCCGGGCTTCAGGCCGGCCTTCGCCGCCGGTTTATCGGCCAGTTCGCTATTGATCTCGATTTCATTCTGCTCGCCCCAGCCCAAGAATCCAGCCCCCGTCCTCGGGTCTAGCACGGGCGTCAAGTTGACCAGCTTGCGCTCGCCGTTGCGGAGAATCCATACGTTCAGGGTATGGCCGGCGCCCGCGGCTTCCCGCATCGCGATGTCTTCCCAGGTTGGCTCCGCGATATCGCCGATCTGGACGATGCGGTCACCTTCTCGAATGCCGGCTTTCGCGGCCGCGCTATCGGGCACCACGTATCCGATTTCGGGCGACGGCGTGGTCGGTATCTTCGGAAAACGGACCATGAACAATCCGGTAAGAATCGCGACCGCCAGAATGATATTCATGGCCGGGCCCGCGAACGCGATAATCAGCCGCTGCCAGCGAGGCTTGCTCAGGAAGCTGCGCGGGTCGGCCGCATTTTCGTCGCCCGGCTGCTCTCCGGCCATCTTCACGTACCCGCCGAAGAGAATGGCCGCGAATCGGAAATCCGTTTCACCCTTCTTGAAGCCGAACAGGCGCGGGCCGAATCCGAAACTGAATGTTTCCACTTTGACGTCGAACATGCGGGCAGCCCAGTAGTGCCCGAATTCGTGAATCAGGATCATAACGCCGATCAGGACCAGCGCCCACCAAATGTTTTGTAAAATTACCGGCATCTCCGCTACGCTTTCACGGACAGGCGCCCGCGCTCCTCTCGCCCTGTAGGCGCTTTTTCGCGGACGATCTCTCGCGCCAACGACCGGGACCGCTCGTCAATCTCCAGGATCTCATCGATCGAGCCAGGCTGCGTCGCCGGATACCGCTCCAGCGTTTCTTCCACTACCTCGGCGATGGCCGGGAACGAAATCCGTTCTTTCAAAAATGCGTCCACCGCGATCTCATCGGCCGCATTGAGCGTGCACGGCGCCGAACCACCCGAGCGTTGCGCCTGGTAGGCCAGGCGGAGCGCCGGGAACTTGCCGAGATCGGGCGCGCAAAAACTCCAACTGCGCGCCTCGGTCCAATCTAATCGTGGGACCGGGGCGGCCTCGCGATCCGGATACGTGAGCGCGTACTGTATGGGCATGCGCATGTCGGTGGCCGAGATCTGCGCGATCACGCTTCCATCCGTGTATTCCACCAGAGCGTGCACCGACGATTGCGGATGAATCACCACATCCACTTCATCGGCGGAAAAGTCAAACAACCAGCAGGCCTCGATCACCTCGAAACCTTTGTTCATCATGGTGGCCGAGTCTATCGTGATGCGCTGGCCCATTTTCCAGGTGGGGTGGTTCAAAGCCTGCGCCGGAGTGACAGCGGCCAGCGACTCTCGTGACGTCTCGCGGAACGGACCGCCGGAGGCCGTCAAAATGAGCCGCGCTACCTCGGCGCGCCGGCCGGCCCGTAGACACTGGTGCGCTCCGTTGTGCTCGCTATCAACCGGAATTAGCTCGGTCCCCGACCTTCTCGCGGCCTCCATCACCAGTTTGCCACTCGCCACCAGGACCTCCTTGTTGGCCAGCCCCACGCGCTTCCCGCAACGGATCGCCGCATAGGTCGCCTCCAATCCCGCTACGCCGACGATGGCCGACATGACAAAATCGACCCGCGGATCAGTTGCGGCTTCGACGCGGGCTCGCGAGCCAAAGCACAACTCCGGCCATTCGCCCCGCGCCAACCCCGAGCTTTCGAGCCTCTTCGTTAGACGCTCGCGCGCCGCGTCGGTTGCCGTAACTACGCAAGGGGGGCGAAACCGGGCAATTTGTTGGGCTAGAACGTCTACATTCTGTCCCGCGACAAGAGCGTGGATGCAATACTTTTCCGGATGCCGGCCCACGACGTCCAGAGTGCTCACACCAATGGACCCGGTTGAGCCGAGGATGGTAAGCGTCTTCAATTACCCTATTATACCGGTTAGTCGAATTTCGGTCCTGGATGATTTTAGTGTTCAGTTCCAACGCAGTGCTTCCTGGGATCGAACAAACCGGCGCGTCGTCTCGTACAACTATCTGATTCACCGGGAAGCTAATCCTCTGATGGAAGCCTAAGCGCCTTATGTCAAACATGCTGCACGATTTGCGATACGCCGTCCGCTCCCTGCGCCACAATCCGGGGTTCGCGCTTACCGCGATCGTTTCGATCGCCCTCGGCATCGGCGTCAACTCCGCCATTTTCAGCTACGCGGACGGAATGATGCTCCGCCCCATCCCGGTGCCGGATCCCTCCGGTGTTTACAATCTAAGATCTCGAACCCCCAGCGGGACGGCCGGGGGCATCTCTTATCCCGATTACGTCGACTTCCGAGATAAGAATCAGTCTTTCAGCGGCTTGGTGGCCTATGACCTGACCGTTCTCGGCTTTGCTCCGGACCAGAAAACGCAAGCGCAAATGAAAGTCGGACTAGCCGTCAGCGGAAACTTCTTCCAGGTTCTTGGCGCCGAGCCACGGCTTGGCCGCGGCTTTCGTGCCGAAGAAGGCAAAGTCCCCGGCCGGGACGCCGTGGTTGTGCTGGGAAACGATCTTTGGAAGAACGAATTTCATTCCGATCCCTCGGTGATCGGCCGTCGCGTCCGCCTCAGCGGCATGGACTTCACCATAATCGGCGTAGCCTCCGAATCCTTCACCGGAATGGATCAATACATTCGGCCGGCCGTTTTCGTTCCAGTGATGATGGCGCCGGCTTTCAACGCCGCCAACCAAGACCTGCTGACCAATCGCGCCAAGCACTCGTTTACAGTCAAGGGACGGCTGAAACCGGGCGTTTCCCCTCAAGCGGCGAGCGCCGAGGTGGCTGCGCTGGCGAAAGCGCTCGAGCAGTCCTACCCAAACACCAACCGTTCCTACGGCGCCGCGGTCCAAACCGAGTTTCAGGCGCGCTTCGAGGACGATCCGTACGACACCTACATCATCGGTCTGCTGTTTTTCCTCGTTGCGATTACTTTGGTGATCGCTTGCGCCAATGTCGCCAATCTGATGCTGAGCCGGGCCCGCGCCCAGGCGCGCGAAATCGCGGTCCGGCTGGCGATCGGCGCGAACCGCGCAGACCTGATCCGCCAGTTCATGCTGGTGAGCCTGATCATTGCCGTGGCGGGCGGCGCGCTGGGATTGTCGATCGCTCTGGTGGCGACGCACCTTTTCTCCGAGCTCAAAGTGGTCGGAGATATCCCGATCCAATTCAATTTCACGTTAGATGGCCGAGTACTTGCCTTTACCGCTCTAGTCGCGTTCCTAAGCGCCTTGCTCTTTGGCCTGCTCCCTGCGCTACAGGCCACTAAAGCCGATTTAGTTTCGGGACTAAAGGCCGGCGAAGCAGATCTGGCCCGCAAACGCTTTTTTGGCCGCAGCGCGCTGGTGACCGTCCAGATTGCCGGATCTTTGGTGTTGCTGGTAGTCGCAACGCAGCTTTATCGCGGATGCGCGAATGTCCTCAGCCGGAGCCCCGGTTTCCGCATCGATCATATGATTACCATGCGTTTCGATCCCTCGCTGGTGAATTACACCCCGGCGCAGACCGAGCAATTCTATAAGACCCTGACAGAGCGCGCCGCCGCAGTACCCGGCGTCAAGTCCGCCGCGCTCACCAGCTTTGTTCCCATGACCAGCAACGCGCGCGGTAAACGTGTCATCCCCGAGGGCTACCAGTTTCCCCGCGGCCAGGAGTCGGTGGACGTTCTGGTCGATTCGGTGGATTCGAACTACTTTGACACGTTCGGTGTGCGGCTCATCGAAGGCCGGGGCTTCCGAACCAGCGATCGCGCCGATTCACCACGCGTCGCTGTTGTGAACGAGAAGTTCGCTCAAACCTACCTGGGCGGCCACGCCGTTGGGAAACGGCTTCGCCTGGAGGGTCCCAATGGACCCTGGGCGGAAGTAGTCGGCGTCACCGTGACAGGCAAGCATCTTTCGGTGTTCGAGCCGCCGTTCGGTTATCTCTATCTCCCTCTTAGCCAGGATCCCCAATCGCGCATGACGTTGATCGCCGAGTCCCACGGCGACCCGGCAGCCTTGGCCGCGCCTTTGCAACAAATGGTGCATTCGCTCGACGCCAATCTCCCGGTCTTCGGCGTCCGCACTATAGCCGATCTCTACGACCAGCGTTCGGTTCAAATCGCGAACATCATCAATGAAATGGTCGCTTCGATCGGCTTCGTCGGCTTGGGATTAGCTCTGGTCGGCTTATACGCGGTGGTGGCTTACCAGGTTGCGCGCAGGACGCGCGAAATCGGAATACGGATGGCCATCGGAGCCGGCCGGCCGCAGGTTATGCGAATGATGATGAAGCAGGCTGCGGTAATGGGGTTGGCTGGCGTTGGTATCGGTTTGGTGTTGAGCTTTGCCGGTTCGAAGGCGCTCAGCGCCGCGCTAGGAGTGCCGTTCGATCCTGTGCTGTTCAGTTTGGTTCCGCTCGGATTGCTGCTCACCACGCTGCTGGCGGCAGCGATCCCTGCGAGCCGTGCGGCCAGAATCGATCCCATGACGGCTTTGCGCCAAGATTAAAATGCTGGTTTGCTTGTCTTAGAGACCCGATCCTCAAGAGCTGTGACCCTTTCGGGAGCGTGGATGCGATACTTTTCCGGATGCCGACCCACGACGTCCAGAGTGCTCACACCGATGGACCCGGTTGAGCCGAGGATGGTAAGCGTTAACTACCCCATTATAGCGGTTAGTCGAAATCGCGGCCCAGCGGAATCCACATGTTCAGTTCCATGAACTCGCGTCCCGGTATCGAACAAACCGGCGCGTCCTCTCGTACGGCTATCTAATTGAGCAGGAAGCTAATCCTCTGATGGAAGATCAAGTGCCCTATGCTTAACATGCTGCACGATTTGCGATACGCCGTCCGCTCCTTGCGCCACAATCCAGGATTCGCGCTCACAGCTATTATTTCCATCGCTCTCGGCATCGGGGTCAACTCGGCCATCTTCAGCTTCGTGGACGGTAGGATGCTCCGCCCCATCCCGGTGCCGGATCCCTCTGGTGTGTACAACCTGCGATCTCGAACCCCCAGCGGGACGGCCGGGGGCGTCTCTTATCCCGACTACGTCGACTTCCGCGATAAGAACCAGTCTTTCAGTGGCTTGGTGGCCTATGACCTGACTGTACTCGGCTTCGCGCCGGACCAGAAAACGCAAGCGCAGATGAAAGTGGGACTGGCCGTCAGTGGTAACTTCTTTCAGGTCCTCGGGACTGAGCCGCAGCTTGGCCGCGGCTTTCGTCCTGACGAAGACAAAGTCCCCGGCCGGGATGCCGTGGTCGTGCTCGGAAACGATCTCTGGAAGAACGAATTTCATTCCGACCCCTCGGTGGTCGGCCGTCACATCCGCCTCAGCGGTTTGGACTTCACGGTAATCGGCGTAGCCACCGAATCCTTCACCGGAATGGATCAATATTTCCGGCCCGCCGTTTTTGTTCCAGCGATGATGGCGCCGGCTTTCGACGCCGCCAACCAAGACCTGCTGACCAATCGCGCCAAGCACGCTTTTACAGTCAAGGGAAGGCTGAAACCGGGCGTTTCCCCTCGCGCGGCAAGCTCCGAGGTGGCTGCGCTCGCGAAAGCCCTCGAGCAGTCCTACCCAAACACCAACCGTTCCTTTGGCGCGGCGGTCCAAACCGAGTTCCAGGCGCGCTTCGAGGACGATCCTGACGACACCTACCTCATCGGTCTGCTGTTTTTCATCGTCGCGATTACTTTGGTGATCGCGTGCGCCAACGTCGCCAATTTGATGCTGAGCCGGGCCCGCGCGCAGGCTCGCGAAATCGCCATCCGGTTGGCGATCGGCGCGAACCGTGCACGCCTCATCTGGCAGTTCATGCTGGTGAGCCTGATCATTGCCGTGGCGGGCGGCGCGCTGGGGCTGTCGATCGCTCTGGCGGCGACACACCTTTTCTCCCAGCTCAAAGTGGTAGGAGATATCCCGATCCAACTTAATTTCCAGTTGGATGGCCAGGTGCTTGCCTTTACCGCTCTGGTCTCATTCCTAAGCGCCGTGCTCTTTGGCTTGGTCCCGGCGTTTCAGGCCACCAAGACCGATTTGGTCTCGGGACTAAAAGCAGGCGAAGCCGATCTGGCCCGCAAACGCTTTTTTGGCCGGAGCGCGCTGGTGACCGTGCAGATCGCCGGATCCTTGGTGTTGCTGGTAGTCGCAACGCAGCTTTATCGCGGATGTGCCTACGTGCTCTCCCGGAGCCCTGGTTTCCGCATCGATCATTTGATTACCATGCGTTTCGATCCCTCGCTGGCCAATTACACGCCTGCTCAGACCGAGCAATTCTATAAAACCCTGACCGATCGCGCCGCCGCGGTTCCTGGCGTCAAGTCCGCCGCTCTCACCAGTTTTGTTCCGATGACCAGCAATGCGGGTAGTAAACGCGTGATTCCGGACGGCTACCAGTTTCCGCGCGGCCAGGAATCGGTGGACGTTCTGGCTGATTCGGTGGATTCGAACTACTTTGCCACCTTCGGCGTGCGCCTCATCGAAGGCCGGGGCTTCCGCACCACCGATCGGGCCGATTCCCCGCGCGTCGCGGTGGTGAACGAGAAGTTCGCCAAAACCTACCTGGGCGGCCACGCCATTGGAAAACGGCTTCGCCTGGAAAGTCCCAACGGCCCCAGGGCGGAAGTAGTCGGTGTCACCGTGACAGGCAAGCATATGTCGGTATTCGAGCCGCAGCTCGATTACCTCTATCTCCCGCTTAGCCAAGATCCTCAGTCACGCATGACGCTACTCGCCGAAACCTACGGCGACCCGGCAGCCTTGGCGGCGCCGTTGCAACAAATGGCACATTCGCTGGACGCTAATCTTCCGGTTTTCGGCGTCCGCACGATCGCCGAGCTGTACGACCAACGTTCGGTTCAAATCGCGAACATCCTCAATGAAACCGTCGCCTCGATCGGCTTCGTCGGCTTGGGATTAGCGCTGGTCGGCTTATACGCGGTGGTGGCATACCAGGTTGCGCGCAGGACGCGCGAGATCGGAATACGGATGGCCATCGGAGCTGGCCGGCCGCGGGTTATGCGAATGATGATGAAGCAGGCTACAGTGATGGGGTTGGCTGGCGTTGCTGTCGGCTTGGTGTTGAGCTTTGCCGGTTCCAAGGCGCTGAGCGCGGCGCTAGGAGTGCCCGCCTTCGATCCTGTACTCTTCACTTTGGTTCCGCTCGGATTGCTGCTCACCACGCTGCTGGCAGCCGCGATCCCTGCCAGCCGTGCAGCCAGAATCGATCCCATGACGGCCTTGCGCCAAGATTAGAATGTCGGTTGGCTTTTCTTAGAGACCCAATCCTCAAGAGCTGTGGTGACCCTTTCGGGCGCCGGGGAGGGTTGCTTCAGGGGTCTTTAATGAGGTTAGTCTCGCTTTGGTGGGAGTTGCCTCCCCGGCTTACTTCCAATAATAGTATATGGAATTGCGGAACGCAACAGTTTTTCGTATTTCTTATTTTGGCTTCACCTCGACCCCGGCCCAACGCTCCATCACGCGGATGGTCGAACACATATCCGCATCACCGTAACCTTCTGATATAGCAGCACGAAAGATCTGTTCGGTCAGGCTGGTCAGTGGTAAGGGAAGGTCCATTTCCTCAGCCGACTCGAGCGCCAGGCCCACGTCCTTGTGCATCCACTTTGTGGAAAAGTTGGTGGTGAAGTCCCGTTTGAACACAAACGGAGCCTTGAATGAGATCAGCCCGGACTTGGCCGCGCTGTTGTCCAGTATCTTCAGCATCAGCTCGGGATCGATGCCGCCCTTGGTGCTCAAAACAATACCTTCGTTAAATGCTTCCATCAAGTTGGCGAGGATGAGGTTCTGCGTGAGCTTGGCCTGCAAGCCCATTCCGGGCCCGCCGCAGAAGAAGAACTGCTTGCCCATGACCTCGAAGAAAGGCTTCACTCGCTCGAATACTTGCTGGTCGCCGCCGACCATGAACGTCAAAGTGCCGGCGGTTGCGCCCGGCGTGGACCCGGTGCATGGCGCATCCAGGAAATGGATGCCTTTCGCGCTCAACTTTTGCCCGATGCCCCGGCTGGCGGAGGGTGAGATTGTGCTGGCGTCGGCCACCACCGTGCCGGGAGTCGCGCCGGCGAGTACGCCGTTCTCTCCGGTGAGTACTTCCTCGGCCATCCGGGTGTCGCCCACACAGACGAATAGGCATTCCGCATGCTTGGCCACATCTGCGGGCGATGCAACCGCCGCGGCTTTTTCGGTCTCCGCAAACTGCTTGGCCTTAGCGGCATTGTGCGACCACACGGCCACTTGATGTCCGGCCCGCGCGAGATTACGAGCCATGGGGTAACCCATCAGTCCAAGTCCGAGAAATCCTAGCTTTGCCATAAGAGAGAATGGTACCAATGAAGCCGTGAGTTTTGGTCACGACGAGAATCTACCCGGAAGCCATCGAATATTCGAGCGAGCATTGCGACGTGGATTATGTCGCGGCCGACGACGGGCTCACCTTCGATGAGTTGACACCACCGCCGACTTCGCCTTCGCGCTGCTGGTAGCCGCCGCACGCCGCGCTGTGGAGGCGGATCGTTTCGTGCGGCACGGCCAATGGCGCAAGTGGCCCATTGATTTGCTGGTGCGCCAGGACATCCATCATCGAACCATGGGAATCTTCGGCATGGGCCGTATCGGGTAGGCCGTGGCGCGCCGCGCGCGCGGATTTTCTATGCGGGTGCTCTATCACGACGCCGCCGGCGCGCACGCGTCCGTCGAGAGCGAACTCGGGCTCGAGTTTGTGCCGGCCGAAAAGCTCCTTCGCGAAGCGGATTTCGTCAGTCTGCACGTGCCTCTGCTCGAGGCGACGCGCAAAATGATCGGCGAGCCTTCGGACGATGAAGAAGACGGCGATTCTCGTCAACACCGCGCGAGGACCGGTGGTGGATCAAACTGCCTTAGCGAAGGCCTTAGCGGAGGGTTGGATCGCCGGCGCCGGCCTGGACGTCTTCCAGCGGGAGCCGCAGGTTTCGGCCGAGCTGCTGAAGCTGCCCAATTTGACGGTGGCGCCGCATATCGCGAGCGCCCGCGGTTACCCGTCGCGAGATGTCGGTGTTGGCGGCGCGTAACGCCGTGGGCGCTTTGGAGGGGCGCCATCCGGCTACCCTTCTGAACCCTGAGGTTTGGGATTCCCGCTCGACGCGGCAAGGAGCTTAAGAACCAATAGATCGGACGGATGAAAGCTGGTGATGGGAACGTTATTCAGATCTTCGTCCGTCTCCGCAATATGACTGCGGATCAATGCGCACAATTGTTCCACGGTAAGTCCCAACTCGTGCGCGGCTTCCGACACCGAGTACTGCGTCTTGACCGGTTTGGCTGCTAGCGTTCCTGGGTTCATGGTTCCAATTGCATTCTAAGAGATAAGCATGCGCCGCCCAATCGGGCGGAGAACCTAAATGAAACGCTGGTATGCCTGACGGACCTTCGTACTAAGGACTCGGAATCGCGCCCTTCGAACGACGCGCGGCGGCGGAAATAATTTCCTCACCTTACGGCGCGCAAGCCGTCAGTAATCCATGCGTTTGCTTCAAGCTTCTTTGCCCCTTATCTTCGCGGGAGTCTCGCTGGCCCAGTATACGGGACTGACTCTCCCGCCCAACGGAAACAATCAGAAAGCGGCGGTGACGCAGTACATCGGACCTGTTCAGGTCAGTATCGAATATTCCAGCCCGGCCGTGCATCTCAACGGAACGGATCGCCGCGGCAAAATCTGGGGCGCGCTGGTTCCCTACGGACTTGCGCCCCTGGGCGCATTCGGAAACGGCAAGCCGGATCCATGGCGCGCCGGCGCGAACGAAAACACGGTCTTTTCGATCTCGGACGGCGTTCAGATCGAGGGGCAGAATTTGCCCGCGGGCCGATATG
>Ga0302326_10008579_pt1 | contig 22517 bp, 19 predicted proteins | sample Palsa_T0_3_FD_202264 | JGI IMG/M metagenome (GOLD analysis project Ga0302326, IMG submission 202264) | Peat permafrost microbial communities from Stordalen Mire near Abisko, Sweden - Palsa_T0_3 | ecosystem: Environmental > Terrestrial > Soil > Palsa > Peat permafrost | place: Sweden: Abisko... | reverse complement strand
AATTCCAGAACGAGCACGCGTCACCGGTCGCCGCGGCTGACCACGAAGACTACTTGCACAACGTCGAGGCAGTGTTCGTCAAGAACCTCGCGAACGGACGCCGGATGAGCGAGGCGCGTGTGCGCGAGGTCACGCTCAAGGGTCCGTTCGTCGCCAAGGAGGCCAAGGACGCGAACCTCGTCGACGGCACCGCGTTCGACGACGAGATCGAGCACGTGGTTCGTGAGATGGTCGGCCGCCCGCTCTCGGTGGAGAAGTACGAGGACCCGGGCGAGGCACCGCGAGCGTTCGGCGTGCGTAGCAAGCTCGCGATTCTCTACGTCGACGGCGACATGATCGACGGGCGATCGCAGAACATTCCCATCGTCGACATGAAGCTGTGCGGCTCGTACACCATCGCCGACACGGTGCGTGCGCTCCGCGACGACTCGAGCATCAAAGCCGTCGTTCTACGCGTCGAGAGCCCAGGCGGGTCGTCGATGGCAGCCGACGTGATGTGGCGCGAGCTTCACTTGCTCGCCCAGCGCAAACCGCTCGTCGTGTCCATGGGCAGCATCGCGGCGAGTGGCGGGTATTACATCGCGGCCGCGGGCAAAGAGATCTACGCGCTTCCCCTCACGGTCACGGGGTCGATCGGGATCTTTTACGGGAAAGCCGACGTGAGCGGACTGCTCGGCAAGCTCGGCGTCACCATCGACACCTACAAGACGACGCCGCGGGCGGATGCCGAGTCGCTTTTCCGCTCCTTCACCGCCGACGAGCGCACCGAGCTCGAGCACAAGGTCAAGCAGTTCTACGACGTGTTCCTCGATCGCGTGGCGCAGGGTCGCCACATGAAGACATCCGACGTCGACGCAGTCGGTCAGGGGCGAGTGTGGGTTGGCCAGCAGGCGATTGAGAAAGGGCTCGTCGACAAGCTCGGAGGGCTGCGCGAGGCCATCGAGGAAGCGGAGCTCCTTGGCGGGCTCGCGAGCGATGCGCCCATCGCCGAGTATCCCGTGGTCGATCGAAGTCTCCTCGAGATCGTGCTCGGGCTTGGTCTGGAGAGCCGCACGTTCGCGATTGACGGGCTACCCGTGCAGATCAAGGACGCCGTTCGTGCCGTGGCACCGATGGCGGTCTATACGCAGGACGTGCCCATGGCTCGGATGGAGTGGGTATCGCTCGGCGCAGACTGATCGAGAATCGCGCAGCGCAGCGCAGCAATTCGAGGCGAAGGCTCTCGGGGGCTTGGGGGGCGGAGCCCCCCATCTCAATTAGGGGAGGCGACCTTCGATCACCGCGCCGTCGGTGCAAAGGCCGCGCACGATCCGTGGTCCCGACCAGATCGCGCAGACCGCCGACGTTACGCCGAGCTCGCCTGACATGCGCACCCAACTGTCTCCCGTCCGTCGCACCATACGAGCCTTGTGCGCGCCGGCCCACCCAGTCCCATCAGCGGTGGAGCACACCGACATCAGGTCGGCGGTCGTCTGAACCGCTTCGAGGTGCCAGTCGAGCGACGGTGTGAGCGAGAAGGCATGACCACCCGTGCCCACGACGAACGCACCACCATCGGCCGTCGCCGACGTCGCGAGCAGATCACCGTGACACAGCGATCCGCGAAAGGCGACGCCCGTTCGATCGACGCGTACGAGCGCGCCAGCGTCGCCCACTGCGACGTAGGTCCCTGATGCGAGGCGTGTCACCGCGCGAAGGCGCGTCGTACGGGCGACATCCGTCGCCCGCGTCATGTGATGGCCCTGATACTCGACGACGAACCCGACCCGAGCTGGCGGAGCTTGTGCGCGATCGGGCCTGTCTCCCACGAGGACGATTAGACCGCGCGGGTCGACGTGGGCACCGCACAACATCGCCTCGGCATCGGACACCGGCAGCAGCTCACATGCCCCCGTCTGCGTGAGCCTCACGAGCAAACCGCCGGAGCCGAAAAGGAATGCCTCACCCCGAGCGAGACCCCCAACGCCACGCAGACGGCCTGGATCAAAGCCTGGCGGGAGCGCCACACCAATCCACTGACCGCGCTCCCATCGGGCGACGCCGGCGGGCCCTACACCGATGCCGGAGTTGCCATCATCGGAGAGGACAGCGGCGCGTACGACGTCGGGCTTGATGGGTGGAGTCAGCACACGCCAGGTCCACAGCGCTGGGTTTGACGTGTCGCCACGTGGGCGCGTCGAAGCGTTGCGTGGGTCGCTGCTCGCGTGTGGCGAGATCACGGGAGCCAGGGGGATCGGAGAAGGCGCAGAGGGCCGCGTCCTCGATGCTTCGGGGAGGTTCGACGGACGCTCGAAGGGCGGAATGATCAACGGTATTTGATTCGGCAGCAGCGACGCGGCAATGTTCGACATCGACGCCGGCACGGTCTCCGAGAACGGCAGCGCGCGCGATAGAACGGGATGCACGGGTGCAGCCGCCTCCGTCGCCGCGCGCAGAACGGGCTCGATCGCACCGAAGAAGTCTTGCACCGTGGCGTGCCGAGCGTTCGGATCGGCTGACATCGCGCGACAGAGGTGCGTGTCCAGGATCGACAGCAGGTCGGGCCGTGCGCGTAGCTCCGGCGCGAGACACTCGGGCACCTTGACCAGGAGAGGCCTCGCTTCGTTCAGAATCCGCGTGACGATCAGCAACGGATTCTCACCGTCCTTGTACGGGAAGGCCATCTTGCCCGAGAGCATCTCGAACGCGATGGCAGCCAGGGAGAACACGTCGGTTCGCTCGCTCACGCGCTTGTTGCCCTGTTCGTATTGCTCGGGCGGAGCGTAACCGAGCGAAGCCCCAGCGAGCGTTGTCGTGCGCGCGAGCCCGACGTCGACGAGCTTCACGAGACCGAAATCGGTGACCTTTGCGACCTCGCCCCCCGCGTCGTTCGACAGGAGGATGTTGGAGGGTTTGAGGTCGCGATGAATGACCTTCTTCGCGTGCACGACCTCGAGCGCCTGCGAGACCTGCCTGAGGATGCGTCTCGCGCGCTCGACGGGCATTCCACGGCCCGGCGCGCTGTCGAGGACGTACTCGAGCGTCGTGCCATTGACGAATTCGAGGACGGTGAACGGCAGCGTGTGAGACTTGCCATCCGGAGCCGCGACGACTGCCGTCGCGTGGTCGAAGAAGCGAACGATGTAGGGATTCGGCTGCCCTTGTTGCGAGAGCATGCGGAGCACGTCCGCCTCCCGCTGGAACCGGCGGAGGGTGTCCGGGTTGACGGCGTCCGGCCGAAGGACCTTCACGATGACGACGAAGCCACCGGGCTCGTCCCAGTTGGCCTTGAAGACCCAGCCCTGCCCGCCCTCGCCGATACGCTCGCGCAGGTGGTACTGCACGCGCCCGCTCCCCCGGAGCACACGGCCCACGAGGCTGTCGCGGAGCGCGACGAGGCGCGCGTCCTGGGCGATCACTCAGAGCTCAGCCTTCGAGGAGCTTGATGAGAGTTTCCTTGTTCGTGACGCCGACGTGCTGGCCCTTGACCTCACCTCCACGAAACACCATCAGCGTGGGTACGCCTTTGATGCGGTACTTGGAGGCGACGCTGGGGCACTCGTCGATGTCGACCGTGGCGACCTTGTACTTGCCGATGTTCTCGTCGGCGATCTTGTCGACGATCGGGGCGAGGAGCTTGCACGGGTTGCACCACGTCGCGGTAAAGTCGACGAGAACTGGAGCATCGGCCTTGAGCACTTCACTGTCGAAGTTGGTATCGGAAATCGCGACGACGTTCCTGCTGCCAGACATGATGAGATCTCCTCTCGGGCTCGTCTAAGGTACTCATCGCCCGCGCGAAAATCCAGGACCGCCATCGCGCCCGCCGAGCGTTTCATCGGGTTTAATCGATGCGGAGCCTTGGACGTGCGGGGTGGGGGGCGAAAAGGCCGAGCTCCAGAGAACACGTGCTGCCCGCGCGATCTCGCTCTCTGCGGCGGATAACGACACGTCGAGGACGGCGCCCCGCGCCTCGAGCCGGAGACCGTCCAGGACGGCGCCGATACCGATGAATCGAGCGGCTGGCTCACTGGCGATCTCTTTGCGCTTTCTGTCGATGAAGTCTCGCACCGTCGCACACGCGGCGTCGGTCTCGCAGTCGAGCTCGCCGACCACGTCGAGTGTTTCCCCGCGAGACGTCACGGCGACGCTCACGGCATTCACTGAGAGAATGGCTGCCATCGTCGCGGCGTGCTCGGCGGTGGGGTCCTCGTCTCTGAGCTTGTCGCGAACCGACTTCGGGAGGATAGCCGTCACGACGAGCATTGCGTCACCGTGCGTGCGTTCGAGCACCCCCTTGCGAAGGGCCTCATGGGCGACGTTGCGCGGCGTCGATTTCCCGTCGAGCGTGGCTTGCATCGTGGTGAGGTAATCGCCACGCGCGACGAGCAGGGGCGCGCCGGCGCGTTGCGCAATTTTCGCACGCGAGGTTTGAGTCAAGATCCCTTCCTGCTCGAGCTCCGTCCACGATCCTCGCTTCGTGATTCGCGGTGTTGCGCTACGGGCGGCCATGACAGTCTCCGCACACCGCAGGAGATCCTTCTCGGGGATGTCGGTCGTCACGGCCAGCCCGAAGACTCCGTCGGGCTTTTCGGGCACGCCGATCGCGACGGACTGCGCGCGGGCGAGAGGGTCGAACCCGCACTCCTCGGTGATGTCGCCCACCTCGCGAAGCGACGTCAGCTCTCTCGCGAGCGGTGACGCACGAAGACGCACGAGGTCGACCGTGACGAGGAGAAAAGCACCATCGGGGATCGCCTCGATGGCGCTGCGTTGCCGAGTGGCGGGAGCGAAAAAGAGCACGCCCGTGGTGGCAAGCGCGAGCGCCGCGGCCAGAATGAGCAAGTTGCGCCGGCGCGTCGTCATCGTCGCCCGTGAGCCTAGCATCGCCGCCGTGGCCGGTTCCCTTGACAGGCGCGCCGAAACGGGCGGACTCTTTTCCAATGCTCGTTGCGCTGGTGGGGATTGCGACGCTGATCGCGCTCGTGATCGGCGTTGCGCTGATGATGCGCTTCGCCAGGCGCAACGCGCTCGTGGACGCCGACGCACCGCCGCCAAGCCAAGGGGCAGACTTTCTCGCCCCTGTCAGCTCGGGGCAGTACCGCTTTCGAACACCCGACGAGTCCCCGGAGCAGTTCAAGGCTCGCGTCGAGGCGGAAAACGAAGAGATCGCCTCTAGTCGGCGTGGAACCGAGCGCCCTTAAGACTAGCGCCGACCGAGCCGTTGGTGGGGGTGGATGGTTCCCGCTCTCCTTGGCGATGACCTCGAAAAGGTCCAATGGGCTGCGCGTGCAGGTGTGGTGCGTCAATCGGTGCCGGGCCTCGCGGGCCATGCAGTTCTTTTTGCCGTGACCGCGTCCACATCTACGTTCTTGCGCGCACATGTTTCGCTGCTGGGCTGCGCGTGCGCTGGGATGGCCGCGCTGCTCGGCTATCGATGGTTCGTCGCGCGGCGCTTTGCGCGAGCGGAGGCCACCGGCAAGCGTCGTTGGTTCGCTCTCTTTCGCTTGGGCGTCGTGACGTCAGCCATCGTGTGGGGGTTCGGCGGCGCGACCATGATCGTGGTCGGCGGATTCGAGCGCGACTCTTGGCTGATTCTGATGACCATCGCCGGTATCAGCGCTGCGGGCGTGGCGTCGCTCGCCGGCGACCTGCGCATCCTGCGGGTGCACACGCTCGTGATGCTGCTCCCCATCGTGGCCACCGCCGCTTTCATGCCGGACAAGCTCGGCCTCACCATTGGATTCGCGATCGTCGTCATCGCGTACCTCGGCTTTCTCCTCGTTCAAGGGAAGTACGGCAACGAGCTCTTGGTCTCGGCGCTCACCAACGCCCATCTTCTCGAGGGCCACGCCCGCGACCTCGACGCCGCCCGTGAAGCGAGCGTGCTCGCCAGCCGCACGAAGTCCGAGTTCCTCGCCAACATGAGCCACGAGATCCGCACGCCCATGACCGCTGTCATTGGGTACTCCGACTTGCTGCTCGACCCAGCGCTCGACGCGAGCGATCGCGTCAACTACGTGCAGACGATTCGCCGCAACGGAGAGCACCTGCTGACGCTCATCAACGACATCCTCGACTTGTCGAAGATCGAAGCAGGCAAGATGTCGCTCGAGCGCATCGCGACGTCGCCGGCTCAAGTCCTCGTCGACGTTGCGTCGCTCATGCGCGTGCGCGCGGTCGAGAAGGGGCTCTCGTTCGAGGTGCGTTACATCGGAGCCATCCCCGAGACGATCTCGAGCGACCCGACGCGCCTCCGGCAAATCGTCATGAACTTCGTGGGCAACGCGATCAAGTTCACGGAGCGCGGCAGCGTGCGCATCATCGCGCAGTGCTCGGGTCTCGATTCGAGCGAGCCCCAGCTCTCGATCGACGTCGTCGATACGGGTCTCGGCATGACACCCGAACAGATCGCGAGCTTGTTCGTGGCGTTCACACAGGCCGACGCATCGACGACGCGGCGCTTCGGCGGGACGGGCCTCGGCCTCGTCATCAGCCGCAGGCTGGCCCAGCTCCTCGGCGGGGACATCACCGTCGAGAGCACGCTCGGCAAAGGCACCACGTTTCGCCTCTCGCTGCCGACGGGATCGCTCGCCAACGTGAAAATGATCACCGGCCTCAGTGAAGCTGGGGTGCCCGACACAAGCCTTCCGCGAGTCCCAATGCTCGTCGACAAGCTCGCGCGTGTACGCGTCCTTCTCGCAGAAGACGGTCACGACAACCAGGTGCTCATCGCGACGTATTTGCGAAAGGCGGGCGCGGAGGTGAAGGTCGTCGCCGACGGTCGTATCGCGGTCGAACAAGCGCGCGCCGAGCTCTACGACGTGATTCTGATGGACATGCAGATGCCCGAGCTCGATGGCTACGGCGCCACATCCAAGCTTCGGCAGCTTGGGTACACGAGGCCCATCATCGCGCTCACGGCCCATGCGATGGCGGGGGATCGCGAGCGCTGCGAGAAGGCCGGGTGTGATGATTACCTGACGAAGCCCATCGAGCGCGGCAAGCTGGTAGCGGTCGTCGCGCGCTGGGTGGAGCACACTTCGCGTGCCGAGAAGGACGATTCTCCGCTGGTGAGCGCTCTCGCGGGGGACACGGAGATCGCCGACCTCGTGAGGGACTTCGTGCAGGAGCTTCCGAGCCGCGCGATCGCGATCGCCGACGCCGCGAAGACAAGCGATTGGGCCGCGCTCCGGCGCCTTGCACACCAGCTCAAGGGGGCTGCCGGAAGCTACGGGTTCTCGTCGATCACGGATGCGGCGCGATCGATCGAAGAAGCCGCGTCACCCAGTGTGGGCTCCGCCGAGCTCGATGAATCGATTCGGCGGCTTTCCGCGCTCTGTCAGCGCGCGAGAGCCGCATGAGGAAGCCATGAGTCAGACCGTGCTCGCCATCGATGACTCGCCGGACATTCACCGCCTGCTCGACGTACGACTGCGTCCCGAAGGGCTCGCCATTCATCACGCGCTCGACGCACAAGACGGATTGGCGCAAGCGCTCCGCCTCATCCCCGATCTGATTCTTCTCGACGTGGACATGCCCGTCATCACGGGCTTCGAGCTGTGCAGGCAGCTGAAGGAGCATGCCTCCCTCGCCCAGATACCCGTGATCTTCTTGACCGGCGCGTCCGAGGTCTACACCAAGGTTCAGGGGTTCGATCTCGGGGCCATCGACTACGTGACGAAGCCCTTCGAGCCTGCCGAGCTTCGGGCGCGCGTGCGCGCGGCGCTGCGAACCAAGCGCTACCACGATCTCCTCTCGGCACGCTCGAACGTGGACGGGCTGACGGCGATCTGGAATCGCTCGTACTTCAACCAGCGTCTCGGTGAAGAGGTCGCTGCCGCGCGGAGGTATGCGCGTGTGCTGTCGCTCGTGATGCTCGACGTCGACCACTTCAAGTCGTTGAACGACGAGTACGGGCACCCGTTTGGCGACCAGGTGCTGCAGCGTGTGGGCGAGCTCCTCCACACGATGCTGCGCGCGACGGACGCACCATGCCGGTACGGTGGGGAGGAGTTCGGGCTGATTCTCAGCGAGACGGATCACGAGGGTGCCGTCACCACGGCCGAACGCATTCGTGTCGCCCTCAGCGCGCTCACGTTTCGGCCCAAGGACCGGCCCATTCGCGTCACGGCGAGCTTTGGGATCGCAGCGTCGACGATTCTCGCGCAGGACAAGCTCGACGCTGCCCATCTCGTGATGGCCGCGGACGACGCGCTTTACGAAGCCAAGAAGACGGGCAGGGACCGCGTGTGCGTTGCCAAAGCCAACAGCAACTCGACGCTTTAGGACCCGTCAGGAGGTCTTGAGCGCGGCGGGAATCACCTTGCTCGTCTTACCCGGCGTGATTTGCGTCGCGATCGTGGCCGCGTCGATGCCGACGCCCGCCATGGCCGTCATCGCCCACGAAGAGAGCGTGTCAAGCGGGACGACGTCGCCCGATGGCGACGGAACCCCAGTGGTCGAGTTGATGGGCATGCACGCCCAGTCGCCGCCGGTCTGACCCAGCGCCGCAGTGGGCGCGTTCACGCCGCCGATGACGCCGCCGTTGAAGCCGCTGCCGATCATCATGGAGACTTCGTGGTTCGGGTTGTGGTTGCGACCCGCCGTGTTGGCCTTGTCGAGCGTGCGTCCGAAGACGTTGAGGTTGATGAACGACACGCTGTTGGTCAGATCGGCGACGCCGTTGACCGACTGCTGCAGCTGGTTGAGCAGGCTCGCGATGGCCTGCATGCCGCTCACCGTCTGCCCCGCCTCGTTCGCGAACTTCGGGTCGGAGTGATTGTCCCCACCGAACGGGAAGTGGACGGCGATGACGGGGGACACTTTCATGAGGATCAGCGCGATGGTCGCCGTGATCTGATCACCGTTCGTCGTCGTGCCCTTACCGCCTATCCCGTTCAGCATCGAGAGCATGCCCTGCGAGATGCCGCGCACCTGCTGCTGCGACGTGATGTACGAATCGAGGTATTGCTTCTGCGCCGCGCTGATGGTGACTCCCTCGCCGCCTGTGTACCAGTCGTGCATCTTCTGGAGCGTGTCGTCGCGGTAACCTTGAATGGTGGCATTCGAGAGCTCGCCGCTTGGGTTGGTGAGCGTGGCCTTCAGCGCGCTCGGTGGAATGGTGGGGAGCGCCTGACCCTCGAACGTGAGCGCCTCGCTCGGCGTGATCGCGCCAACGGAGATGGGCTGCGTCTGGAGCGTGCCAAGGCAAGGCGCGAGCGCCTTCGCGAGGACCGACGGGAACATCTCCTGGTACTGCGTTGCTCCCATGAGCTGGAGCACTTGGGGCTCCTTCGGGTGCACTGGCGTGTCCGTCATGATGTGGCAGACCGCGGTGCGCGAGAGCCAAGGCTGGAGGTTCGACCAAGCGCCGGCGGCCTGGTACTGGCGAGCGCCGAACATCAGCTGCACGGGGTCGATGCCCGTGACGCCGCTCTCCGCATCCGACGGGTGGATGAGGTTCGTGAAGTTCATGGTCGTTCCGGTGCCCCCGTCGTCGTAGGTCCCCGGCGCGTTGCACGCGAATGGGTCGCCGAGGCCCGAAGTGCAGAGGACGACAAACTGGGGGTTCGTCGCGGTGCACCCCGTGGTCATGTCTGCCAGCGCTTTCTTCGGGTTGAGCAGGAACTTCACCGGCAGACCCGTGGCGAGCGAACGCAGACCGATCATCCCGCCGCCGAAGAGGGCGGCTGCCATTGCGTCACGACGACTGAGTTTCATGGTCGTTCTCCTGCTCCTTCTCACATACCGATTGCGGCGACGTTGGGTGACTCACACGCCGTGATGAACGTCGACCTGAGCGCGTACGTCGTGCTCGACCCGGGGACTGCGAGCACCTCCGTGTAGTGCTGCTGCAGCAGCTCGTTCATCGCGGCCGAGCTCGGGTCGTCGGGGACGAGGGCCATGAGGTTCGACACGAAGCTCGTGATGGCGGCGTTGACGCTCGCTGACGTCTTGCTCGAGTACGTGGTCGCACCGACGGGTGGCGACGTGGAGTCGATGAGCTCGTTGGCGACGATCTCGCAGATGTTCTCGATGCCCGCGCGGAAGAAGAGCGTCGGCTGCGCGGGCAGCACGGGGATGGGAGCGCCGCGACCGTACCCATCCGACGGAAGCCCCGCTGCGATCTGCGGGATGCCGGTCAGATTCTGGGTCGTGACGATGTCGAGCCCGCACGGGTCCGTGAGCCCGAGGCGTGCGCTGAGCAACGTGCAGAGGTGGTTGAGGCGCGCCACCGAGACAAGCTCGCCCTCCGTCGTCGTGGTCGCCGTAGCGACGGCGTTCGTGGTGATCGGCGAGGAGAAGATGTCCTCGATGAGCGTCTTCCACTGCCCCGTCGACTTGAAGTCGGCGACGATGCGCTGGAACTCCGGATCGGTCGGGTCACACGCTTGCGAGTTGGCGTAGAAGCAGAGCTTCTGTGCCCACGCACCCGGGTAAAGGACGTGAGCGGCGAGCTGCGTGCCGAGGTCGCTGATCTGCGTGATGTTCTTGTCGACGACGCCGTTGAAGACGAACCAGCCCTTCTGCGCTGCGAGGCCTGCGTCGTTCTGAATGCCGTAACCGTACGAATACGTGGCCTGGAGGAGGGACCGCGACGGGTCGAGGATCTGGTGGCACCCGAGGCACGCAGCTCCAGCGCTCACGTGCTCTTGATCGAGGCCGGGTGGGTTCGGGCCGGGGTTGGTCGGGTCCGTTCCGTCGACCTGGGCGCCGAGGCCCACGATGAAGGATTGGTTCATCGTGACGCGCATCATGTTGCTCGTGTTGGTCGGCCAGTTGGCTTGGAACGCGGGCGTCGAGTAGAAGCCGACGCGGGGGGTGTTCAGAACGAGCACGTTCGTGTTGCGAAGCCCGTTGGCGTCGTACCAAAGCGTCGTCGGCTCGCCCGGGTTGGGCGTGCGAACGGTCACCATCTTCCACGCGCTCTCGGCAAAGTCTGCGGTGGTGAACACGGAGTTTGCGTTTTGGCCCGTGTAGATATTGCAGAACTGGCCGCCCATGCTCTTGCTGTCGAGCTGGCCGTAAATGAGAAAGTGGATGGCGTGGGCTGGGTTGCTCGTGTACGTGCGCGGGTCCACCAGACACGGAGCTGCTTCGGTCGACATGTCCGCGGTGAGGTTTGGGAAGTACCAATTCATGAAGTTCGCGTTCGTGGGATCGACCGTGTTCGCGTAGGTGATGGCCGAGTTCGTGTCCTGCACCGTGACGGTGACCTTCGGGTACTGCACCGCGAACTGGTCGTGGACGTTCTCGGCGTCGTCGATCTGGTTTTGATCCATGAAGCCGTAAAGCTCCATCAAGGGCGGCGTCATCATGAACGTGTTGGTCGTGAAGGCGTCGCTGAACGGTTGCCCCGCCGCGATGAGCGCGAGGGCCGTGCGGGCGAACGACTCACGCACGTTTTGAAGGAGCAGGTTGATCTGCGCCGACTGCCCGACGGAGCCGTTGTTGGGAATGAGATATTGGAAATCGGCGAAGCCAATTTGCGTCTGCTGGAACGCGAGCTCGAAGAACATCTGCATCTTCGTCGTGTATGCGGGGAGTGCCATCCACGTGTCGATGAGCGTGAGCAGGGCGGCCTGCTGGCTTACCGTGCTGCCGGCATTCGCGACCGAGTCGACCTCGACCTGGGTGGGCGGCAGGCCGGTAAGGAGGTTCTTCACCTTCGAGACGTAGACGAACGGGGAGTCTGCCGTGAACGGGAGGACGGTCGCGTCGGGCCCCGCACCGGAGTCCGTTTGGGTGTCACCCGAGCCGCTGTTGCCACCCAGAAAGCAGGCCGTGCCGAGAGCCATCGGGACGAGGAAGGCGAGGAGCGCGCGTTTCATGGAAAGAGACTACAGCAAGCCGTGCGCCCGCGAATTGTGTAAGGAAATCGCGCTGTCGTCCTTACACAGCTGGATCAGGTGGACAAGCCTAGGTGCTCCCCCACTGGACCAGCGTGGTATCATCCGCAGGCATGAAGACTGCACTGTTGCTCGTGGGGTTGTCCCTTCTGGGACTGGCGTGCAAGACGAAGGAGGATGCAACACCCGAGCAGTTCGTGAGCATCCTGATGAACGTGAAGTATCAGTCGGACAAGCTTCCGGCCCGCGGTACCAAACCCGTGACGCAGCACGCCACACGCGGGGGTACGGGCGACACCCTTCCAACCGCGACGTCACGGACTGCGGATGAAGAGGACACCGATCGGCAGAGCCGCAAGCTCGCCAACATCGACAAGGTCGACTGTACCAAGCTGCCCGACAACGTCGGCGAGTGTGATGGGGACAACTTCTACTTCTGCGACGACAAGCAGCTCTGGGTCACCGATTGCAAGGCCGAGGCAAAGTTTGGTGGAGCGCTCGATGGCAGCTGTTACGAGGGCGAGAAGCTCATCGACTGCCTGGGTTGCGGGCAAGCCACCGACGGCACGCACGTCTGCTGCGACTTCAGCCAGACGATCTGCTGCGGCGATGACGGTGCGTGCTGGAGTCCGAAGTAATGCCCACCAAGAGTCGCGGGTTTACGCTCATCGAGCTGATGGTGGTGGTCGCCATCATCGGCATTCTCGCCGTTCTCGCGATCTTCGGCGTGAGCCGTTACATCGCCTCCTCGAAGGCAGGGGAAGCCGTGAACAACCTCGGAGCGATCGCCAAGGACGCGTCGCAGTCGCTCACGCGGGAGCCGATGATCGGGTCGTTCGTCGCTCCCGGTCAGAAGGCGAACACGTATCACTGCATCTGCGCAACGGCGACGGCCACGGTGCCGGCGAGCGCTACGTCGATCAAGGGCAAGAAGTACGTGTCGGATCCGTTACAGGACTGGCGGCAGGCCGGCACCATCACGACGGACACCAACATCGGATGGCGCTGCCTCAAGTTCTCGATCGATCAGCCGCAGTACTACATGTACAACTACACGGAGTCAGCGGGCTCGTGCACGAGCGGCAGCATCACGGGTGACGTCGTGCACGCCATCGCCAATGGCGACCTCAACGGCAACGGGATCCTGTCGACGTTCGACCTTCAAGGTCAGGTTGCGTCGGGCCAGACGCAGCTTTCCTGTGCTCCAGTTCCGCTCGCCACGCTTCCGGAGGAATGAGGCGGTTAGGCTACAGGGCGTTCAGCCGTCCAATGGCGGTCCGAGCATAGAGCGATCTTCATCCGTTTGAGGTCGACCTTCGTGACGAAACCCTGAATGTCGTCGAGGGTGAGCGCCGCGCAGAGCGAATCGAAGAAGAGCTGCTGCTGGCGAATGTGCTCTCCGGCGGCGACGCGCTTGACGATGCTCCACGCGTCGTCCATCGACTCGGGGCGCACGAGGTCGCGCACCAAGATGGCGCCGTCGGGCTTCACGACGCGCGCGATCTCCCGGAAGACGCTCACGGGATCGGGGATGTGATGCGCCGTCGAGTTGCACACGACGAGATCGTACTTGGCAGCGGGCACGCGGAGCGCTTTGGCATCCATGTACGCGAGCTGGCATTTGCCCGAGAGCTTCGCGTCTGCGACGCGTCGCGCGGCCACCTTCAACATCTCCCGCGCCATGTCGACGGCGAGGATGTCGAGGTCGTCCCGCTGCTCGAGCATGAGGAGGGGGATCTTCGCGGTGCCCGTACCGATGTCGAGGACGGTCGCGTTCTTGCGGCGTCGCAGGAGGCCAATCGCAGCCGTGGCGCACGACTTGTCGGCCTCCCAGAAATCCATCGCGTCATATTCCTCGGCGTCGCGACGCGTGTCCATCAGCTCCGGTTCGAGGATCCTCTGCAACGTGGTTTTCAGGCTAGCATGCTAGTAGGTTGAATCGACGATGAGCCTGAAGAAGTCGCTGATGAAACGGGGGATGAAGCTCATGACGGACCCTCGCGTCATGAAGATGATGCAAGACCCCCGCGTGATGAAGGCCGTGATGACCGCGGTGAGCATGCCCGGCAAGGTGCAGAGCTTCGGCAACGAGCAGGCCGAGAGGATCGCGAAGGCGATGGCGCTCGCCACCGAGGACGAGGTGAACGATCTCAAACGCACCGTGCGCAGCCTCGAAGAGGAAGTCTCGCGCATGCGCAAGGAACGCGAAGACCGCTCGACCAAGAAGAAGTAACCGCGTGACGCTCCTCACGCACGCCATCGTCGGCAGTGGTAGGCGCACGATGGTGTTCTTGCACGGCATCCTCGGATCGGGCGCGAATTGGCGCACGTTCGCGGTGCGTCTCGTCGCCGAGAGAACCGAATGGCGTGCCGTGCTCGTCGACCTCCGCAAGCACGGCGGATCGCAGGACTTCGTGCCGCCCCACACGCTGGCTGCATGCGCTGGCGACTTGATGGAGCTCGAGAAGTCGATCGGCCGCTTCGATGCGGTGCTCGGCCATAGCTTCGGCGGCAAGGTCGGTCTCGAGTACGCGCGCCTCAACCCAACCCTCGATGTCCTGTGGGTGCTCGACGCTGCTCCTGGGTCCAATCCAGATCGAGAATCGCGGAGCGCTGCGGAGCGATTCGAGGCGAAGCCTCTCGGGGGCTTGGGGGGCGGAGCCCACCATCTCGACATGAAGGACTCGCCGTCCGACGCGGTCGTCGCCATGCTCGCGACGCTGCCCGAGCGGTTCGACTCGCGCGAAGCCTTCATCGCTTACGTCGAGGAGCGGGGGGCCGAGCGGCCCGTCGCCATGTGGCTCGCGATGAATGTGAGAGTCCAAGACGACGGCCGTTACGCGATGCGCCTCGACGTCCCCGCGATGCGTGAGCTTCTCGACGATTACTTCCTGCGTGACGACTGGCCGTATCTGGAAGATCCCCAGCGGACGACGAAGGTGCACCTCGTCGTCGGTGATCGCTCGCGCTCGCTCGATCGGGGTGAGCGGGCGCTCGCGAATCGCGTCGCGGTGGGTTCACCCGATCGCACGTGGGTCCACGTCCTCGACGCGGGCCATTGGATCCACGTCGACGCGCCCGACGCGCTCCTCGCACTCGTCGCGCAATACACCTAGGCGAGCATGGCAGCCATCGAGCTCTCGCACGTGAGCAAACGCTTCGGAGAGAAGATCGCCGTGAACGATCTGTCGCTCACCATCGAAGCGGGAGCGTTCGTCGGCCTCCTCGGGCGCAATGGGGCGGGCAAGTCGACGACGCTGAAGATGCTGACGGGGCTCCTTGCGCCCACGTCGGGGTCGATCCGTTTGCTCGACATGGACTTCGACTCGAACGCGCTCGCCATCAAGCGTCGCATCGGCGTGATGCCCGAGGACATGGCGCTCCTCGACATGCTCACCGGGCCTCAGTATCTGCGCTTCGTCGGCCGCATGTACGGGCTCGAGGACGACGTTATCGACTCCCGACGCACGGAGCTCTTCGAGAAGCTCGACCTCGCGGCCGGTGGCCGTCAGGTGATCGCCGACTACAGCTTTGGCATGAAGAAGAAGGTCGCCCTCTCTGCCGCGATCCTTCACTCCCCCGACGTGCTCTTTCTGGACGAGCCATTCGAGGGCATCGACCCCGTCACGAGCCGCACCATCAAGGACATCCTCGGTGCCCTCCGCAGACGCGGGACGACCATCTTGCTCACGAGCCACATCCTCGAGATCGTGGAGAAGCTCTGCGAGGAGATCGCCATCCTCGAGAAGGGTGCGTTGCTCGGCAGAGGCACGCTCGAGGAGCTCCGCAAGGGTGCGTCGCTCGAGGCCGCGTTCGTCGAGCTCGTGGGCGGCGCGCGAGGGGGTGAGCTCTCCTGGTTACCGTGAGGCTCGCTCGCGAGCCGACACCCCGAAGGGGCTCTATCGTGCGGGTGATTGTCGCGGCGCACGCTCAATCGACCGCGAATCGCGCGATCCGCGAGCTCGGGCGCTCGGGCGCGTGGGTGCTCGTCGTGTTTCTCCTCGTCATCGGTACGACGTTCCTCGCGCCGCTCTGGGCAGCGATGCTCGGGCTCGGCTTCGTGCTCGGCAAGAGCCTCGAGTCTGGGTCGGCGACGCCGGCGATCATCGCGCTCCTCGGCGGGCTCCTCTTCGGGATGTCGTACTTCGGCGGGGCAACGAGCGGCACGATCAGCGGAGCCAAACAGCTCACGTGGGAGGCGTATCGCACGTATCCGGTGCGCCTTCGGTCAGTCTTCCTCGCGGAGCTCGCGGCGAGCGCCGTCGATCTCATGCCCATGGTGCTCGGGATCTCGACGGCCGCGCTCTGCCTCGGGCTCGGGATTGCGAACGTCGCCCTCGTGCCGCTCTTGCCGTTCGTGCTCGTCGAGGGTGTGCTCGGTGCGCTCGTCGTGCAGCTCCTCGTGGGGACGCTCGCCGAGCGGCTCGTGCGGCGACTTCGCGTCGCCCTCAGCGTGCTCGCGCTTGTCCTTGGGGTGGGCATCGTGCTGGGCGCCCTTGCAGGCACGGTGCCGGAGGGAGATCCCGTGACGACGGCGCTCGGCGCGCTGGCGCGATTGCGCGCTCCGCTCGAGCATGCGGCCATCGTCCTGCCGACGACGTGGACCGCCCGCTCCCTCGCGGCGCTCGCACGAGGTCAGGTGCTCGAGGCGTGTCTCGATCACCTCGTCCCGATCGCTGCGCTCGTCGTGCTCGCGCTCATCGCGGCGCGCATGCTCGAGCGGGACGCTTCTCAACCCGCCATCGCCGACGGACCGACTGAGCGTCTTTGGAGCTTTCGGTCTGCCGCCGCCGGCATCGCCCGGCTTCAGCTTCGGACCGTCGTCGATAGTCGCGTCGGCCGGTTCGGGCTCGTGTTTCCGCTCGTGGTGGTCGTGCTCGTACGAGGTCCGCTCACGTTGCTCTTCGGTCGCGCGCCGTGGGCGGTACCAGCGGCGTTCATCTACGTGGCGCTCCTTGGCACGCAGTTTCAGCTCAATCAGTTCGGCCTCGACGGCCACGGCACGAAGGCGCTCCTTCTACTGCCCATCGACGAGATCGATCTCTGGCGCGGCAAGGCCCGCGGCCTCCTCGCGTATCAGTCGCTCCAAGCGATCAGCCTCGGCCTCTTCCTGATGGTGGTCCAGCGCCCCTCCGCGGTCGAGATGGTCTCTGGCGTCTTGGTGTTCTTCGGGATGGTCTCGGTCGAAAACACCGTGGGGCGCGTCACGAGCGTCGTCGTCCCGCGCATGTTGCCGCGAAAGAGGATGCAATCGAACGCCTCACCCATCGGCCTCGTCCTCGTGGCGCTCAGCCTGTCCCTCGGCTTCGGCGGGACCGTCGGAACGGCCTTCGCGCTCCTCGCCCATCGCGCTCCCGCGTGGCGTCCGGTGATGGCAGGAGGTTTACTGACATCCGCCCTCATCCTCCAACACGTGCTCCTGCCAGGAGCGGTAACGCGTCTCCGCCGTCGCAAGGAGACCCTCCTCGCAGCCTTAGGATGACCCGGACGAAGGCGGAGAGCGTCCGGACGTAGCCGGAGATCCGCGCTGCGAAGCGAGACGTTTACCAAGTCAGGCCTGCTCAAGACGACCGCTCTCGCTCTCATTCAGCCGGTCGCCGTCGTACCAGCGCTTTGGGCGCCCGGCACGACGGCCGATGAGGGCGAGAACGAACCACGCGATGGTCGTGACGATCACGGGTAGCACGCGCGCGCGCGGGCCATCGCCGGGCACCACCATCTCCGCGCCGAATGCCGCGAAGCACGGAAACGTCGCATCTACGGCCACTCCAGACGTGCATGCCAACGTGATTTCGTCGTTGAACGTATGGCCCTCGGTGTCGGTCACGACGAGCGCCGACTTGCAGTCGTTCGGACCCTCGTCGGTGCTGATCTCCTTCATCGACGTGATGCGCGCCGAGGCGGTGTGACCTCCAGCGAGGAGCATGTAGAAGCGGATCTGCGTCACCGTTGCGACGACGAACGTGAGCGCGAGGGCGATCGCGAGCCAGCGCGACGCCACCGCGCGGCGATTGAGACGCGTTTCGGGGCCTTGGACCGACACGACCATCGGCTCGCTGCGCGCCGGACGCATGACCCACACCATGCCGCCGCGATAGCCGCCCTGCCCGCCCGCGTCCGCCTCTTTGCGGAGAATCCCGGTGACCCACACGTCGTCGCCTTCCACGATCTCGGCGATGCGCTGGCGGTGCTTCACGTTCGTGCGGTGCGTGATGGCGACGACGTCATTCTCGAGCCTCGCGTCAGCGCCCGGCTCGACGCGCACACGCTCACCGGACTCATGAACCACGAAAAATGGCGCGACCGTGATGACGCGCCTGCCGTTCTCGTTCCAGCTCGTCGTCCAGCTTCCCGAGCTCTCCGACTCGGAACCCTCCTGCTCGAGGGTGACGCGCATGGCGTGACTCTGCTCGGGCGCGTACTCGACGAAACCGTTGAGAACCGTGTCCCCTTCGTCGAGGGTGGCTGCCTCCGCGTCGGCCATGCGCCGCGCTTCTCGCGCTTGCCTCCCAAAGCGTCTCGCGCGAACGGCGTACACGACCATGGCGCGACCGCTCGCTACGATGGGCACGACGAGCGCCGCGAACACCGAAACGACCGGCCCGAAGTGCGCCGCTGCAAGATCAGGGGTCATCTCTACCCAGCCACCGATCACGAAGGTTTCTCGATGAGGATGTGCATCGCGTACGCAATCGTGGCCGACATGGCGAGGAGACTAAAGCGGAGACTAAGGCGATTGGAACGAGCGGACCGCACTTTGGAACGAGCGCTCGGCTTACTGGTCGACTGCACCGTCGATGCATTGTCCCGTATAGGCGAGCGGGGCAGTCGCATACCCGTTCGGGAGCCCGTTGCACGCGATGTTGATGACCTCCCCCGTACACGAGCACCCGGGTTGGAAGAGGTTGCAGAGGGCACCCGTCGTGAAGCACGCACCGGTGGCCGCGCACCCCGCGCTCTCCGCGTACCCGCACTCTTGACCCGTCGGGCAATGCGCATTGGTCGTACACGACCCACCACCTGCGTCACCCTGGGTGGTCTGCCCGCCGCAAGCGAGTCCAATCGCGACGAAAACAGAGAAGAAGACCTTCATGGGCGACAAGTAAAACATGGGCCACCCTGAGAAAAAAGGCCGCCAAGACGCCAAGACGCCAGAAGAAAAGAGAGGGCTTAGAACCATCTTCTCTGCTGGCGTCGTGGCGTCTTGGCGGCTTCTTCCTCTCGGAGCACCGAGTTAATCCACGAAGTCGAGGGACTTGCCGTAGGTCTCGTCGAGGCCCATCAGCGCGACGCCTGCGAGCACCAACGTGATCGCCCCGACGACGATGGCGCCGCCGATGACGCCGAGCGAGGTCGCCTTCAGCGCGTTGAACGCGAGCGTGACGGGCACGACGGCGCCGCGGACGAAGTTGGGGGCCGTCGTCGTCGCGGTCGCGCGAATGTTGGTGCCGAATTGCTCGGAGGCGACGGTCACGAAGACGGCCCAGTAGCCCGTCGAGAAACCGAGGAGCACGCAGCCCGCGTAGAAGAACCCGAGGGAGCGGCTGCCGAGGCCGAAGTAGAACGCCACCGCAGCTCCCGTCAGGAGGAGAAAGACGAGGACGGCTCGCTTGCGGCTCTTGATGATCTGACTGAGGGCGCCACTCGCGAGATCGCCGACCGCGAGCCCGGCGTAGTTGACCATCACCGCGAAGGCCGCATCGGGCGGATGCGCCATGCCCATCGCCTTGCCGACCTCGGGCGAGAACGTCACGAGGATCGCGACCGCGTACCAGATGGGAACCCCGACGAGGATGACGCTGATGTACTTCCGAGCCCGTTTGCCGGAGCTGAGGAGGCGCAAGAAGCTCCCGCGGGCGATGCCCGCGTCGTTCTTCACGCGCTGGAACATCCCCGACTCGAGCACGCTGACGCGCAGAGCGAGGAGCATGAGCCCGAGCCCGCCTCCGATGAAGTACGACGTGCGCCAGAAGGTGAGCTTGGCGACGAGCGCACCCACGACGGCGCCGAGGATGCCCACACTCGCCACGATGGTCGTCCCGTAGCCGCGGGATTCCTTGTCGAGCGTCTCGCTCACGAGGGTGATGCCCGCCCCGAGCTCGCCCGCGAGCCCAATGCCCGCGACGAACCGCGCGACCGCATACTCGGCGAACGTGTGGACGAAGCCGTTGGCGATGTTGGCGAGCGAATAGAGCACGATGCTCCCGAACAGCACCGAGAGGCGACCCCGTTTGTCCCCGAGCGTGCCCCAAAGGAGCCCCCCGAGAAGGAGTGCACCCATCTGCACATTGAGCAAGAACGTGCCCGCGCTGAGCAGGTCGTGCTCCGGAACCCCAATGTCGAGCAGGCTCGCTTTGCGAACGATGCTGAAGAGCAGCAGATCGTAGATGTCGACGAAGTACCCCAGCGCGGCAACGACCACCGCCATGGGTACGAGCCGCCGGAACATCCGGCGACGTTATCGCCCCCGCTTTACAATGTCTGGAGGAACGTCGCGAGGTTCTGCTTATCGGCCTCTGTGAGCGCGGCGACGTTGCCGTGGTGCGTTCCGGCGCAGGCGTTCACTTGGAGGCGATCCATGAGCGTCCCCGCGCAACCGTCGTGCATGTAGGGAGCACGGTCAGCGACGCCGAGGAGCATCGGGACTTGTAGGGCCTTCTCGGTCACCGTGCTGATGGTGTCGACCTTGCCGATGTCCTGGTTCGAAACGAGCGTCCCCGTCCCACCCACGTGGCATGCGGTGCAGCCGCCGGCCCCTTGGAAGATGGCGAGACCTTGAGCCACGGCGTTTTGATCGAGCGTTGCCTTCACGGGCACGCGCGGGATGGAGTTCAAGAAGTGGCTCAGGATGGGCGTCTGCGCGCTGGTCATCGCGCCACCGCCCATGCGGTGCGTGAAGACCTCGTCGCAGAGGGCCTGAATGTCGGTCATGTCCCCGTCCCAGTGGTACGGAGCCGAGGCGAGGACGACGCCGCCGCGGAGGTTCTGCGTCCGACGCTGGCGGAGCTCGTTGTTGATGAGCGAGAACTGCCAAACGTGGCCGTCATCCCCGCCTTCGGGGTGGCAGCTCATACACGCGATGCCCGCGGCCGTGGGCATGTGGAAGGCATCGAACCCGGTGTCGACGTGCAACGCCTTTTGCGGAAGGGTAACGACATGAACGCCCGTGAGGTCGGGACCGTTATTGAAGCCAGCCGGGAGCACGAGCAGGGCGGGGCTCGGCCCTCGGCGTTGAACGACGATGACGGGCTGCGCTGCTCCTTGAGCGTCGGCGATCGCCACATACATGTTCGGTGAATTCGCCGTGGCATTGCCGCCGAGCTCGAGCGACAGCGGGCTACCATTGTTCACGCTGGCCGTCGTCTCGATGTGGCCGTCGACCGCGATGGTCTCGAACGAGCCATCCGACGCGACCGCCACGTCGACCACGGGGTTCGACATGAGCTGCACGGAGGTCCACGCGTTCTGGGTGAACGACGCGACAGCCGCGGTGACGACACCACCCGCGCTGGAATTCTCGGGAGGCTGAGGCTCGAGCCCGTTGGAGGGGCCGGTGTTGTCCTCGTTGTTGTTGCCGCCGTACGAGCTGACACCGGGCGGCGTCGCCACGTTGATGGGGTCGGTGGAAGCCGTCTGATAGACGACCTGAAGCCCGCCATCGACCCTGCGAACCATGCGCCAAGCCACGTCAGGAACGGCGTCTTGCGTCGATTCCCCATTCGGCATCAGCAGGACCGCCGACCCCACGAAGTTCAGCGCCTTGTCGAGGGTGACAATCGACGCCGACCGCATCTGCGACACGTAGACGTTGCTCGCGTTGACGACGACGTCCCTCAGGTCACGACCCTGCCCGGGCATCGCCGTCTGATCGAGGTCGACCATCGCCGTGATTGCGCCTCCAGAGGCGGGCAATGTCGCTACTTCGCCAGTAGCGCACGCGATATAGAGCGCGTCAGTCGTGACGTCGTAATCAATCCCGCGAGGCGCACTGCAGATCGCGCGTCGCGCGATGAGCGAGGGACCCTGTGCGCCGAGCGTGACGTCGGCGATGCCACCGCCACCGCGCAACACCACGTGCACGTTGCCAGCGGCGTCCGCCACCATACGGCCAGGCTCGTCACCAGGCTGAAGGGCGAGCGGTGTCCCGACGAGGGTAGGTGAGGCACCAAGCGACACGAGGTCGATGGCGTCCTCGTCCGGGTCCGCCACGACGGCGACTGCCGACCCATCCGACTTGGTGATGGTGAGCAGCGTCCCACCCGAGATGGGGAGAGGTGCCGAGGCCGCCTGATTGGTAGCGCCACCGAAGACGGGGGCTACCGCGGTGGGCGCGGGCGTCGGGTCGGGGTTGCTGACGGTGACCTGCGTGCTGCAGCCGATGACGGCGGCAATCGTGAGGCTGATACCGAGCAGAGGACGTGAATCAAGTCGTAGTGTTCTCAAGATCCCTCCAGGAGCTTTCAAGCCATACCCCGCCATGTAGAAAGGGCAATGGCCGAGAAACGCATTTTCCGTTCTTTCATCGATGCAATCGACATGCCCATACGTGTACGCCGTGAGTTGCGCGATCGAGGGTCCCATTCACTATGATCGCGTGCGTAGGTCGATCGTGATCTGGCACACGCTGACAGCACTCACATCCCCTCAATGACCCCGCATTCCCATCCAATCGGCCAGCATGGGCCA